>Ga0255052_10001037_pt1 | contig 21456 bp, 19 predicted proteins | sample JV7_2_21_MG_FD_188632 | JGI IMG/M metagenome (GOLD analysis project Ga0255052, IMG submission 188632) | Seawater microbial communities from Jervis Inlet, British Columbia, Canada - JV7_2_21 | ecosystem: Environmental > Aquatic > Marine > Inlet | place: Canada: British Columbia | collected... | reverse complement strand
GATTTTCGCAACCCACTACCACGAACTCACACAACTCGCCTCATTTCTGACGAAGGTTAAGAACTACAACGTTCTGGTGAGAGAGTGGGGGGACAAGGTCGTATTCTTAAGAAAGATCGAAACCGGGACGAGTGACCGGAGCTACGGCATCCAGGTGGCCGGCATCGCCGGTATACCGGAAGAAGTCATCATGAGAGCGAAGGAGATACTGGCGAATCTGGAGAAGGGAGAGTGCGCTGAACAGAACATCCCGCCCATTGCCAGGGGCGAACATCTGCCGGCGTCTTCCCGGGGGGAACAGTTGAACCTGTTCGCAACAGACAGCAACCGCCGGTTGGGAAAACTCGCTGATAGAATAAGATCTGCCGACATTGACAGTATGCGGCCCGTCGACGCCATAGGATTTCTCGATGAGCTCAAAAGATTATTGACTGAGGCAGACGAAAAAAACGATACGCCCTGATGAAGGAAGGTGGTCATGAAGGTGGTCATGAAAGAGTGGTTAGCTAAGCAGAATACAACAGCGATGGCTTCGGTGTTCATAGGCCTCGTCACCTGGCTGCTGGCGTATTTGGCCGGGGAGAGGGCACTGAGGTTCCTGTCACTGCTTTTCCTGGGCCAGGGCGTGGTGATCCTATTCCTCGATTGGCTCAAGGGGTCGAACGGTGAATCGGAGGTGGGCGAGATACTCATACTCGACCGGGAGGATGGAAGAAGAACTGCCCAGGAAGTCGCGTTCTCCAGTATGCTCGTGTACGACAGCCTGGTGGACATTATGGAACTCAAGGGTGTTGCAACAAGGAGGGAAGTCGAGACTCGTATGGAGGAGGTGAAAAATAGATACCGGCAGGAATCGGACCGCTCATTGGAGGCGGACGATTGAATGCTCGAGAACGATCCAGCCGGGACGAAATAAAACTATTGACATTTCGATTGAGTTATTCATAAATGAGGGTTATTATCTCAAAGAAAAAAGGAGGTGAGCCAGGTGACGTACATTATCACAGATGAGTGTATTAGCTGCGGTGCGTGTGAACCCGAATGCCCTAACGATGCCATTTCAGAGGGCGACGAGATTTACGTGATCGAAGCTGATAAGTGCACCGAGTGCAAGGGCTTCTATGACGAGTCACAGTGCGCGTCAGTCTGCCCTGTCGACTGTTGTGTGTCGGATCCGAACACCGAGGAATCCGAGGAGAAGCTGCTGGCCAAGTTTAAAAAACTTCATCCCGATAAAGAGCCGGTTTAACTGCTACCTCGATCCTGAAAATAAATGGGAAGGACACCACAACCTTTTGTGAGGTCCTTCCCACCCTTCCACTGAGCCCATTCCTGCAAGAGGCGGTTTTCATGGTATATTCAGGATTTGCAGATAGAATTCTGAAAATCGACTTGTCCAGTGCCTCACATGAGATCGAATCGAGGGGAGAGAATTTTTACCGGACCTACTTTGGTGGTAGAGCTCTTGTGGCGTACGAACTGCTCATTGGGACTCTACCTGACACCGATCCCCTGGGACCCGAAAACGTACTCGTTTTTGCCTGCGGGGTGATCACTGGTGCACCAATCGGTGGTACAGGGAGGAACAGTGTTGGGGCCAGGTCCCCTCTAACAGGGTGTTACGGTGACGCTGAAGCAGGGGGATACTGGGGCGCTGAGCTCAAGGGAGCTGGATACGATGCCATCGTAATCACCGGCAGGTCAGAGAATCCGGTTTACATCTACATCAACGACGACACGGTCGAATTCAGGAATGCTGCCGGCCTTTCGGGACTGGCCACCGCCGAAGTCGAGGAAATAATAAAGAGTGAGACCGGCGAGAGACATGTCAGGGTGTCCCAGTGCGGTCCGGCAGGGGAAAAGCTGGTCAGGTTCGCCTGTGTGGTGAATGATCTCCGTCACTTCGCCGGCAGGTGCGGGATGGGGGCTGTGATGGGTTCCAAGAATCTGAGAGCGGTAGCCGTGAAGGGCAGTGGAAAAGTGGTTCCACGCGACCCCGAGCTCTTTAATCGTGTAACAGAATGGCTCAGGAAAAACCACAAAAAACTCGCTGGCGGTCTCCATGACATGGGGACGATTGCAACCGTCGAGGCTCTGAATATCTCCGGCGGGTTGCCCACAAGGAATTTCAAAGAGGGTACCTTCGAAGGTGCCGGTGCTATCGGTGGACAGGCCCTGAAAGAACGGTATCTCGTCTCGAGGGGTTCGTGCTTCGCCTGTCCGGTCAGTTGTAAAAGGGAAGTCGAGGTCGGTGAACCGTGGAAAGTGAATCGGGTCTACGGTGGACCCGAGTACGAAACCGCGGCTGCCCTAGGCAGCAATTGCGGAGTTGACGATCTCGCCGCAGTGTGCAAGGCAAACGAACTCTGCAATGCATACGGGCTCGACAGCATATCCACTGGTGCTGTTATCTCGTTTGCAATGGAGTGCTACGAGGAGGGGATATTAAATCACGGGGACACTGATGGACTCGATCTGCGTTTCGGACATGCTCGGGAGATGATCGAGCTGATAGGAAAAATTGCGCGGCGAGAGGGCATAGGTGATGTACTCGCTGATGGTGTCAGGAGAGCTGCGAAGGAGTTCGGAAAGGAAACAAACCTTCTGGCCCTCGAGGTCAAAGGACAGGAGATACCAATGCATGAACCCAGGCTCAAACACGGCCTGGGCCTGGGATACGCGGTCTCGCCCACCGGCGCGGACCATTGTCACAACATCCACGATACCCTCTACTCGAAAATGACCCATTTTCTCAAAGACCTGAATCCTCTGGGGATACTCGAACCTCTCGAGGCCAGTGACCTGAGTGAAGCGAAGGTCAGACTTTTCAGTTACGAGACTGCTTACCGTCATTTCATGGACTGCGCGTTGATGTGCTACTTCCTCCCTTTCGATCGCAGCCATATGGTGGATATCGTGAGAAGTGTGACGGGCTGGGATACGTCACTCTGGGAGCTGATGAAGGTTGGCGAGCGGGCTCTGAACCTCACCAGAGTGTTTAACATAAGATCGGGTTTCGATGCCGGGGACGATTGTTTGCCGGACAGATTTTTCGAACCATTCGACGGCGGCCCTCTGAAGGGAATCAGTGTCGACAGGGGAAAGCTGGAAAAAGCAAAGACGACCTACTACCAGATGATGGGGTGGACAGCTGAGGATGGCATACCGGGCCGGGCAGTACTGGCTGAGCTCGGAATAAGCTGGTCTCACAGATTTCTCGAAAAGGGAAACAGGCCCCCGAGGAGGAATACATGATAAAATATGCACTGATAATACCCGTACTTGGTTTTCTGATCCTGATGCTTTACTACGCGGGATCCGAGAGGCAGGGGCTGGCGCTGGAAGATCTGGTCGAAGTGGAACTCGAGGACATGGGTATCGACCCGACCGGCGGGTTACCTGTCCTGATACTCTCAGACAAAGAGAAGGGAAAGGTGCTGCCTGTCTACATCGGTATTCACGAAGCTGCGTCTATATCCCGGGCCCTGGATAAAGAAGAATTGATAAGGCCTATGGCACACGATCTTATAGTAAAGATTCTGGAGGAGATGGGGGCGAGCCTCACGAGAGTTGTGATAAAGGATCTCGAGGACAATGTGTTTTTCGCCGATCTGGTGATCGAGATGCGAGACGTCAGCATCCCGATCGATTGCCGGCCTTCCGACGCGATAGCGATCGCCGTCAGGCTCGATGCACCGATCTATATCTCGAGGGATATCCTCGAGATCTCACTCAACGAGGAGCTCACCAGATGGTGGCGTGGGGAAGGACGAGCGACCGGCCTCGGGATCGAATTCCAGGCTATGACCAGGGAACTGGCGAGGGTTTTGGGTTTCGAGGGCCTGGAGGGTGTACTCGTCTCCTCCGTAAATGAGGGAGGAGTGGCTGGAGAGGCAGGAATCGTGAGGGGGGACGTCCTACTGTCTGTCGATGGTGATGCTGTCACTGATCCCGAAAGTGTGAACACTTCATTGTCGGAGAAAGCCGGCTACGCAGTCGACCTTTTAGTGTCCAGGAAAGGTGTTGAGCTGCATATCGAGATGATCCTTCCTTCCTATTCGGAGGAGATCGAATATGAGCACTGAGGGTAAAGTAGCGCTGGTCACTGGCTCCGGCACAGGGATAGGCAGGGCGATATCGCTCGAGCTCGCAGGGCTCGGGTTGTCTGTCGCCGTGAACGGCCGCAGGGACGAGGGGGCTCTCGAGGAAACGATCTCTATGATAGAGACTCGAGGCGGAAGGGCAGTCGCCGTTCTGGCGGACGTCACCATACCGGCTGAAGTCGAACTCATGAAAAGAAAAGTGAAGGAGGAATTCGGAGATATACAGGTCCTGGTAAATAATGTGGGGGATTTCCTCATGAAACCGCTCCTCGAGGTGACTCCCGCTCAGTGGGAGCGGACTATCGCCTCTAATCTTCACAGCGCATTTTACACCTGCCAGGCAGTCGTCGGCGGTATGATAGAGAACGGATGGGGAAGGATAGTGAACATAGGCCTTGCCGGATCTGACCTACCGGGTGCCTCACCTGAGATCGCCTCATACGCGGTTGCCAAGACCGGTCTGTGGGTTCTGACGAAATGCCTCTCACGGGAGGTGGCGGGGAACGGGATTACCGTCAACATGGTGGCGCCTGGGGTGATCGAAACTTCAACCGACGAACCGTCGAACCGGCTTGCACATTCAGTACCTGCGGGAAGGGCCGGGCGGGTGGAAGAGGTCGCCAGGGCCGTCGCCTTTTTCGTGGACGAAGGGTCGTCCTACATCACTGGTGCGTGTCTGAACGTAAGCGGCGGGTGGCAATCCGTGAGGTGAACCTTGCCCATCGGCGCACACATGTCAATATCCGGCGGTGTTCACAAGGCCATCTCGAGGGGCAAGGAACTCGGTTGTGAGACCATACAGGTATTCACGAAAAGTCCCGGTAACTGGGCGATACCTCCACTCACGGACGAAGTAAAGAAGTTGTGGCATGTGGCAAGATCAGAGATCGACATTTCCCCGGTTATAGCTCACGATTGCTACCTCGTCAACCTGGCTTCCCCTGACAGAAATTTGTGGGAAAGATCCATCAGCACGCTCGGTGCCGAGATGAGAAGAGCACAGACACTTGGCATTGAAAGATTCGTCATTCACCCCGGGGCTCACGTGGGAAGCGGTGAAGAGAAAGGTTTGGAAAGGGTGTCCAGCGCGCTGGACAGGGTTCTGGCAAAGGAGAAAGGAACCACAATACTTCTCGAGACTACCGCTGGTCAGGGCAGTTCTCTTGGTTACCGGTTCGAACACCTTGCCGGTATAATGAAAAGATCCGGTCACCCCGACCGGATAGGCGTCTGCCTCGACACCTGTCACATATTTGCTGCAGGATATGACATCGGGAGCGAAAAGGGATACGCCCGGGTTATGAGTGAACTGGACTCGGTCGTGGGGCTCGATAAGCTGCGTGCGATCCACGTCAACGACTCGAAGAGAGAACTTGGCAGCAGGGTCGACAGACACGAGCAGATCGGAAGGGGGAAGATCGGTTACGAAGGTATCGCCTGTTTTCTGTCCGATGAAAGGTTGGAAGCGCTTCCGTTTATACTGGAGACCCCGAAAGGGGTGGGGAACAAGAGGGACAAGTGTAACCTTAAGGTGCTCAGAGAAATGAGAGTCGGGAAACGTTCTTAACCGGCACATCGGTGAGGGCCGCATGGGTCAACAACAACATGAAGAACAGCTCAAAGGGTACGGGAAGGCCGTGCTTGCCATTGTCGCCTCCGCTTTCCTGCTGAGATTGATCTCCCTTTTTTTAGTCGAACCGTCCCTCACTTCGGATCCTCAAATATATCACACCCTCGCAAGATCCCTGCTCGAAAACGGCAGCTACTCCTTCGGTGGGGCAGTCACTGCATACCGGCCGCCGCTGTACCCCTACTTCCTTGCCGCGTTGTACGCCCTTCCGGGCCCGGACATACTCACCGTTCGACTCGCTCAGGCGATGATCGATGCCCTGATCTGCCTGCTTGTGTATCGGCTAGGCAGACGCATGTACTCGCCGAAGGAAGGCGCAGCCGCAGCGACACTGCTTGCAGTGTACCCGCCGTACATCCTGTACTCGCAGAGTCTTTTCAGCGAGACTCTGTTCACTTTAATTCTGCTCACGTCGCTCGATTCTCTCGTTTCGCGCCCCATGGGCAAAGACGGGAGATTGACGGCAGGGGTGCTGCTAGGACTCGGTGCGCTCTTGAAACCGGTGATGATGATATTTCCGGCTGTACTTGTCGTGTGGAACCGACTTCGTGGATACCCCTCCGGAAGAGTACTCAAGCAGGTTTTTCTGGTTGCCCTGTTTCTCACTGTTACTATAAGCCCCTGGCTCGTCAGAAACAGGATCTCACTGGGCGAGTGGGTGTTCACAACCAACGGGGGTATCAATTTCTGGATCGGTAACAATCCGGCCGCCACCGGTGCATACAGGGTGCCCGGGGACAATCAGGTGTTCAAGGAAGAAGACGAAGTGGCCAGGAACAGACTGGCCTTCGGTGAAGCAATAAGGTTCTGGAAGGATCATCCGGTTGAAGCGTTGAAGGTCCTTCCCTGGAAGTTCTTCTTTCTCTTCTCATCCGAGAGTGCGGTTCTCCTAAATTTCTTCGAGGGTCCGCAGTTGCATGGAGCAAAGAGGTTCGCCGCGCGTTACCTCTCTGTACCCGTTTCACATCTCCTGGCAGTGAATCTCCCCTATTACCTGCTTCTTCTTCTTTCCCTCCCGTCCATGTTTCTGGAAAGAGGGCGTGACGGGGACCAGACCCGCAAATTACTTGTACTGACAATTCTCTTCTGGATCACCGCCCACCTTGTGTTTTTCGGCTCTAACAGGTTTCACATGCCTATAATGGCGGTTTTCGCCGTATTTTCAGCCCGGACTATCATCTCGGCTGGTAAGCTGTTGGAAGGCAATACCGGTTTTCGGACAGTTCTGTTTTTTGTTTTCTTCCTGATTTTCGTCACGCTGTGGATCGGAGAATGGGTAGGCCTCCTTCTCTCAGTCTGAAACCCATCCGACTTGCCCCCGGCCCGCCACCAGTCAGAATACACTGTAAGGCATGGATTTTGCTCAACAATAGTTAAATGCGTTATTGCGTGACAATTGAGGTTTGATCGATCAAGTCCAGGTGCTTCACCCCTGGATCAGGTATTCAATAATTAGAGGATATCGAATATGCTGAATTCTTTGATGAAGATGTCTCGGTTCAAGTTCAGGCTGCTCGTCGCAGTGCTGACTACGGTTCTTTTCGTTGCTGTAGCCCTCGCTACGTACGGCATTCACAACAAAGCCGTAAAGACGGTCCTGAAGGAGTCCCGCGGAGAGGAACTCGCCATGGCCCGAACAGGGGCTGTAATGATAGAGAAGTTCATTTCAAACCTTTTTATTCACCTGGACAACGTCGGGTACATTTCTGCAGTGGAGCAAACTGCCGACCTCGAAAGCTCCATGGCATTCAAAGCCGTCTACGGCACGTTGAGAGACCAAGTCGAGTCTGTCAGCCGATTCGATCCGTCAGGCCGACTGGTAGGAGGCTACCGCGGGCAGTTCGAGCCGGTTGAGACAGGATATTTTGATGTGTTCGAGGAAGCGATCTTACAAGATCTCGAACGTCGGAAAAAACACGTATGGAATCCTATACCGGGACAAAACGGAGTGCCCGTGATTCTTTTATCATACCCAATCTTCAACCCGGGCTCGACAGGTGATGACAGTACCTATGCAGGGATAATCGTGGCGGAGATCAAGCCTGAAAAGCTGATCGAGATCATAAGTGCTCACTCGAGAGCACGAAAAAACGAATACCTTGCCGTGATCGGGCCGGCTGGTGATGTGATCGCCTCCTCCAGAAACCCCGGCATGGTGTGCAACAACGTGTTCGATGAACAGGGAAATTGTGCTGAGTGTCACAAGAACATGTCGGTTGTGAGAGATATTGTACGGTCCGGCGGGGGCACTGCAGTCATAGAGGGAACCAACCAGGATGAGAATCTGGTGGCTTACGTCAAGATGACTGGCGAGAACCCCGGCTGGCTGGTGGGAGTGTACTCCGACTACACCGCGGTGTTAGAATCAGTAAAAGCAATATCGTGGTATGCAGTAATGATAACCCTCATTGGTGGGATCATACTCATCCCCGGCACATTGATCCTTTTTTTATTCAGCCGGAAGCGTGAGGAAGCCGAAGAGCGGTCCAGGTACCTCGAGAAAGAGAAAAAACTCCTCGAAATAATACGGGAGGCCGACAGAGAAATAAGTGGGCACAACCGGGAACTCACCGTTCTCAATAAGCTGGCTTCGGATGTCAATAAGACACTGGTGCTTCAAGATGTTCTTGGTATATCACTGGACAAGACACTGGAGATCACATCATTAGCGAACGGTGCGATCTATCTTCTCGATGTCGAAGATAACGTCCTCAAGCTCAAGAGCCACCGGGGTCTTTCGGAAGATGTAGTAAAAGCTGTCGAGCGGATCAGTATTGGACAGAGCCTCACGGGAAAAGTGGCGGAAACGGGAGAACCGGTGTTCATCGAATCGATCGTATCTGATCCGAGGTGCGAGATAGAAATTCTCAAGGAGGAAGGTTTTCAATCCTATGTCGGGATACCTCTTCTTCATGGCGCGAAGCTCATCGGTGTCATCGAAATGGGAGGCAAGGAGATCATTCGACTCGATGGCAGAAAAAAGAGATGGCTGAGTAGTATCGGGAGCATCATCGGGATGGCCATTGGCAACTGTATGCTCTACCAGGAAGTTGGAAGTAAAGCCGAGGAAATGAGCATTTTGTTCGATGTGGGGAAAGACCTCACGAGTACCATAGAACTTTCGAAGCTCGGTGAAATAGTCATCAATACCTTGAGGGACCGGTTGGACTACCCAGCCTGTACGCTTCTTCTTCCAAGCCGGACCAGTGAGGAAATGCATATTTTTGTGACGAGTTACGCAATGGAAAAAAGCTTGGGGGAACGCGGATTCGTAACCGGTAAGGATGGTGTGACCGGCTGGGTTGCTCAGACAAAGGAAACACTCTATGTCCCTGATGTGAAGGCTGAGGACAGGTATATCAAGGGGAGGGAAGAAACCAGGGCCGAATTGTCGATACCTCTTGTTTTTGGAGATGAGCTTCTCGGTGTGCTCGACTTCGAGAAAGACCACAAAAACAGTTTTTCAGAAGATGAGATCAGATTCCTTTCTCTCTTCGCCAATCAGCTTTCAGTGGCACTGTACAACGTAAACATGTTCGAAGAAACGATTCGCATGAACAAAGAGCTCAACCGCATGTCAGAAATGAAATCAGAGTTCGTCTCTCTCGTCTCACATGAGCTCCGGACTCCCCTGACCGCAATAAAGAGCTCCATAGATATCATTCTTCTCAAGATGAGTGACACCCTGAATGAAAACGTGACCTACTTTCTCCAAATGGCCAAGGCAAATGTGGACCGGTTGAGCAATATGATCGACAATATTCTCGACATCTCGCGTATTGAGTCCGGAAGGATGCAATTTTCCCTGACCTCCCTCGATATCAAGGAACCTGCCAAAAAGGCCATCAACAATGTGACACCGCTCGCGATCCAGAAAGGTCTGACGCTCGAGGACGAGATCATCGGGGATCTTCCCATGGTGATGGCTGACGGCGACAAGGTTGTGCAGGTGTTCACGAACCTGCTCGGTAATGCCATCAAGTTCACACCCAAAGGCGGAACTATTAGGGTCCGGGCTGAGAGAAAGATCAAAGATGAGCTTTCGGACGAGATAAAAGAGAAGATAAAAAACGGTCACAGCCGTTTCATACAGGTCACTGTTCAGGACACGGGCCCGGGTATCCCCGAAAAGGAGCATGAGGAGATATTCAAGCGTTTCAGGCGTTTCGAGAAGGGGGGGGGGAAGGGGACCGGTCTCGGATTGTCTATCTCGAAGCACGTTGTCGAGTCACACGGCGGCGGTGTCTGGGTCGAGAGCGAACCTGGAAAAGGAAGCAGCTTCAAGTTCCTGATACCGCTCAGTAAAGAAGAACACTCGGAGAACTGACGATCCTTTGGCCTGGCGGTTCAATCGAGCACCTCTTTGTACACCTTCATGATCCTCTGGTAGTGTACCTCTTTGTTGTAGGAATCGGATATCTTTTGACGGGCTGTCCTGCCCATGCTCACTGAGAGCTTCGCATCATCGGACAGACGAGATATCTGACTGCGAAGTTCCTCGACGTTCCCTGCATCGAAGAGTATACCATCCACCCCATCATCTATCAGTTCTGGTATGCCGCCTATGGCAGCTCCGATCACAGGTTTTCCCAGCGCCATCGTCTCCAAAATCGACAGAGGACAGTTCTCATAATACTCCGATGGGATGATCACGAACTTTGCTCCGCTTATAAACCTCACCACTTCATCCCCGCTCAGATGACCCACAAAACTGACGTTCTCGGCACCAAGCGAATTGCACAGTTTTTTAAGTGAGTCCCCGGAAGGTCCGCTGCCTGCGATAAGGAGTTCTGTCGATCTCAGTTCACTGACAGCTCTGATCAATGTTCCTATTCCTTTCTCCCGCGACAGTCTGCCTATGTACGCAATGTAATTACCCCCTGCCGGAGCCGGGGATTCCGGGATACGGTGGACGAAGTTCGGTACGTGGATAAGTTTATGGCGGGGGTATCCCGACTCGGCCAATTTCTCCAGGAGGAACCTGCTGGGTGCGATGATTTTTTTCAGGATTCCATAGGTCCCGAGTACACGGTGAAGATACATTTCGGCGGTCAGAATGATACCTGAAAGGAAAGATTTTCTGAGACACCTCGTGAATAATGCGTTGTAAAACCGACCGCCGCCGCATTTTTCACATATATGATCCTCATTGTAGAGAAGATAGTTGGGGCACACGAGTTTGTAGTCGTGTGCTGTCAGTACGGAAGGTACACCCGCATCTGCCAGCGCGTGGAGGATCGACGGGGAAAGCTGATGATATATGTTGTGCAAATGTGCGATATGAGGTTTGCGAACTGTCAGGAGAGACGAAAGTTTTCTCTTTGCCTCGAAGGAGTAAATGATCCTGCCTGCGGCCGCTGCTTTTTCCCTCACGGAAAAGATCCGATCGAAATCCAGTTCACTGACGAAATATTCGCCGTGGTCCGACGGGAAGTTCTGAGGGTGTTGCATCGAGAAGTGTGTTACCGGATTGCCGCCTGCCTCGAGCATGCTGGAGAGTTCGAAACAGTATTTTTCTGCTCCTCCCTTGAGGTAATGGAACTTGTTTATCTGGAGGATCTCCATTGTTACGGTGCCTTCTCGAGGAGGTCCACGATCAGGGTCTGAATGTCGTCGACCATTTTCCTTGTACTGAAAAATTTCTCGACCCTTTCCCTGCCATTCCTGCCCATGCGGGCTGCCAGTTCACCATCCGCCGAAAGCGCCAGTATGTGATCGGCAAGTCCCTTGTAATCCCCACTTTCCACAAGGAAGCCCGTTGTGCCGTCTTCGATCACTTCTTCCATGCTCCCCACCCTCGTCGAAACAACAGGAAGTGCTGATGCCATGGCCTCGAGAAGAAACATCGGGAAGACCTCGTCCTTCGATGAGAGGACCGCTATGTCGAACATCTTCAGTATCCGCGGGATGTCCCTCCTCATCCCCAAAAACCGAACATTGTCCTCGACGCCAAGTGTCCGTGCCGTTTGTTCGTACCTCCCTCTCTCCGGACCGTCGCCGACGATCACGAACAGGGCATTCTCTTTTTTCTCGAGAACAAGTTTCGCCGCTTTCATGAGTACATCGAGATCTTTTTCGGGTGACAGGCGCGCTACTGTACCGATGATGGTGGAGAAGCCCGAAAGATCCGGGAGATCCGTGATATTATCTTCCTGTGCAGTACTGTCGTATCGGGCAGTATCAACACCGTTGTAAATGATCGTCAGTTTGTCTTCCCTCAGGCTGGGGTAGGTCGACAGGATCCGTTTTCTGTGGATTCCCGAAATAGTGATGATATTAGACACAAGGTTCATTGTGAGCCGGTTTACCAGTCTCACCCAGAGTTTGGTACCCGGGATGAGATTTGAATGGACCCACAGGAGAGAGACAGGGACGCGGGCGAACCTCGAACACATCTTACCCCAGAACATAGCGTCATCGTGGTTGAGCATACAGAGGACGTGCGTATTCGTTGACCTGAGGAGCGAGGGCAGCTTCCACACCGTTCGTATATCGAATCGCCCAGTAATGAAATTGTCAGTTACTTTGACACCCAGTCTGCTCAGTTCCTCGCTCATCCGCCCTCCCTCCCTGAGGCAGATGATATTCACATTGAACTTCTGCATGTCCATGTTCTTAACAAGCTCGAGGAGAACGTTCTCGGCCCCGCCGACGGGTAGCGTAGACGCAAGGAAAGTGAGGTTGACCTTATGCAATGTCGCTGTCTCCATATGAATAATCCCAGTTGTCCATGTTGTTAAAAACAGGCTCGAGCTCCCGCTCGGTGGTCCTGACCATGAGGTAAACCTCAGCACTCCGACCCAGGAATCCGAGACTTTTCAGTGCGGATGCCATGGCGGTCGATCCCGACGTCCAGGTGCTTACTGATTCTAGGCCGGTGTGTTTGAAGTATCTCGTCACGTATTCACAGGTCTTAACCAGCGCCCCTCTGTCGTCTTCCCTGAAGTGACAGTCCATAATAACACCTTTTCTGAAGGGCAGTTCCAGGGTTCCAAGGACAATGAAACCGACCGTTTCTCCTTCACGTTTAACAATAGCGGGCGTGTACGCCTTCTTTGGGTGATCGATATAACGCCAGTTCAGATAGTCGTCATTCCTATCCACAGAGATATTTTGAAGTGAGCAAGTTGAGTGCCAGAGGTTTTCCAGTTCCCCGCTGAACCTCGAAACATTTTCTAATGTGAGACCTTTACCCAAAGTGGTTTCGAATGGTGGGAGTTTGTAATCACTTCCGAGGTTGGCGATTGGAGATCCTTTCATGAATTTGTTCCTGATTCTATTGATGACGAAACGACCGGGCTTGATAACACGAGTGAGGCTCCGGAGCTCACCCAGGTATTTCCTGATGCCCCTTTTTGCCAGAATATTGCGGGAAGCGGCATTCGCAAAGCTGAAAATGAATTTCCCCGCGGTCTCAGGAAGAGTCCTGCTCAGCTCGTTCTGGATATCGATGAAGATACCGGCACCCCTGTGATCCGGATCGACCATGGAGTCGACTCCCAAAAAAGCGGGCACGCTATTGCCGTTGACAAAAAGCCTGCGTGGCACCGCGGCTGAGTGTCCAATTATTCTGCCGTGCATCTCGCAGACCACTATAACGGGACTGCCAAAGGGTGAGTCAAAGAACTTCCATTTCCACAGGTCAGGTGCCATCCTGACGCCGAAGACCTTCAACATGAGGTCGATGATACCGTGTTCATCGCCTTGCCTGTAGTGTCTTATTTCCATGCGGGCCCTCTCAGCATTCCCTGCCGCTTGGTTGGCAGCTCCGGCTGAAGCAGGGGTCTGTCCGGGTAGTCGACATCCCGGCATTGACAACATTAGTGTAATGTAATATAGTGAAAAAACAAGTACACACTCGGAGGACATGATTGAAAAACAGCATAATTACACTTCTTACTGATTTCGGAGAAAGGGATTTCTTCGTCGGTGCTATGAAAGGGGTTATACTGTCCATCAATCGTGATGCTGTTGTGGTGGATATCTCCCATGATATGCCGCCTCAGGGTCTGCACGAGGCGGCTTTCGTGCTCAAAGGAGCATATCCCCACTTTCCGCCCGGCACAATACACCTGGCGGTTGTCGATCCAGGTGTGGGCGGGGTCAGGAGGCCCATACTCGTTGACTCCGGGGATCACCTGTTCGTAGGGCCTGACAATGGTATGTTCACCTGGGTGTTGAGGGACAGGGTTTGCAGAGTATTCGAGCTCACAGAATCGAAGTACTTCCGTGTGGAGGTCAGTGACACGTTCCATGGGCGTGATGTGTTCGCAGCTGTCTGCGGACATCTCTCACTGGATGTACGGAGGGTAGAGAACTTCGGCAGCCGAATAGAAGACGCGGTTACGATCCCTTTTCCGGAACCTTCGGTGGGACCGGACTGCATCGAGGGTGAGGTGGTACACATCGATCGCTTTGGTAACATTGTCTCGAACATACCTGCTGAAATGATTCGAGGGTTGATCAAAACTGAGGAGGTCTCGATAACGATCGGCGGCCAGGTTCTGCAGGGGATCTCGAGATCCTACTCCCAGAAAGAGCCGGGCGATCTGCTTTCCGTGATTGGAGGGGCCGGACTACTCGAAGTGTCCATCAACATGGGAAATGCTATGGAGGCCCTGAATGTCGGGAACGGGGACAGTGTGGTGGTGACTTTTCCTAAAACCTAGCTTCCACAAGCACCGACATTCACTATGTGTAGCGTGCTTGTGAGAGAGAATTCAATGGTAAAAAAAGCGGTGATACCGGCGGCCGGATTGGGGACCAGACTTCTCCCCCTGACAAGATCGGTACCCAAGGAGCTCCTGCCGGTGGGTCGCTTTCCCATGATCCAGTGGTGTGTTGCAGAAGCGGCACTTGCAGGTATCGAGGAGATCATTCTGGTGATCCGGCAGGGGAAAGAGGCCATCATGTCCTATTTTCTCGATGAACTGGATGAACCTCTTCCGCCGGCGGGCCTGTGGGGACATCTCGATTTCAGGTTCCTTTACCAGGAGAAGCCGAGGGGTCCCGGGGATGCACTGCTCGAGGCAAGCTCAGTCATCGGGGATGAGCCTTTCGCTCTTTTGTTCCCGGACGATATATTTCTGGGTGGAAGATCGGCATTGAGCCAGCTTGTGAGCCTTTTCGAACGGACCGGGGAAATGGTTACCGGGTTGATCCAGGTCGGTTCGCAAGAGGGGAGACACTTCGGGAACTGCGGGCGGGTGGATGTAGATCCCGCAGATGACTTAGATGGAGAGGGTGTCTACAGAATAAAGAAACTCTATGACAAGGGAATCGGACATTTCGAGGTGAGGGGAAAGGGGGAGGTGAGGTGGACGGGAAGGCACGTTCTCCTGCCTTCTTTCCTCCACTACCTGCAGGAGCTCGACCGTGAAGCAGAATACCTGGATGATGTGAGCGCCTTCCAGCAGAAAATAGATGAAGCAGGTATGCTTGGTAAATTGATAGAGTGCGAAGTGTTCGATGTTGGCAACATGAAGGGATATCTTCGTGCGAACGCTGTTCTTGCTGGCAGGGACGGTCTGGATTATCTTTCGTTGAAGATTTAGGTGTTCTTCAAGCTTCAGGAGACCACGGGAGAGGCAGTTGTGGAGATAACGCTTCTTGGTACCGGGACATCGATACCGCACCCGGAAAGAGCTTCGCCGGGGTGCCTTGTGTGTGTGGGCGGCAGTACCATCCTGTTTGACATCGGCTCGGGCACGCTCAAGAGACTGGCGGAGACAGGTCGCTCGTACCTTGATATCGACTTTGTATTCCTGAGCCACTTCCATCCCGACCACACAGGCGACCTGGTGCCTCTTCTTTTCGCGTTCAGGAATCCATACCATCCGCGAACCGGCTGTATAACGATCGGCGGTCCACCGGGTACTATCAGTTTCTACAGGGGTCTGTGCGGTGTTTACGGAACCCATGTCGAGGCCCTCGACTACGATCTTGAAGTGATCGAGATCGGGGCACACCTCGAGATGCCGGATTTTAGTCTTACCAGCATAAAAGTACCCCACACTGAACAGAGCCTGGCTTACAGAGTGGAGGCCGATGGCAAGAGTTTCGTGCTGAGCGGCGATACCGGAGTTTCGCCGGAACTGGCCGATTTTTCCCGGGGGGCTGACGTCGCAATGTTCGAGTGCTCGTTCACCAGTGATCAGGAGGCACAGGGGCATCTGACACCGGCCACGGCCGGCAGTATGGCCGAGCAGGCGGGAGTCTCAAAACTGGTGCTGACACACTTCTACCCCGTCTTCGACGGGTGTGATATAAGATCAGAGTGCAGGAAATATTTCAGCGGTGAGGCAGTCGTCGGCACTGATCTGATGAAGATCAAACTGTAACGGGTGGAGGGGGATTTTTGGAAGAAAAGCCGGTATACGTACTTGAAGAGAGCAAAAATATATTTGATGGCAGGATCTTAACCGTGAAGCTCGAAAGGCTCAGGTTTGATGACGGCAAAAAGATCGAGATGGAACTGGTACGGCACCCCGGTGCAGCTGCCGTCGTACCTGTCAGGGAGGACGGCCGTGTCGTGCTGATCAGACAATACCGGTATACCATCGACAATTACATATGGGAGATCCCTGCAGGTAAGTTCGAAGGTAAAGAGGACAGTGAGATCTGTGCTGCCAGAGAGATGGAGGAAGAGGTTGGCTACCGAGCCGGAGAAATCCTGAAACTGGGATCGATTCTCACGACTCCCGGATTCTCCGACGAGAGAATAGACCTTTTCCTTGCCAGGAACCTCATAAAAGTCGAAAGGCGGCTGGAACCCGATGAGTTCATAAATGTTGTCGAAGTACCACTCGATGAAGCCCTGGAAATGGTCGCGAGTGGTGTGATAGAAGATGCAAAAACCGTGATCGCCCTTCTGCTGACTGCCAGGAAACTGAATGGAGGCTCATCCGAGTGACAGATTGTATCGTGGTTTTCATCACAGCATCTTCACGCGACGAAGGCAGGCGGATAGCAAGGGCACTCGTTGAAAACAGACTCTGTGCCTGTGTAAACATTGTGGATGGTGTCAGTTCCCTTTTCTGGTGGGAGGGTGAGGTTCAGGAAGAGGGTGAAGTACTGCTCGTATGCAAATCCACAAAGGATCAATTCTCCCCAATAGAGACACTGGTCCGAAAGCTTCACAGCTACACGGTTCCCGAGCTGATCGCCCTGCCTGTTGTGGAGGGCTTCGAGGAGTATCTGAATTGGATTTCCAAAGAGACGCAGACAGTCAACAGGGACCAGAAGTGAGAAAAATCGCAGTTGTTAACCAGAAGGGTGGTACCGGCAAGACAACAACGACCGGCAACCTGTCCGCGGGGCTTGCCTTGAGGGGGCGGAAGGTGCTCATGCTGGACCTCGATGTCCAGGGCAACCTCGGGGTGTGGTTCAACATTTCTTCAGGCAGGTCCCTGTGTGATGTGGTACGTGACAACATGCCGATCGAGGCATGTATAAGGAAAGTCCGGGAAAATCTATACCTTCTTCCCGGTGGCTCTGGCCTGCTTGATCTCGAACCTCTCTTCCTGAACCCTGACACCAGACAATCCCTGATAAACTTAAAGTTCCAGGGAGTGTCAGATTACGATTATATTTTCATGGATTGTGCTCCCTCCTGGAATCTGCTCAATCAGGATGTCATGTTCTTTGCACAGGAGATGTTCATCCCGACTTCGATGGAGTACCTGGCGATGGTAGGGATAAAGCAGATAGTAAAGAACCTCGTCACTTTCAGGAAGAGTTATGAAAATTCGTTACAGGTTTCACTTGTAATACCCACATTTTACAATGCAAGGCAGAGGAAGGACAGGGAGGTAATGGGAAGCCTCGAGCATTATTTTCAGGATAAGGTATCGAACCCGATCAGGACTAACGTCAAACTCTCCGAGGCGGTGAGTTATCATAAAAGCATCTTCGAGTACGATGACACGTCAAATGGCGCAAAGGATTACCGGGATCTAGTCGAAAGGGTTGACAATGGCTAAGAAGAAGAGAGCGGTCGGGAGTGATCCGTTGAAAGACATTGACCTGTTGATACGCGACCTCTCTGAACCATTGAGTGGAAATCCGACATTCAAGCTCGACGATGACAAGGAAGAAAAGAAGTCAAAGACCGCTGATATAATTCAGAAAGAGACGCTGCACGAGCCAGAGAACTCAGAAGTGATTTCTGAGGAAGAAACCATCCCCCGGGAAAAACAGTCAGAAGAGCACTATCGAAGGGGAGTGCAGTTGATCAACAAGCGGGATTACAAAAAAGCCATAGAGGAGTACAGGAAGGTGCTTCAGCTGGAACCCGAAAATGTCAAGGCGCGCAATAATCTGGGGTATGCGTACGACAGGCTTGGGGATTACGATCTGGCGATCAATGAATACCTGAACGCTCTCGAGATGGATCCGGAGAATGTACAGGTCAGGTGCAACCTTGGGGCGGTTTACGGAGTGAAGGGCATGTACGAGAGAGCCGAGAACGAGTTGAAGAAGGCGATCAGCAGGGAGCCCAAGAATGCCCAGGCACATTGCAATCTGGGTATCGTATACTGTAAGAAAGGATTGTACGAAGATGCGGTGGAGGAGCTCAGGAAGGCTCTGGAGTTCAAACCCGATTTCGAGAGCGTCCACTACTACCTTGGTGAAGCCTACAATCAGCTGGATATGCTGGATGAGGCAATATTCGCGTTCGAAAAAATCATCCAATCCAAGCCTGATCATGCGAAGGCTTATTACCATCTGGGTATAATACATGACAAGAAAGGCATGACTGATCAGGCAGCGCTCATGTACAGAAAAGCACGGGAGTATAGTACGAGAAAGTAGATATCGAGAGGGGTATCGAATGAAGATCCTCATAGTTGGGAATGGGGGGAGGGAACACACGCTGTTGTGGAAACTCCACGGTGACGAGCCAGAGGCGCAGTTCTATATCACTATTGGAAATGGAGGTACTCAGAAACTGGCCCGATCCCTGGACCTCGAACCCACTGATGTCGATGGAATAGTCGGATTCTCCACTGCAGAGAAAATGGATCTCGTTGTGGTCGGTCCGGAGATCCCGCTCGAGCTCGGGCTCACCGACAGGTTGAACACCGATGGAGTGCTCACGTTTGGCCCCAGCAAAGCAGCAGCGGAGATCGAGACGAGTAAAGCCTTCGCCAAGAACCTCATGAGGAAGTATGGAATACCAACTGCCGACTTTGAAGTCTTCACCTCTTTCGAGAAGGCGGTTGACTATGTTAAGAGCAGGGATGTACCCCTGGTGGTTAAGGCCAGCGGACTTGCAGCGGGTAAGGGTGCTATCGTGTGTGACAGCCCGGATGAAGCGGTCAGTGCTCTCGAGAATATTATGAAAGTAAAAGTTTTCGGTGATGCCGGGAGTGAAGTTGTCCTGGAGGAAAGACTCGAGGGTGAAGAACTCTCGTTTTTCGTACTCACTGACGGCGAAAAAGTGCTTTCACTATCACCCTCGCAGGATCACAAGAGGGCATACGATGGGGATGAAGGCCCCAATACTGGAGGAATGGGGGCGTATGCGCCTGTGTCGATCGCCACGCCCGACCTGACCGGGGACATCCTGAAAGGCATAGTCGGGCCGACTATAGAAGCAATGAGGGAAGAGGGAAGACCGTACAGAGGGATTCTCTACGTCGGGCTGATGTTGACTGAAAAAGGCCCGATGGTGATCGAATTCAACGCAAGATTCGGTGATCCGGAAGCCCAGGTCAATCTTCCCCTCCTTTCTTCTAACCTCGTGGAGCTCATGTGCGGGGTTGCTTCGGGTAAACTCGACGCCGACACTTTGAGTTTCGAGGAGGCTTCAGCCGTATGTGTTGTGTTAGCCTCCGGAGGATACCCCGGGAGTTACAAGAAGGGCGAGATTGTAGACATACCCGGAGATATCGAATCGAAAAGGTTGATGATATTTCATGCGGGTACCAGCCTGGAGGATAGGGTTCTCGTGACCTCGGGTGGCCGGGTCCTCGGGGTCACGGCTCTGGGAAACAGTATCGGTGAGGCGAGAGAGGAATGCTACGCCGCTGTCGAGAGGATAAAGTTCGACAATTGTCATTTCCGTACCGACATTGCGGCTAGAGAGTTAGCCAGGATCACGGGATAGCGTATCAGGGAGGGGTCGGTTCTTTGTGCTTCGGAAAAGGCGGGATGGTGTCCGGATCTTCTGCAAGGATAAGTACATAACCGTCGCCCGGATCTAATGTTAATGTGTGTTCTATCAATTCACCGTTGTTGTGTACGGGATCCTGGATACCGTTGATCTTGCAGTACACACTGTCACCGAGCCCGCTGACAAGGACTGAATTCTCTGTGGGGTTGACCATCGCCGTCCCATGCTGAAAATCCCTTCTCCAGACCCGTGAGTTTATCTCCTCTATATCATCTTCCCCGGCAAGCCATCCGGCTGCCTCGAGTAAGTCATCCAGTATGACCGATGGATCATTAGCTTCGTAGGCGGGCCCGGAGGGATCTCCGAGATATCCGGTGTGATCGGAATGATGCTGTATGACCGTACTGCCGTTGGCGTGTGGTGCACTGAGATCATACGTGGCGATCCTTGGGAATCCCCTCACACAATCCATGAAAAGGGTGCCGCTCTTGGAATCGTAATAAATCTGTTCTCCATCGATCGCGATGACTCCACGATCCAGAAATCCATCAGTGGATTCGACCCGCACGAATGTCTGCGAAGAAGTCATTGTAGTTGACAGTGTTGTTGTTCTGGCGTTCACCTCACCAGTGGAACGGACAGAATACTCGTCGTACCAGATCGTCTCGCCATGATACTGACTTCCGAAATCACAGCTGAAATAACTGTCTGTCATCAGCGTAGCACAGAGCCCAAATCTCATGGACTGGTAATCAGTCGGATCCTGGTCTTTTATCCAGCAGTTGACAATGTTCACCCTTGGGGGTCTCACTCCATCCGTCATGTACTTGTGCGTCGAGCAGAAGAGATGCATGTTTTTCTGAGAGCTCAGGGTGAAATTTTCAAGCATCCTTCCATTGAGATCCTCCACGGCGCTCTTTTGCAGCCCATTGCCGATCACGATCACATCGGGTTTGAGCGATAGAGTGTTGGCGAGAAGTGTCCGACCGCCGGCTGCCCACAGAGCAGAGAATTTCGGTTCCTGTCCATTAAATTCGTTGTCGTACTCAGGGATATCATTCCTGTTGGCATCCTTGATATCAGTGTACATCCACGTCAGGTTGTCCGTGAACGTGTCATAGAAGACACCATCCCAGTAGTCGTTGGGGTTCACGTGCTCCGTGATAATCAGTCCGGCCAGGTATTCATTTGGCTTCATCCCATCGGGGTGTATACCCGAGGCAGCCTCGGTGTTTGTCATATTGATCAACATGCTCCATGTGAAGTCAGGATTGTAGAGCAAGTTTCCCTGGTAGTCACGGAGCCACCAGTCGTACCTGTTACAGGCTTCCAGCATCCGGCTCGGCGGCTCTACAGTTGTGTTCGTCTCTATTGAAGAGACGTAGATCAGCAGGATAGCATCTGGATTGTGATGTTTGATCCGGCTGATATTGTACCTGTACTGAGCCTCATCGTCGAGGGAGTGGTGCAGAATCACAAGATTCCAACCTGACAGGAACCGGGCCTCACCCCCTTCGATCTCAGAGGAAATGTGGTAATTGGCCAGACGTGGAAATTTTGCCAGTTCCCAACCAAGCACGTGTGTACCGGGAGTGAAAACGAATACT
>Ga0255052_10001036_pt1 | contig 21459 bp, 18 predicted proteins | sample JV7_2_21_MG_FD_188632 | JGI IMG/M metagenome (GOLD analysis project Ga0255052, IMG submission 188632) | Seawater microbial communities from Jervis Inlet, British Columbia, Canada - JV7_2_21 | ecosystem: Environmental > Aquatic > Marine > Inlet | place: Canada: British Columbia | collected... | reverse complement strand
ATGCGTTCGATTTCATGGGTATGGTAAGTGCAGAGGTCACTGGCGACGGTGTCATCGCGAGTTTTCTTGCCGAAGTAGATACCGCCCGTTAATTCCCGGACGACAATCAGATCGACGCCAGCCAGAAACTCCGCCTTCAAGGGCGATGCGTTCATCAATTCGTCCATGACCTGTACTGGACGCAAGTTGGCATAGACGCCGAGGACAGAGCGCAACTCGAGCAGGCCCGTTTCGGGTCGCAGCATCGCATTTGGACTCGACCACCTGGGCCCTCCAACTGCGCCAAGAAACACCGCCGAGCTATCCATGCAGCTAGCCACTGTATCGGCTGGTAACGCACTTTGAGTCTTATCAATTGCGGCACCGCCAATTAATTGAACGTCAAACCTGAAGCTGTGCCCGTATTGGTCGGCAGTTTGCTTGAGGACGCGTTGTGCCGCCGCGGTAACTTCAGGGCCGATACCATCACCCGGCAATAATGTGATCAGGGCGTCCAAGAACGTGCCTCTTCAAATTGCTGAATTGAATCGAGCTGTTTGCGCAGAAAACCAAGCTGATCGACCCCTTCGACAAGACAGTAGCGCGCAAACCCGTCAATCGGGAAATGGACGACGTCACCGTCCGGCAACGTCAGCGTCGACCTCGCGACATCGACCGCGAGCATGATGCCTGGATTACTCAGCAAGTAATCGTGTGTCTGAGCATCGACCACAATCGGAATCAGTCCGTTTTTTAGCGAATTGCTGCGGAAAATATCGGCGATTTCGGTACTGATAACGGCACGAAAGCCATAATCCAATAACGCCCATGGCGCGTGTTCACGTGAGGAGCCGCAACCAAAGTTGTTACCGCCTACCAAAATTTCACAACCCTCAGCTTCGGGCAAGTTAAGGACAAAGTCTTCGACCGGATTTCCTTCGCTGTCGAGCCGCAAATCGTGGAACAGGTATTCGCCCAATCCTTCACGAGATGTCGTCGTGAGAAATCTGGCGGGCATGATCTGATCGGTATCGATGTCCCTGGTCGGGATCACAACGCTACGCGATTCGAATTGTGAAATGGTAACCATGTGCGTTCCCTAGGGCAGATATCTGCGTGGGTCAGCTACGTGACCCGCGATCGCGGAGGCCGCTGCGGTCATCGGGCTGGCAAGAATGGTCCGGGCGCCGATGCCCTGACGGCCCTCAAAATTACGATTACTCGTACTGACGCTGAGTTTGCCCCGTTCAACGGTGTCACCGTTCATACCAAGGCACATCGAACACCCAGACTCTCGCCATTCGGCGCCGGCAGCAGTGAAAACCTGGTCCAGACCAATCGCTTCGGCTTGCTTCTTGATCTGCTGTGAACCGGGCACGACCAGCATGCGAACGCCATCAGCTATCTTATGGCCTTGCAACAACTCAGCAGCTTGCATTAGATCGGACAGACGCGAATTCGTGCAGCTGCCCACGAACACGACGTCAACTTCAGTTTCAGAGATTGGTTTGCCCATTTCGATTTGCATGTATTGCAGCGCTTTTTCGAAGCTTGGGTTGCCTCTGTCAGTCGGTACCGGTTCATCTACGCCGATGACCATGCCCGGGTTCGTCCCAAATGTGACCATCGGACCCAAACGATCAGCCGCGATCGATACCGATCGATCATACTCGGCACCGTCGTCGGATTTGAGTAACTGCCAGCGCGAGACGGCCGCATCCCAGTCAGCGCCTTTTGGTGCCCGCGGCCGATCCGTGAGGTAAGCGATGGTCTTTTCGTCGGGTGCAATCATTCCCGCACGTGCGCCGGCCTCAATTGACATGTTGCAGATAGTCATGCGTTCATCCATATCCATCGCCATTACGGCCTCACCTCGATACTCGATGACATGGCCGGTACCACCGTCAACGCCGATCTGACCAATGATGGCCAGGATCAGGTCCTTCGCGCTGACGCCTTTGCCAAGCTGGCCGGTAACGTTAATCGCCAGCGTTTTTGGTTTGCGTTGCAGCAAACACTGCGTCGCCAGGACGTGACCCACTTCAGTTGTGCCGATGCCAAAGGCGAGGGCGCCGAATGCCCCGTGCGTGCTGGTGTGGCTGTCACCGCAAACAATGGTCTTGCCGGGTTGGGTGGCACCGAGCTGCGGACCAATGATATGGACAATGCCGCGGTGTTCACTGTCAAAGCCCAGCAGATCAATGCCAAACTCCTCGCAGTTCGCTTCCATCTGAGCGATCTGATTCGCCGCGCTTTCGCCGACAACGGCCAGGTCCTTGAAGCTGGACACCGGTGTAGTCGGTGTTGAATGGTCCATCGTCGCAAGCGTCAAGTCAGGGCGCCTGACTTTCAGCCCTTGCTCCTGCAACATAGAAAACGCCTGTGGCGTCGTGACCTCGTGAATCAGATGCAGATCGATATAAAGAACGGCTGGAGTATCTGGCGTTTCTTCTGCAACAACGTGTTCCGCCCATACTTTTTCGAATAAAGTCCTCGCTGCTACCATCAGATGGTGGCTCGCTCAGCGTCTGCAGCCGTAGCACCTTCGCTGCTACTGCGTTGCCGCCGGCGCAGGATTCTGTTCATCACCTCAAGGCAGGCCCGACTACCGGCTTCAACAATATCAACGCTGGTGCCATTACCCCGATAGCTGTGGCCATCGTGCTCAACTGATACCGTAACTTCCCCCTGGGCATCTTCACCAATTGAAGCACTGTGCAATTCGAACTTCTTTAGTGTCAGTACAACACCGGTTATCTGCTCAAGTGCCTGAAAAGCCGCGGCGATGGGACCGTCACCCTGGGCAGTCACCTGTGCCTCTGCACTGTTTTCGCCGATCAACACCACGGACGCTTGCGCTGGTTTGTCTGTGCTGGTCTGGACCTCAAGCGATTTAAGCGTCCACGGTCCTGTGGACGCATTGTCCACATTCATGATAATTGCTTCGATATCTCCGTCGTAAACATCCTTCTTCTTGTCTGCGAGCCTCTTGAATTCCTGAAATGCTCGATTGGTTTCGAACTCGTCCAGCTCGAAGCCAAGTTCCTTGACCCGGTCGCGAAAAGCGTGACGACCGCTGTGCTTACCCAGCACCAGATTGGATTTGCTTAGGCCGACATCTTCCGGGCGCATGATTTCGTAGGTCGATGCGTGTTGCAGCATGCCGTGCTGATGAATGCCGGCCTCGTGAGAAAACGCGTTTTCACCCACGATCGCTTTATTACGAGGGGGATGCATACCGGTGATACTCGAAACCAGACGAGAAGTTGGGTAGAGGCGCGTCGTATCCACTCCGGTCTGTAGCCCGAAGTACTCGGAGCGAGTTTTCACCGCCATCACGACTTCTTCCAGACTGCAATTGCCGGCGCGCTCGCCGATACCGTTAATGGTGCACTCGATTTGCCGGGCACCTGCGAGTACGGCCGCCAGGCTATTCGCAACCGCCATACCCAGATCGTTGTGGCAGTGCACGCTGAGAGTGATCTCGTCGATACGCTGCACATGTTCTTTCAGATAGCGGAATAACTCGTCAAATTCGGCTGGCACAGTGTAGCCAACGGTATCCGGTATATTCACCGTTGCAGCACCAGCGTCGATCGCCGCACTCACCACTTCGGCCAGATAGGGCAATTCCGTCCGCGATGCATCTTCGGGTGAGAATTCCACATCATCGCAAAGCTCTCTGGCCATCGTGATTGCGCCAACAGCACTCTTGATGATCTCCTCCTTGGCCATTTTGAGTTTGTGTTCACGATGAATCTGACTGGTCGCCACAAACACGTGAATACGATGCTGCTCAGCACCTTTAACGGCAGCATGCACTTTCTCGATGTCACCCGGGTTGCAACGCGCCAATCCACAAATCACCGGCCCCATATTCTCGTCGGCGATAGCTTTCACAGACTCGAAGTCGCCAGGAGACGCAGCAGGAAATCCAGCCTCGATAATATCGACTTTGAGCTCAGACAGAGATCTTGCAACACGTAATTTTTCCCTGAGAGTCATGCTGCAGCCCGGAGCCTGCTCGCCGTCACGCAGGGTCGTGTCGAAAATGCGAATCTGATTATCTGCCATTAGCTTTTTCCTTGGAATTGATGCACACGGCGCAACGCCGCCGGTCTTTACTCTTCCAGCCAGTCCATGCGGCCGCGAAGATCCGCACCGACTGTCTCAATGGGATGTTCCAGATCCGCGTCCATCAGGCGGCGAAATTCGGGCATGCCGGCTGCATGCTCGGCAATCCAGTTTTTCGCAAATGTTCCATCCTGAATTTCAGTGAGAATCTGCTTCATGGCATCGCGAGAACTGGCATCAACGACGCGCGGCCCGCTGATCATGTCACCCCAGGCCGCCGTATCGCTGATGAATTTGTGCATCTTGCGGAGCCCGCCTTCGTGTAGCAGATCTACGATGAGCTTTAGCTCGTGCATAACCTCGTAGTAGGCAACCTCAGGTTGGTAACCCGCTTCAACGAGCGTCTCGAATCCCGCAACAATCAGCTCGGTTGTACCACCACAGAGAACCGCCTGCTCACCGAACAGGTCGGTCTCGGTCTCCTCGGCGAAAGTGGTCTGTATTACGCCAGCGCGTGCGCCGCCTATACCAGCCGAATAAGCGAGCGCCAGCTTCAGGGCAGCGCCGGTTGCATCCTGATGAACCGCGACAAGGCAGGGTACTCCATGACCTTCTTCGTATTGGCGTCGAACAAGGCCGCCAGGTCCTTTCGGTGCGATCAGTACAACGTCGAGATCGTCGCGCGGCTCGACTTGATTGAAATGTACGGCGAATCCGTGAGCGAACAGCAGCGTCGCGCCGATGTCGACATCGTCTACAACGCTTTGATACAGGCTCTTTTGCACCATATCCGGCGTCAGAAAGGCAACAATTGCGGCATTCTTAACCGCGTCGTTCGGTGCCATCACGGTCAATCCATCCGCTTCTGCTTTGGCCCAGCTGGCTCCATCCGGCCTAAGCCCAACGACAACATTGAAGCCGCTGTCCTTTAGATTCAGTGCGTGAGCACGTCCCTGGCTGCCGTACCCCAGAATTGTGACCTGCCTGTCAACAAGACAGGAGGTATCGACATCTGCTTCCAAGTACATTTGCATGTTTTCTTTCCCCGGCGTTACGCCTGTTCAAATCAAAAAAAACCCCACAATCCGTGCGGATGCGGGGTTTGCGAGTTCCTTTGCCTGGATACGCGCTACCCGCCCTGTCTCCCGAGAAGAAGCGGAGCAAACCGAAGCAGTTCGACAGCCGTAATTGAAGTGGCTACAGCCTGTTTGCGCGTCATATTCATAGCGGCGAATCATGTTGTAAGCCAGTTCGCTTGTCAATACTCGAAATATCAGTTACTTGTGATACCAAATGGTGTTTTCTCAGAGCATGGCGGCTAATTTTGCGAGCTTGGAAGTTATGTCGCTCTTGGGCTGGCGATATAGCAAGCATATGTTATTCTTGCCCCGGGTAGTAAGGGGCCTGGCAGAAATTAAAGGAATAAATGGCGGGGAAGCCGATGCGTAATTGCTTCGGTCAGCCTATATAAATAGAGAGAGAAGTTTAAGGTCCGGAAAAAATTCAATCGCCGCGGCGAAGGTGGAGAGGGTCGTGTGCGCATACAGATTCGCGATCAGCGATTTTGTGTTTCATTTGTGCATGTATTCAACGGATACGTTGCATCTCTCTCCGTAACAGGTATTAGATAACAATTATTAAATAACAATCGACCTTTTGTAAGGAGCGTTCATGAAACGGTGCACTAGCAGCAGTCGGCGCATTAGCATTGCATTAATTGCAACTGGCTTTATTGCGATATCCGGCAGCGTTTTGGCCCAATCCGTCGACCAGGTCTTGCAGGCCGAAGATCGTCGGCTCAACCTGGCACAGCAATCACAGGAACGTATCAACAATGTTGTTGAGGGTACACGTTCGCTGGAAGACCAGTATCGGGCGATAAACAAAGAGATTGACGGGCTGAAGGTCTATAACCGCCTGATGACGGCACAGACCGGCGGTCAAGCGGCCACGCTTGAGGACATCGCGCTTTCGATGGACCAGGTAGACGTGATCAATCGGCAAATTTTCCCATTGATGGAACGCATGATCGACGGCCTCGCGCAATCAGTAAGTCTCGACGTTCCTTTCCTCATGGAGGAAAGAACAGAGCGGGTCGATAACCTGCGTTCAATTATGGAGCGTTCGGATGTCAGCGTGGCTGAGAAATTCCGCAAAGTCATGGAGGCGTACCAAATCGAGAACGATTACGGCTCTTCGGTGGAGTGGTATACGCAGTCACTGACACTTGACGGTGCAACTCGTAGCTTGAACATGTTACGCGTAGGTCGTATCGGGCTGTATTTCCAGTCGGATGATGCCAAGCTCACGGGTCGCTGGAACAACACCGATCGGGCATGGGAAATCGACAATTCATCGCGAAGTGATATTCGTACCGGGCTGCGGATGGCGAAACAACTGATCGCGCCGGAGATAATTATTATCCCGGTAGCAGCACCAACGGAGGGTAATTAAATGAAGCGTCTTACAATCTTAATTACCGCCGGGCTGCTTGGCCTGGGAATGAGCGCTGCAAATGCACAGGACGATGATGCGGTCAGCATGACTGAACTCCTGCGACTGATTGAGCAGGGTCAGGCTCGAGACTCCCAAGAGGCGCGTCAACGCGAAGCCGAGTTTAATCAGGAGCGCAATCAACAACAAAATCTGTTGAATCGCGCGCGCGCGGAGCGCACGCGCCAGGAACGTGAAAGCGAGCGTCTGGAGCAGCTGTTTGAGAACAACCAATCGAGAATCGTGGCAGCGCGTGCTGCTCTGGATGAGCGGCTCGGTGCGCTGAAAGAATTATTCGGTGTTCTGCAGACGGTTTCCGGCGACACGCAAGGTCGATTCAACGCGTCGCTGACCAACCTTCAATATCCTGATCGTGAGGACTTCCTGGTGGCGTTGGGCAGCAAGATGGCGAGTGCCACCGAGCTGGCTCAGATCGAGGACATCGAGCGTCTCTGGTTCGAATTACAGCGAGAGGTTAACGAGTCGGGTAGCGTCGTTCGCTTCAACCATGTTGTGACGCGTGCAAATGGCGAACAGGAAGAAATGGAAGTTGTCCGCGTCGGCGCGTTTAACCTGATCGCGGATGTCGGTTATCTTGAGTATGACGCGGGCGAAGGCTCAATTAGCGAGTTATTGCGCCAGCCAGACGGCCGCTTCACGGGCTCAGCGGACGACCTGTTTGAGGCCAGTTCAGGTTATGAAGGCTTTGGCGTTGATGTCACTCGTGGCGGCATCCTCGGATTGCTGGTCGAAACACCGACCTTGACCGAGAAAGTGGACCAAGGTGGAATCGTCGGCTACAGCATTCTTGCACTGGGCGCCGTTGGCCTGTTGATCGCCATTTGGCGCTTCATGGGACTTTCCGGCGACAGCCGCAAAGTGTCGGTACAGCTCAAAAGTGACGTGGCGAACACTGACAATCCACTCGGACGTGTCCTTGCCGCTTATGACAGCAACCGCAGTGCGGACACCGAGACGATTGAACTCAAACTCAGCGAGGCGGCTCTCAAAGAGATGCCCGGCCTCACCAAGGGTTTGTTGTTCATCAAGGTGATTTCAGTCGTTGCACCGCTTATGGGTCTGCTGGGAACGGTTACCGGTATGATCAAGACCTTCCAGGTCATCACACTCTATGGTGCTGGTGACCCGAAGATGATGGCTGGCGGTATTTCACAAGCGCTGGTTACAACGGTTCTCGGTCTGGTCGTGGCGATCCCGATGGTACTGCTGCACACGATCGTCAGCGGTCAGAGTCGCAAGGTCATTAATGTCATCCAATCTCAGAGTGCCGGCCTGATTGCTGAACATTCTGAAAAGCACGGCTAGCGCCGTAAGGAGTAGCCATGCTTTGGCTGACTGACTCTATTAAGGCCATTCAGGATTTCATGACTCTGGGTGGCCCGGTGCTGCGGATGATTGCGGTTACGATCTTCCTGATGTGGGTCCTTATCGTCGAGCGGATCATGTATTTCCGCACGGGGATGAAGTCCATGTCGCGGGACATTCACGATGAGTGGGAAGCGCGCCCGGAGCGCCGTTCCTGGAACGCAGAACAGATTCGTGAATTGATGATCTCGCGATTCAGCATGGCCTCGAGCAAGGGAATCTCGATGATTCAAACGCTCGTGGCCTTGTGTCCTTTGTTGGGCTTGCTCGGCACGGTCACCGGCATGATCAAGGTGTTTGAGGTTATGGCGGTGTCGGGATCGGGCAACGTCCGTGCAATGGCCGCAGGTGTCTCCCAGGCGACGGTACCGACGATGGCGGGAATGGTAGGAGCGCTCTCCGGAGTACTCCTGGTCACAATATTGAGCCGCCGAGCGGCCCACGAAGTGCAGTTCCTCGAGGACTCACTGACGATGGACCACTAAGGAGTAGCAGAAATGCGTGATCACCACCTACTTGAGGTTGCCGAAGAGGAAGAGAATGAAATCAACCTCACGCCAATGCTCGACGTTGTTTTCATCATGCTCATCTTCTTCATCGTCACGGCCTCATTCATTAAAGAGGCCGGTCTCGATGTCAATCGTCCGGATGCACCCGTAACGGAAACGAAACCCGAAGATGTCAATATTCTTGTTGCCATTACCGGGAATGATGAGATCTGGATTGACCGCCGTTTGATTGATCCGCGCGCCGTTCGAGCAAATATTGAACGCCTGCACGCTGAAAATCCGAAAGGCTCGGTCGTTATTCAGGCGAACAAAAGCTCGACCAACAAGATGCTGGTTACCGTGATGGACGCCGCGAGACAGGCGGGCGTTTATAACATCTCGATTGCGGACCAGAGTTGATGGGGCAAACTGCATCCTTCAAGCATGACCACACAAGGCAAGTTTAATGCGTAAGAGAAAATCGCTCGGCGCCGACGAGGAAGAAAATGAGATTAACCTGACGCCGATGCTGGACGTCGTGTTCATCATGCTGATCTTCTTTATCGTAACGGCGTCATTTATCAAGGAAGCCGGTATCGACGTTGACCGTCCTGACGCACCAACGGCGGACAAGCAGCAGGATGCTGCGATTCTGATCGCGATCAGCGCAAACGACGAGATCTGGATCGACCGGCGCGAGGTCGATCCGCGTGCGGTTCGCGGCCAGATCGAAAAACTGCATGCGGAGAACCCAAAGGGGTCGATCGTTATTCAGGCGGATAAAGAATCGACAAATGAATTCCTCGTAATCGTGATGGAGGCCGCAAAACAAGCGGGTGTCACCAATGTCGCGATTGCTACAGAAGACGAGTAAGGAACCTTTACAGAGTGGCATACAGGTCGCTGAGGAGAGCTAAATCATGTTAGGCCGTTACGCGTTTTCCGTTGTCATTGGTACTGTCGTTACATTGAGTCTGTTATTTGTCATGCATTTGCTGATCGTAACGGGCAAGCAGGCGCTGACCAAGCCAAGAGATCGGGCGAAACTCGAGTTCGTACGCGTCAAGCGTAACGAAGCGCTCAATGTCGAAGACTTTACTCCCGAAAAGCCACCTAAACCCCCTGAGACGCCGCCTGAGACACCGCCGCAGGATATGGACCAAATGGATCCAAATGCACCGACGATCAACATTGCGCCTCCGTCTGTGTCTGCCAATACCGATATCGGCGGTCCTGGTGGCATGAACATCGCCGAAGGGGATTATCTGCCGATTGTTCGGGTTGCCCCGGTATATCCTGCGCGAGCTTTGTCGCGAGGCCTCGAGGGCTACGTTGACTTGTCGTTTACGGTGACATCGGCAGGCACTGTGCGAGATCCGATTATACTGTTCTCGACCAGCAGCTTGTTTGAACGCGCGGCAACGAGGGCGGTCCTAAAGTTTAAGTACAAACCGCGTGTAGTGGATGGCGTTCCCGTTGATGTGCCCAATGTGAAGACCCGAATTTCATTCCAGATCGAGGAATAGTGACCCTGGCGGGACCACGTGATCTAAGAGGATATATGCCGATATGAACAGCATTAGTCGAATTACTCTGACAATTTGCCTGACGTTGATGTTTTCTTCGGGTTCAATTAGTCCTGCATTTGCTCAGGATGAGGATAGGGCGGAGCGCGAATCCCAGAAGCAAAAGACGAAACAGGCGCAAGCGGTCAGTAAAGAGGTCTATGACCGCATTACCAAAGCGCAGGACATGGTTGATGCCAAAGACTATTCAGGCGCGCTGAAGAGCCTCAATACCTTGTACAACCCGGACAAGCTCACCGAGTACGAGCAGGCAAACGTCCTTAACTACATCGGTTTCGTCTACTACAACATGGACGATATCCAGAATGCTATCCGAACCTATGAGCGCATGGTGGCAATCCCGAGTCTTGAAGAGCAGATGGCCAAGCAAACCACTTATACGCTGGCGCAGCTGTATACGATGGAGGAACAGTATTCACGAGCGCTTACGACGCTTGACAAGTGGTTCATGCTCGAGCCAAACCCGGCACCGGAGCCATTCATTCTTAAAGCGCAAAACCTGTATCAGGTACAGCGTTATAACGAGATGATTCAACCGATTGAAAGCGCGATGCAGGTTGCCGTCGCTCGCGACAAGCCTGTCAGAGAAGATTGGTACGTACTCTTGAATTTCGCTTACTTTACGCAAGAAAACTACCGCAAAGTACGTGACATTCAAAAAACGCTGCTCATCAACTGGCCGAAAAAACGCTACTGGTTTTCTTTGGCCGGTGCGTACACCGAACTTGGTGAAGACGAGAACCTGATCAATGCCTACGCTGCAGCAAATGACCAGGGCATGCTGGAGAAGGAAAGCGAGTTGGTCACAATGGCCCAGCTTTTCATGCAGCGCGAAGTTCCTTACAAGGCAGGTCAGCTGTTAGAGAAAGAAATGCAGGCGGGCCGCGTCCCCAAGAACGCAAAGAACTACCGTTTGCTATCGCAAGCCTGGCAGCTGTCGATGGAGGATGAAAAGGCCATTCCTGCGCTCAAAGAAGCAGCAAGGCTCAGCGATGACGGTGAGCTGGACGTTAGTCTTGGAAACGCACTCCTGAATACCGGCGAATACGACCAGTGCGTGACGTCGGTACAATCCGGCATCCGCAAAGGCAATCTGAAGAGCCCGGATAATGCACAAATCTCGCTGGGTATGTGCCTGTACAACTTGCGCAAGTATCGCGACTCGATTACTTCATTCCAGGCTGCCGCGAAAACCCCTCGCTCACGCAGGATTTCGAATCAGTGGATCAATGTGATTCGTGCCGATATCCAGCGTAACGAGCAAATTCGCCTGGCGGAACAAGCAGCCCGCAAGAAGCGCGAGGAGATTGACGCGCGGCGCGCGAAAAGCGGTCGAATCTAATACTTTAAGTAGAACCTCACAGTGCGTAATAGGGGCGTTGACGGACTACCGTCATCGCCCCTAAACTTTTGCGTCACCACCAACCTGAGACAGCTGAGACATGCCAAAGATTATCTACATCACGCCGGATGGCACACGCCACGAAACCGAGGTCGAAAATGGCTATTCGGCAATGGAAGGCGCTATCAATAACAACGTAGACGGTATTGTCGCGGAGTGCGGCGGCGCATGTGCGTGTGCAACCTGTCATAGCTACGTTGATGAAGCATGGCTGGACAAGATGCCGCCGATGGATGATATGGAAGATAGCATGCTTGACGCTGCGTTTGAGCGCAAAGACAACAGTCGACTAACCTGTCAAATCGAAGTTAACGACACGCTTGATGGACTTATCATTCATGTCGCGGACAACGAATACTAATCGAGTTTCTATAGCGCTTCAGACAGTTCCGGCAAGATCGTGAACAGATCCCCAACAAGCCCAATATCGGCGACTTCGAAAATTGGCGCTTCTTCATCCTTGTTAATCGCGACAATTGTTCCAGCGTCTTTTATGCCAGTGAGGTGCTGAATCGCACCTGAGATGCCGATAGCAATGTACAGATCAGGGGCGATGATCTTGCCCGTCTGTCCAATCTGCATTTCATTCGGAACGTAACCAGCATCGACTGCGGCCCGTGATGCCCCGACCCCAGCACCCAGTTTCTCAGCCAGCGTGTAAATCAGGTCAAAATCCTCTTCGCTTCCGAGCGCTCGGCCACCGGCAATGACTCTGGACGCCGTTTGCAGATCTGGTCTGTCCGATGAACCCGCCTGTAAATCGACGAAGCGTGTGTGTGCGGGTAGCTCAACAGCGCATTCGACACTCTCAACGGGCGCTGAATTGGAGCCACCAATCGCCCGATAGGACGCAGACCTTACGGTCGCGACGACCGGCGCATCTGCAGGCGCCTCCATCGTTACAATCGCGCTGCCAGCATATATCGGCCGCTTGAATGTGTGGCTTCCTTCGACGCTCATGATGTCGCTGATTTGATTAACGCCTAACAAGGCGGCCACGCGAGGCATCAAATCCTTGCCGAAGGTCGTCGAGGGGCCAAAAATATGGCTGTAACCGTCTGCAAGCGCGACAACTTGTGGTGCCAGAACAGCCCCGAGCGGGTGCTTGTTAGCCGCATTTTCAACCGTCAGTACGCGCAACACTGAATCCAGTCCGGCAGCCTCTGTTGCGACCTGTGACGCCGATTCTGCAAATACAACAACATCAATTTCCGCAGCATCTATTTCGGCCGCACAAGCAACCGTTTTGGCAACACTCGGGTTGAGCGTCGTACCGTCATGCTCTGCAATCAAAAGTATTCTTGCCATTACACTAGTCCCTTGTCTTTAAGCGCAGCGACCAGGCCCTGCACGTCATCGACCATAATGCCTTTCTCACGTTCCGAGGGTGGCTCAAACAGCACTTGCTTGATTTGCGGACCGGCTACAACGCCCAGGTCCGCAAACGGGATCTGATCGAGCGGCTTCTTTTTGGCCTTCATAATGTCTGGTAACTTCACGTAGCGCGGCTCATTAAGCCGAAGGTCAGCCGTGATTACTGCCGGTAGATCGACCTCTATTGTCTCTAGCCCGATGTCAACCTCACGAACGACACGAACTGTGTCACCGTCGACCTCGAGCTGTGACGCGAATGACGCTGCCGGGCGATTCCACAATGTCGCGAGCATTTGGCCAGTCTGGATATTGTCATCGTCAATGGCCTGCTTGCCGACGATTACTAATATAGGGTCTTCGCGATTGACGATTTCAAGCAGCGCGCGGGCGCAACTCAGGGTGTCGACTGACTCTCCCGTCTCAACCAGGATCGCCCGATCAGCTCCCATCGCCAGGCCGGTCCGCAGTTGTTGCTGCGAATCTGCACTTCCGATCGAAACAACGACGACTTCATCTGCAGCGCCTTTTTCCTTGATACGCAGAGCTTCTTCCAGCGCGATCTCGTCGAATGGATTGATGCTCATCTTGACGCCATCAGTCTCAACGCCACTGCCGTCACTCTTGACGCGCACCCGTACATTATAGTCAACGACCCGTTTCAGGCCGACCAGTATCTTTTTCACGAAAGGGGCTCCTACGGTTCCAGAGACAAACGTCGTGGGCGAGGCCCACAGCCTCCTATTGTCTACGAGAGTATCTGGGTGTACAAGACCGATTGTTCAATGGGACAGGAAAAAAGCCGTGGGTGACACGAAAATGCTGATTAACGTGGAACAACTTCAGGCAAGAATGGATGACCGGGAGTTGCGAATCATGGATTGTCGCTTCGTCCTGTCACAACCCATTGTGGGGCGGGAGAGCTATTTGCAAGGGCACATTCCGGGCGCCGTGTACGCAGATCTCGACGTTGATCTGGCCGCAGCGGTCGGTCCCGGAACCGGCCGGCATCCACTACCCGACGCCACTGAACTTGCGTCGACGTTCGGGCGTCTCGGAGTTTCTGCCGATACCCGCGTTGTTGTGTATGACGAAACCAGCGGTGCGCTGGCAGCAAGAGCCTGGTGGCTGTTGCGGTGGCTGGGACACGAGCAGGTAACGCTGCTCGATGGAGGCTTGGGTCGCTGGCAAGCATCAGGCGGACCGCTTGAGGAGGGCGAGGTTACCTTTCCGACAGTGCATTTCGATGCAATACCGCGGAACGATTGGGTTCTCGCGACTGATGAAATTCTGCAAAGTGCCGAACGCGATAGCAATTCGCTACTGATCGACGCACGCGATGAAGCTCGATACCGTGGTGAGATCGAGCCAATCGACAAAGTTGCGGGACACATTCCAGGATCGGTTAATTTGCCGTTTCAACGCTCGCTCAACGACGATGGCACCTGGAAAACAGGGGCTGAGCTCAAGAAAATGTGGGGCAAGGTACTCAAAGAGAACCCAGAAGCGCATTTGAGCGTCATGTGTGGCTCAGGAGTCACTGCATGCCACCTGATCATTTCGGCTCGCCTGGCCGGAATTGCCGAACCCAGGCTTTACGTTGGATCGTGGAGCGAATGGATCACCGATCCCACCCGGCCGATAGCAATCGGAAATGCTTGAAAAGAGCAAAATCATCGCAAGATCACGCGGAAGGCACGTGAACTTAATGCTCTTTCCGCCGGTCGAAAGAGGTAACGACGTGCAATCGGCAAGGACACGGTTAGCTACTTGGGACCGAAGGAAGATGTTATGAAACACGTTATAAAACAATGTGTTTTAGTTGTTTTCTCAAGTAGTTTAGTGGCTTGTGCCGGGCCTGGTGAGCCGACCGGGGATAGCTCATTTGCCGAACAACCGGTCGGTCGTGATTGCATCTCGCAATCGTCTATCCGAAACTATGAGGTCCTGGATGAGAGCAATCTGATCATCACGGCAGGCGTCAAACGGAAATATCACGTCGTTTTGGCAAATCGTGCGTTCGGGCTGCGATCGACGTGGCAGATTGGATTTCGCTCAACGACAGGTAGAATTTGTGCGAACTCGGCCGAATTGATCTTCGACGATGGCCTCGTGGGGCCCGGGGGAGTTCATCTCAGGTCGATTCGTGAGTTAAGCCCGGACGATCTCGATGCATTACTAATCCGGTTTGGCAAGAAAGAACCGGATGTTAAACAAGCCCCGGCGCAAGAAGAAGTAAAAGGCGCTGAGGTAGAAGAGCTGGACTGAGTCGACAACCGGTTCCCGGAAAGACGATTCGGTCACGCAATCCGCAATCTCCGTGCGGACCCGCCCGGCTAACCGCAAGGTTGGCCGGGTTTTATTTTGTCCGTAAGATGCGCCAATGAAAAACGGACTGCAAACCAGCAAAAAGCTACGCGCCTAAGCGATGTATGACTGGCTACCTGATGCGTTGCGAGGGGCATCCCAAGTCGTAACAGCCAATCGCCGACTGGCCCGCGAATTGGCTGATGCCTACGGACGAATGCAGTTGCAAGCCGGACGTGTCGCCTGGCGTAGTCCGGCGATTAACTCATGGTCGGATTGGGTGAAAGAGCAGGTCGCGGCCGCCGAGGTTTGGGAGCCAGTTCCAACCCAGATCAACGCACATCAAAGTCGCGTTCTCTGGGAGCGATGCCTGCGCCGGGAGATTTCTGACCCGCTGCTGAATATTGGCATGCTCGTTCGACAATCACGAGAATCGTGGACTCGGTTGCACGAATTCGGCGTTGAACTAGCCGAATACAGCGGCGCCGCCCAAAGCAAAGACCAGAGAATCTTCGCCGCAGCTGCCCGAAGTTACCAGTCCATTCTTGAACGTGAGCATTGGGTTGATAGTGCCGGTACGCCCGGGGTGCTCACGAAACTGATTGCCGCTGGCCGTCTGCCGCTTCCGGACGGACTCGTGTTCGCCGGCTTTGATCGGTTCGTACCGCAAGTACAGAGCCTTCTTGATGCATTGCGTGCTGCGGGGTGCCGAATTGACGCGGCGCCGCCGTCGGCATGCACGGCGTCAAATGCAATTCACGAGTTCGAAAACCGCGATGCGGAATTCCGGGCCGCAGGTGCCTGGGCACGGGAACAATTACTGCAATCGGCACACGCCAATGTCGCGATTGTCGCCACGCAACTCGAACAAGACGCCGAACGCAGCGCTCGCCTGGTCAGGGAAGGACTCGCGCCAGGCTGGCAAACGAGTGCAGCTCATTACAAAGCGACCGTCAATGTTTCTTATGGGCGGCGATTGGGTTCATACCCGGCGATCGCAGTCGCTTTGCTGGCTTTGCGTTGGCTGTATCAGGACCTGGGAACGCGAGACGTCAGTATATTGTTGCGGTCCGGAGCGATCGGCAAGACGGATTTGGGCGGTCGTAGCCGGCTTGAATTGGCGCTGCGAAAATTGCCGGGCAGAAACTGGTCTCCCGCAATGCTCCTGGGAGAACTGCGCGAGCGGGACAAGACAAATGATGCTGCGGATTGGCTTGCACGCCTCAATACTCTGAAAGTTCTGCGTTCCGAACTGCCGCCGCGCGAGACTCCATCCAGGTGGGCCATTCTGATTGATACCGCGCTCGAAAAACTGAACTGGCCTGGCGACATCGCACTAAGCAGCGACGAGTTTCAGTTGCTGAACTGCTGGAAAGAACTACTCAACGATCTGGCACGACTGGAGCTCGTCATTCCATCCATGACGCCCAGCGAAGCGCTCAACCGTTTGCAGTTGATGGTCGGTGAAACCGTTTTCCAGGCAGAATCGGAGGGCGCGATCGTACAGCTTATCGGGCCGCTCGAAGCCGCCGGTATGCAGTTTGATCAATTGTGGGTCACTGGTCTTAGCGCGGCCAACTGGCCACCTGCGGGGCGTCCCTCGCTGCTCGTGTCGCGCGACATACAGCTTAAGTATCGAATGCCGGACGCCAGTCCTGATGACACCCTGGAATACGCAAATCGTGTCCTGCAACGGCTACTGGCAAGTTCTGAACATTGCGTCTGCAGCTATCCGAAGACGGATGACGATGCTGAGCAAAGCATTACCGGTCTGCTTACCGAGCCGGGCTTGTCGGAGACTGGCCTGACAGATGATCCGGGTTGGTATGCCAGAAACATGCTCGCTATCAACCGACCTGAACGCGCCACTCACGACGCCGTGCCAGCCGTCACACAAGACGAATCAGTGTCTGGCGGCGCCGCGACAATTCAAAACCAATTACTCGAGCCATTTTCGGCTTTCGCATTCGGCCGCCTCGGAATTCGAGCGCTCTCAGCCATAGTCAGCGGACTGGCAGCGAGTCTGCGCGGAACATTGATCCATGATGCGTTACATGCGCTGTATGCCGAGCTGCCGGCACAGGACGATATTCAGGGCTGGGTGGAATCGGAACAACAGCAACGAATTGCGGCGGCAATCGAGAAGGCATTTTGGCGCCATGAACAATTTGCGGATCCGATGTTGCAGCAGCTGTTCGCGCTTGAACGACATCGTGTGGCGCAACTACTGCGAGCTGTTGTTCTGCTCGATCAGCAACGTGACCCCTTCCAGATACGAAATACTGAGGGTGCACTCGATGTCGTTGTCAGCGGTGTTTGCCTGAGCTTGCGTATCGATCGTCTGGATCAGCTCGAGGATGGCAGCCTGGTTATTCTCGACTACAAGACCGGTGCACGAAAGCGCTTTCTCGATCGAAATGGCGATCCAAACGACATGCAGTTGGTGGTGTACGCCAGCGCTGTAGAAGAACCGGTGGCCGGCCTTGGTTTGGTCAACATTGATAGCCGTGGCGTCGATATCGACGCAGCGGGCAGAAACTTCACGCCGAAACTGGATTGGGATACGGATCTACGTCGCTGGAAACTGCAGGTCGTCAATGCCGCAGTCGATTTGCAGCGTGGCGACATTCGCGTAGATGCCTTGCAGAGCATCGATTCTGCGCGGCCATTGGCCTTGCTCAGCCGAATAGGGGAGCTGCGCCGTGGAGCCTGATACGCAACTGCAGCATGACGATGAAATAGCCCGCGCGGCTGCACTGGATATTAAGCGGTCTTTTATCGTGCAGGCACCGGCTGGCTCCGGTAAGACTGAATTACTGATTCAACGCTATCTGCGGCTGTTATCGGTTGTTGAAAACCCGGAAGAGATACTCGCCATTACATTTACCCGGAAGGCTGCTGCAGAAATGCAACTTCGAATACTGCAGGCTCTGAGAACGGCCGATGCTGGCGAGAAACCGGACGAAGACCACGAACGTGTTACGGCGGAGGCAGCCAGCGCTGTATTGCAGCGTGACGAAAAACTGGGTTGGCGCCTGATTGCGAATCCCCGGCGCATGCGCATTCAAACACTTGATTCGCTGAACGCGTCGATTGCGCGGACTCAGCCACTCACATCGACGGGGGGAGCGGCCGGAAATTCCATTATCGCTGATGCTGCAATGCGGACGCTTTATCGCGACGCGGCCGCCCTGACCCTGGACCTCCTGGCTGAGTCGGGCGACATGCGGGACGTGACAAGAGACGTATTGCTGCATGTCGATAACAACACCAGCATCTACATCGCCTACCTCGCTCGAATGTTGGCAACACGGGATCAATGGCTACCTTTCGTTGGCAGCGGCCTGGTCAACAGCGAAGAAGCCAATCAACTTCTTGCACAATTTGAGCAAGGGCTGGAATACGTCGTGGTGCAACACATCGAGAAACTTCACGCAGCTATGCCGGAGGAGTGTGTTGCGGAACTGGCGACGCTGGCCCGATATGCCGCTAACCATTTACGAAATGCGTCACAGCAGGCCAACCCGATCGCCGCTCTCGCTGATATCGAGCAACTGCCCGGGGTAACTGTTGAGGCGCTGCAGTGCTGGTCAGGAATCAGTGAGCTGTTATTGACGAAACAAGGCGACTGGCGCAAACAAGTGAACAAGAACCAGGGCTTTCCGCCCGCTGATGATGGCCAAAAAGACGCGCTTTACGACTTGCTTGAGTCATTGCTCGGGCAACAGCACGTGCGTCGGCTTTTGCATGACGTGCGCAGCTTGCCACCGCTCCACTACAGTGACGAACAATGGCTGGTCTTATTGGCGTTGTTTCGACTATTGCCCATTGCGGCAACCGAGCTAAAGCGTCTTTTCGCCGAAAGAGGTGTCACTGATCATATCGAAGTGGCTTTGAGTGCCAGCAATGCACTCGGCACAGCTGATGAACCCGGCGACGTTGCGCTGCTGCTCGATTATCAGCTTCGGCATTTGCTTGTCGATGAAATGCAGGACACCTCGAGTGCGCAGTATCGGATGATCGAAGCGTTGACAGGCGGCTGGAGCGATGGCGACGGTCGCACGCTGTATTGCGTCGGTGACCCAATGCAATCGATCTATCGTTTTCGCAATGCAGAAGTTGGTCAGTTTCTGCTTGCCAAACAAGCTGGCATTGGCAATGTGGTTTTGTCGACGTTAACGCTGCGGCGTAACTTTCGCTCTGGCGAGAAACTGGTTAACTGGTTCAATCACGTCTTCCCCGAGGTATTGCCAGATCAGGACGACGCCCAAAGTAGTGCTGTGTCCTATTCGGCGGCCGTACCGGTGCCGAAGCTCGAAGGGCAGGGAGAATGCGTCGTACATCCGGTGTTTGGCGCGAATAAGGACACCGAAGCAGACATTGGCTTTGCCGTGATTGAGAAAACTCTCGAATCGGCTACTGACGAGGACATCGCCATTCTCGTTCGTGGCCGGACACATTTACCAGAGTTATTGTATCGATTGCGCAGTGCCAACATTGCCTACCAGGCCGTTGATATTGACCGCCTTACGGACCTTCCTGAAATCATCGATGTGCTCGCATTGACACGCGCATTCGTACACCAGGGAGACCGTCTTGCGTGGCTGGCACTGTTGCGCGCTCCCTGGGTCGGACTGGACTGGACTGACCTGCATTCACTCGTCAGGAACAACAGCAAATCGACAGTCTGGGAGCTTCTGCATGACGACCGGGTCATTTCCGCTCTGTCAAATTTTGGTAAGGCGGCTGTCGACGCATTTAAGCGGCTGCTTGCGCCTAAGCTGTCGTCCTGCCGCGTCGAATCATTGCGTGATCGCATTGAACGGACATGGATCGAGTTGGGAGGTCCCGCCATTCTCAATGACGTCAATGCAATAGAAAACGTGTATCGGTATCTGGATGTTGTCGAGACACTTGAAGTTGCCGGTACTCTGCCGGACGTCGCGGAACTGGAAGACGCGCTCGACATGGAGCACGTGTCCAGTAACTCCAGTGCACGTTTGCAAGTCATGACAATGCATCGCGCGAAAGGTCTGCAATTTGATCACGTCGTCCTTTTCGGTCTGGGTCGCGTTCCTCGAAGCCGCGATGCCGAGGTACTGAGCTGGTTCGACATTCCGGACCAGCATGGCCGGCCGCAGAAGATTATTAGTCCTGTGGGACCACGAGCTGAACTCGAAAAAGACCTGGTACACAGTTACATCGGCAAAGTGGATGCGGAAAAGGATCGCCATGAATTAGGGCGGTTGCTTTACGTCGCTTGCACTCGTGCCCGAAAATCCTTGCATCTTGTTGGGCATGTGCAATTGCTGAAATCCGGTCTTAAGCCGAATCCACGAAGTTTGCTGAATCTCTTATGGCCGGTCGTTGCGATGCAGTACGAAGGTCGGTTTGACCCGGATGTTCACAGTCCTGAAGCCACTGATACCGATCGCTGGATATTGCCGGAATTACGTCGTTTCAAATCTCCCTGGAAAACACCTGATGCCCCTGAATTGCCCATTACTGGCGTGGAGGCCAAGGCGGTAAATGAAAACACACCGGTGGAGTTCTACTGGGTGGGTGCAGAAGCCAGGCTGGCTGGCACATTGGTGCACCGCTGGGTACAGATGGCTGCGGATGGTCGGATTGACCTCGCTGCGGAATTGGATAATGCCATCCCGATCGCCAGCAAGCGCTGGCTTCGCGAGATGGGCGTGGCTGATGCAGAAAGCGATGTGATCCTTGGGCGCGTCAGCAACGCATTGCGAAAAACGCTCGACGATGATCGCGGTCGCTGGGTATTAGAAGGCGAGGGCCATGCTGAACTGGCGCTCACCGGCGTTGTAAATGGCCGGATTGAGTCTGTGGTGCTCGATCGGGTACGCATAGATGACAATCAGACTCACTGGATCGTTGATTACAAGACCAGCTCACACGAAGGTGGCAATCTGCAGGGATTTCTTAACGCGGAGTCCGACCGCTACCGCTCACAGCTGAGCAAGTATGCGGAGTTGTACCGAAACTTTTCCGCTGCCGAGGTACGCTGTGCGTTGTATTTCCCATTACTTCAGGAGTTCGTGGAAGTATCGTTGGAGCGCGAATAAGGAAAATAGCTTCCCAGGCACGATTTCCCCGCACCTCAGTCGCGCCTCAAGAGGCGCTCCAACAGGAGTTCGTGGAAGTATCGTTGGAGCGCGAATAAGGAAAATAGCTTCCCAGGCACGATTTCCCCGCACCTCAGTCGCGCCTCAAGAGGCGCTCCAACAGGAGTTCGTGGAAGTATCGTTGGAGCGCGAATAAGGAAAATAGCTTCCCAGGCACGATTTCCCCGCACCTCAGTCGCGCCTCAAGAGGCGCTCCAACAGGAGTTCGTGGAAGTATCGTTGGAGCG
>Ga0255052_10001034_pt1 | contig 21486 bp, 13 predicted proteins | sample JV7_2_21_MG_FD_188632 | JGI IMG/M metagenome (GOLD analysis project Ga0255052, IMG submission 188632) | Seawater microbial communities from Jervis Inlet, British Columbia, Canada - JV7_2_21 | ecosystem: Environmental > Aquatic > Marine > Inlet | place: Canada: British Columbia | collected... | reverse complement strand
CGGGTCATCCTGGGCAATAGCGGTGCCCATGAGCCATAGGCTGGCAATCGCCAGCAGTATCAGGGTCTTCGTGTGTCGCATTGGGTACTCCTCATTCTGATGTGAATAACTAATAAACGCGCTTCTGCATCAGGGGTTGACAACGCATAACAGAAAACGCCGGACCGTTGGCTATACGATGAAGATCAGCACAGCAGTTATTGGCGAAGACCTGGACGAGACGATTCGCGCCTACGCGACAACCTGTGTGGTTAACGGCAACAACAAGCCATTGAAGTTTGTGATCAGCGAGATCAGCTAGTGCGGGTAAAAAAGCGAAAGGGCCCACTTTGTGTGGGCCTTTTTGACTAACGGACAATTTCGCAGCAGGGCTACTCGGTGTCGTCAATCTGCCCCAATTTACGATAATAGTCCGCGACGATTTCCCGGTGTTGCTCAGGAATTTCTTCACTCGCATTGCTGCGCACACCCGCGTTGTTTCGATGTTCAGTTTTTGCCAGCGCCAGTTCGAGCTGTTCAACGAGTGACAGCGCCGCCCTTGCTTCGCGGGCGAGAATATCCAGGTTGCCGCTGAAGTCGGATTCACGAATGCTCGCAGCGAGGCGACGCAACTGATCAATGTCCTGCGGCGCAGCGCCGCCGTTCGCCAAATCGCGAAGTAGCGTGCTGATATCCTGGCTGACATCCTGTGCCTGACGTTCCAATGCCTCACCCAGCTCAAGGTCGTCAACGCGAATACCAGTGGACGGGCTACGATCATCGCGGCCGCCGCCCGCTACCTGCTGCAGGTTCCTTCTAAGTCCGCGCGCGTTCGCCAATGCTTCTTCGAGGCGGTCTCGAGGTTGTGGTCCGCCTTCGCTACCTGATCTGACCATGCCTTCTGCACGCCGCATATCTTCGCGCAATTCGCGCAGCGCTTCGGTCACCGCGCTTTCGCTGGATGCGATGTACACTGCCTCGCCTTGTTCAATATACGCAGCAGCGACCGCGATGCGTGCTTCAATCTCCAGTTCCTGGAGTTTGCTGATTGCCTCGCGAATTTCTTCCGCGACGCGAGGCTGATCCTCTGCAAAATTGTGCGCGGAACCCTGCGCATCTCGCTGCAGCTGTTGAATCTCAGCAAGTAACTCGCGCTTTTCAGCGGCGATTTCTGCTTCCTCGTCGTAGCTCAGGCCACTGCCAAAACGATCTTGGTTGTCGCGGTCTTCGAGGAACTCGCGGACAGCGTCCTGCAGTCGTTGTTCGAGTTCTGCTTGTGTTTCGTGGAGTTCATGCGCGCGATTTGCCAGATCGTTGACTGTGGCTTGCATCGCGCGTAATTGCGCCTCCGATGCGCTGTTTTCGGCACCCTCAAGTTGCCGCTGTGCTTCGTCCATCGCTCGCTGCAGGGATTCAGAATCCGTATTGCCGCGCATCCCCTGGTCGGCCTCATTCATCGCGCGCACGGCGCTCGACAAACGGCTCTGCAATTCCTCAGACTCGCGTCCGAATGACTGCTCGAGGCGTTGCTGGAGTTCCTCAACCTGGCGTCGCAGCATCTCCTGCTGCCAACGCTGTTCCGGCGTCGGTGTTTGCGAGCGATTTTGATTGCGTGCCAGTTGTTCCTGGCGTCGAGCGAGTTCCGCAAGTTCATCGGCAGCGTCTTCCATTTGCTGTTGCGGCGAGTCAGGTGTCGCATTGCTACCGGTTTCGTATTGGTTTTTTTCCAGATCCATCTCGAGTTCAAACATCTCGCTGAGGTCGCGGCCGGCCTGACCACCGCCACCGCCTCGATTATTCGCCTGCATCGAAACATTGATGTCAGTGAACACGGCTTCCGCCGCCAACAAGTGCTGCAGTGCCTCTTGCTCCGGTAACAGAGCGTCATCGAGAGCAACCTCACCCAAGCGTTCAGCGGCCGGCGTCATCGCAGCCGATGCTTTGTATAAGTGCTCGACAAATTCCGCGATTTCGGAATCAGCTGCTGTCAGCTGTCGCGCCTCGGTGCGTTGTGCAAGCGTTTCAACCTGGCCTTTCAGTGTTTCCTGCAGCCGCGACAGCAAAGCGGCATTGTCATTAACGTACGCATCGTCGCCGCGACGATTTTGGTTTTGTTCCCGAATCAGGTTCCAGGTTGAAATAATAATTTCACGTTGCCGTTGCGATACCTCATTTTGCTGGCCCCCTTGTTGTCCGGCAGCGCCCCCCGCCTGTTGTGATTGCGAGTAGCGGCGATCAAAAGGTTGCACGTCGACAAAAAACATATCGGTACGCGCCGAATTCTCACGGTCTTCGGCGACCGCGTAGTAAGAGATAAGGTCGCCGGGAACCAGAGCTTCCTGCCCATTCTCTTGTGACAGCGATTCAAGAAAGAACACGTGGTCAATTTCGACGGCGTCTGCATTCGCGTCGAAGTTGATGGATTGCCATTCACCGCCGTTGACCGAATACCGCAGCTGCAGAGTATTCAATTTGAAGTCGTCTTCGGCCATAATTCGTGTTGTTACTTCTTCGATACGGCTCGCGCTCCAGTCTCGGCCCGGTCTGGCGAAAGCAATTTCGGGCGCTGCGTCGTCGATCAGCGTAATAAAATAATCATCGGTCAGGCGGATTCTCTCGCCGCCAACTTTGGCAGCTACGTAATACTGGCCATCGGCGGTCACTGCAAATGTTGCTGTGGCAGTTGAGCCGTCAATGTCCATGCTGATGGCGTGGTCAGCAAGCACCAATTCGCCTGGCGTCATCGGTCGGTCGGTGGTAATGCGGACTTCAACCTCGGTTGCGGCGATAGTGCGGATATCGCCGCCAGGATCGTGGACGTCGGGGTCACGTTCGGTCCACTCAGGATAGCGGTACGTCAATGCGAGGTTCTGCACGTTGGGCAGGTCGACAACATGAACTTCATAGCTCGGACTGCGCACATTTGCAGCAGAGACGAAATACTCAAGCGGCCGGCGCACAGAGAAAAAAGTGAACTCAAAATCGTCATCGGTGGGGGACATTCGTACTTGCTGCCATTCTCCGTCGCCAAAGCTTGCGTGCACGAAGGCCTCATTCGGATCGAAGCCCTGCATTGATGCCCGAACGCGAATCGAACCGCCCATGCGAATGCCATCGTCGCCCGGCAGTACCTCGATGCTCTGAGGTGGCAACAGGCCTGGGAACGCCCAACCGACCCATAAATCGCGAATACCATAGCTGTAGTTGCCAGGCCCAATAGTGGCGATCAACAACAGTGCGGCAGCGGCGAGTCCGGCGGCAGACCAGGCAAACCTGAATTCCTTTTGGGCTACCTGCTGCTGCGGTGAGTAGTCCGCGGCAATTTGCAGAGTCTCTTCGGCGAGCAACTCGCGCAAAGGATTGTCCGCGTCTACCGTGTCCAGATATGCCTCGACACGGCCAGCAAATTCGGGTGTCCGCTGCTCGATGTCTGTTGCTGCACCAGCGTCGATATCACGCCGCAGCTTTATTCCGAAGTAATAGGCGAGTCCGCCGATGCAGGCGAGCAGGGTAAGGCGCGATACGATCATCAAGTCGGCCGGAAAGCCACTGCGTATCGCAAGTGCGACGGCAATCAGGGAAACGCACAGCGCGGCGATGGCTGTCGTAGCGAAACCGCGAGCAACAGTGAGTTGCTTCAGTCGTCGCCTGAATTCGTGCAAATAGTTATCGAATTGTTGTGAAAACATCACTACAGCGATCCAGTCAATTCGTTGTGCGAGGCGTCAGGTGCAGATTGCCTAGCAGTGATTCTGCCACTAGCACCAGCGCCAGTATAAGGAGCAATGCATGCCACAGCTCGACCGACTCGGGTTCCACGTCGAATGACGGGATCGCAGCGGCGTCGGACTGGCCGCCCATCGCTGTGACCCATCGTTGCAGCGTTGCGTCGGCAACGGGCTGCAGAATCGACTCCCGCGAATCTGGGTTGACGGCGACGATGTAGTCACCTTGCGTTGTGTAGACCTCATAAAAGCCTGGTTTACTCAGCTTTATTTGCTGCGCGCGAGCGGTGTCGGCCAGTGACAGGACATTGTTTCCGTCAGGATCGATGACCTGGCCAGACGAGCCGCCGGTCATCGTCAGAGGCAGAGTGGCACCCGCGACAAAGGTCTTCGACAAGCGATCGACACCGGCAAGGTATCGCGCTGATTCGACAATGAAACTAACGAAAACCGGGCGAATCGGCAGGTCATTCCATTGATTCTCCAGGCCTCCGGCGACCAGCATGACGCGGCCTTGTCCGATTCTCTGTTCAATGAGGAACGGTTCGTCGTTTTCCAGGCGAATTAGGACCTGATCGTCACTTTGTGCGTCGATCGGCACAGTTTGCGACACATTGACGCTGAACCAGCCCTCGGTGCCGGACAAAGCCGGGTGCCCGGTGTCGACCTGGCCAACCGACAGGAACTGATTGCTGACGGCGCCGACACTGGCAGGTCGTATGGTGTTTCCGCTGACCGGGATTCTCTCGGCCGTCGCGCTGCGCATACCGGCAAACGCAAGCAGGTTGCCGCCATTTCGGACAAACTCGGTGAGTGCGGCTTCAAGCTCGACGCTGACGATTCCAATATCATCAACCAGTACCCAGCGATAACGGGATAAGGTCCGGCTGTCAAATTCGCCAATAACCATTGGCTCAACACGGTAAGCATTGTCAGGGTCTGACTGCAGTGCGGCAGATAAATAGGTAACGGGCAAGCCATCCCGATTCAGGGTGATAAGAGGTATAGGCGCCGGTGGTACATTTTCGAGGATGTGAAAGCGCCGGTTATCAACGCTCAGATCGTCGTCGGCCTCGAGCCGAACTTCAAGTCGGTTGTCACCTCCCAGCATCTGCAGCCCATCAAAGCGCTCGATCGTCTGGCCGCCACTGATGATGCCGCGCTCTCCAATTATCGCGCCGTTCAGGGACAACTCGATATTGGCCGCTCTCTCAAAGTGACCAAAACCGAATACGCCAACGTCCACGCCGGCCGCCGTTTCCCGAATCGTCTCGACAGTCCAGTTAAACGGCTCGCCGGAGCCGACGATGTGGGGCACAAGTGCTGAAATGGCTGGCGAAACGAGGTCAGCAAAGCGCACGGGCATGCCGCTGTCCTGAAAATCGCTGACGAAATGCAAGGTCACTGGCTGTGGCAACGTTTCGGCGAGACGGTCGATCGCCGCCACTACATCACCGTAGTCGAGCCGCAACGCACCTGGCCGGATGCCGGCTAACGAAGCGCCAGCGGCGCTTCGATCCGAGACCAATTCGCTTTTGACATGAATGCCGTCGTCAGCTGATAACAGCTGCAGTACCGCGCCACTGGGTGCTGACTCGATCGCGCGTCTTGCCTGAGCAACGGCCTGATCAAATACGCCGCTGCGACTCATTGACGCGGATGTGTCGAGCAGAATCAAATGAGTGCCGTCCGGAGTCGTTGCGGGCAAGGATTCCGGGTCCGTCCACAACGGTTTTGCAAATACCAGAGCAAGCAACAGCAACAGTGCGACACGTAACGTCAGCAGCAGCAGGTACTTGAGTTTCTTGCGTACGTGCACCCGTTGCTCAGTGGTCTCCAACAGCATTGCCGAGCTGAAGGGTTTGCGATCCGAACTTTGTGTTTGCAGTCGGTGCAACCAGAACGGCAATGCGATCGCGACGATGCCAAGCAAGAACAATGGTGCCAGAAAAGTCATCGCTAACTGCGCCGCTGCCTGAACAACAGGTAGTTACGAAGCGCCTGGTCAAGCGAATCGCTGGTCTTGACGAGCACATGGTCTGCGCCTATGCCTGCGGCGGCCGCTGACAGCGAATCAATATGTGAGCGCATGCGTTCCGGGTAGGCATCGCGCATGAATTGCGGTGCAACCTCAACAGCCTCACCCGTCTCAAGGTCTTCGAGCAGGACATTCGACCGGAACTCAGGATTGAGCTCCTGACTGTCGAGCACCTGAAACAAGACGACATCCTGACCTTGCCACGCCAACGGACGGACGCCTTCGAACAGCTTGTCGATATCGCAATAGAAATCGGAAATCACTGCAACGAGGCCGCGCCGCGTAATTTGCTCGCGAAATTTGTCGAAAGGCTTATCAAATTTGGTGCCGGTCCTGGCTTCGGCGGAGTCGATGCAATGCAGAACGCTCTGTAGTTTTCCGGAGCGTGACGAGGGCGCGCGATAGTCTCTGACTTCTTCGTCGAACACCATGCAGCCGACAGCATCGTGTTGCCGTGACGCCAGAAACGCGAGGCTAGCCGCCAGGAATTGTGCATAGCGCAACTTGCTGACGGGTGGGCCGCCAAAGCCCATGGACGCACTCGCATCCAGCAACAACATCAGGTGTGAATTGGTATCGCCAAGAAAGCGTTTGACGACCATGCGGTCTGACCGCGCGTAAACATTCCAGTCGATGAATCGCGGATCGTCGCCCTCGGCATAGGACCGATACTCGGCGAACTCCTGACTGAAGCCGAATTTGGGTGAGCGATGCAGGCCGATCAGAAATCCTTCGACAACTGATCGTGCGACGAGATCGAGGTTCTTGAGGTGCGCGAGCACCTCAGGGTGCAATAGCTCCCGAGGTCTGCGCTGGTTTGCCTGCAGTCCTGACACCTTGCTAGCCGTCGATCTTGTCGAGCATGGCGATCAATATATCGTCCACCGTCATGTTGTCGGATTCGGCGAAATAGTTGATCAGAACCCGATGCCGCAACACTGGCAGTGCCATCTTGCGAACGTCCTCTTTTGTGACGTGATAACGGCCGTCCAGAAGTGCACTGGCCTTAGCGGCGAGATTGAGGAACATCGTCGCGCGCACACTTGCACCAAAATTCACGTAGCGCTTGATGACATCCGGCGCATTGTCCTCGCCGGGTCGTGTCGCGCGAACCAGGTTGACCGCGTATCGATTGATCGATTCAGCAACCGGCACCTGCCGCACAAGCCATTGAAATTTCATTATTTCCTCGGCATTCGTGCACGGTTTGACCGCAGGAATGTCAACGCGCGTCGTAAACCGGTCGATGACAGCCAGTTCGTCGTCCTCACTCAGGTAGTCGAGAAGGACGTTAAACAGGAAGCGATCGAGTTGTGCTTCGGGCAGCGGGTAGGTGCCTTCGAGCTCAATCGGGTTTTGCGTGGCGAGAACGAAAAATGGCGGCTCGAGGCCGTGATTCTCACCGCGAACCGTCACTGACCGTTCCTGCATGGCCTCGAGTAATGCGGCCTGAGTTTTTGGCGGTGTACGGTTGATTTCATCAGCGAGCAAGACATTTGTGAAGATCGGGCCTTTGACGAATGTCCACGAACGATGCCCGGTTGCGGCATCTTCTTCGATGATGTCGGTTCCCGTAACGTCGGTCGGCATCAGGTCGGGCGTGAACTGTATGCGTTTGAACGTTAACCCGAGTGCATCAGCCAGCGTGTGCACGAGCAAGGTTTTCGCCGTGCCGGGCATCCCGGTGATCAGGCAATGACCACCAACAAGCAACGTCACGAGCAAGTGTTCAACGACATCAGCCTGGCCAATGATGACTTTACCGACCTCTGTACGTAGACCGTCGGTCGCCTTTTTGAAGGTGCCAATGAGCTCACGTACTTCGTCAGATTCGAAAACGTCTTGTTTCTTCTTTGTTGCCATGCCGTTGATTCCGTATTGATTGTGCTCTTGCTAGTCGATGGGTGGATTCGTGAGTCTTAATAAGAGTCGTTGTGCCGGTCTGAAGTTCGGCGCCACGTCGAGTGCCTGCAGCAAATATCCCTGCGATGTCTCGATATTACCCAGTTCGTGCTGAGCTTGTGCCAGCCGATACCAGGCGGTCGCCATATCGTGTGGTTTGAGCGCGAGCGCGATTTCAAATTCACGCAATGCGTCGTCAGCCTGGCCGGATTCAAGCAACATGTCGCCAAGCTTGCCGTGCAAATCCCCGTCAAGGGGATCGACAAGATTGATACTCTGCAGTACTTCAATCGCAGTCGAGCTTTTGTCCGCAGCGATAAGCCATTGACTGAGGCGTTGCAGCGACGCCGGCTCATATCCCCCATTGCGCCAAAACGTCTCAAGAGAGGCCAGCGCTTGTGCTTGCTCACCAAGTTCGTGTCGCGCTCTGGCCAGCGCCAGATACGGACTGTCGTGCTCAATGTACTGCGGAATAATCGCAATCAGCTGTTTTGCCAGCTCCGCAGCCTCAACCCATTCTTCGGCAGCCAGCTTGTTGCCGATACTGGTCTGCGTCTGCTGCCAGTTCTGCAATTGCTCGAGCACAGCGCCGTGTTCATCGTCCACAAATGTTGCGAACGCCCGATCGAAGTCGGATGTCGTCGTTTGCAGGACTGATTCGATGGCTGCAACCGTCTTGAGACCGTCGCGAAAAGCATAAAGGACATTGCGCAACGCGTCCTCGCCGTAGTAACGGTCGATAAAGTCGCACACAAGACCGGCTTGCATGTACGACACGATGACCTGCTCTTCATACGTGGGGCGCAGGAAGCCCTCGTCCAGATTGGCGATCGGTAAGAATCGTCCATCCTGCATTGCATTGTAGACGGCCATCGGAATTCGGACGCCGGGGTTCGGGCCGCTGCGCCATTCCTCGAAGACCGATACGCCCTCGCTATACCATCGCGGTACCAGGTGGTCGCTCGCCTCCAATGTGAATACGTGCGCCATCTCGTGCCACAGTGTTGTGCCCCACTGAAACTGCTGGGTTGACCTTCCGGAGGGTGAGTCCATGGCGATCACATAGCCGAATGTCGCGCCAAGAATTCCCAGGCCGGGCATGCCCGCGGTACGAACGGCGAAGTCTTCATGATCCGGATACATCTCGATGATCACCGGCTCACGAAGCGCAAAACCGTATCGTTCCGTGAACACGGCTATGCTGTCGCGCGTTAACTTGATCGCATACGGTGCGATTGCCGTCGCTTCATCTTCATGTAATCGCAAGGTGACGGGCACCACACCCGGCACATCAGGGCGGTCATCGATAAGTCGGAAGTCGCTGTACGAGTCCATCAGCCGCAGCGAGTTGACCGCCTTCGGACTGAACGGGTCCTCCGCATACGCTATCTCAAGGTGTTTGCGGGCTCGAGTCATCTGGTTGTCGCGCAACAAATTGATGCCCAGTTCTTCATGGGCAGCTGCCAAACCTGGTTCGATATCGACGGCCTTTTGATACAAATCGATAGCGTCGCGATAGCGCCTTGTGATGACGTAAAAATGTGCCGGCGTAGCGTAGATACCGCCGTAGTGAGCATTGTAGGCAAGTGACAACTCGGTCCAATTGCTGCCATCCACGTCATCGAGCAAGGCGGCTGCCACGCGCAGCGCATAGACTTCGAGCAGCGGCCAGTGGTTTTTCTCAATGGTCTCTTGTGCCTGGTCCAGCGCACCCTGCGCCTCGTTGTAGTGACCGTTTTCCAACGCTACCTGTGCGACCAACAGCCACGCTCCGATCAGCGCGCCGTCAGCATTTGTCTCACCCTCGATCAAAGGCTGTAAGTAAGTGTTGGCTGCATCTTCAAATCTATCGACGAGTACTCGCGCTGCACCGAGGAGTGCAAACGCATTGCCAGATTCCTGCGCAAGAACCTCACGATAGATGTTCATGGCCTCAGCGTTTTGATGTGATGTGGCAAACAAGTCACCCCAGCGAACCTTGGCTGCTGCATCATTCGGCGCAAGCGACAGGGCTCTTTGAAACAGCCGGTTGGCAAGTTCGAGGTCGCCAAGCGCCCAGGCAGCTTCGGCTCGGACCGCCGCACCGGCATCGCTGTTCAGTACGCCTGCATAACAGTTTTCGGCGGACTCAATCTGGCCACGCCAATGCTGTTGATCGCATTTGAGGACCTGCGGATCGGTGACCGCGCCATAGTGGATGCCCCGGGCCTCGGCTACGGATAGTTGCGCGATAACCAGCATTGCCGTCGATAGGTTAAGCAGCAATCGCTCAGTCTTGCACACCGAGGTTCTCCTCACGCGCCTCGATCGCATCCTCAATACGTGCGAGCTGCAGTATTTTATCCAACAACTGTGCCTGATAGTCCGGTAAACCCATGTCGTCTCTGGCCAGTCGCAACTCATCGATATCGTTGTTGAGCGTGTCCCGATCAGCGATAAGCTCTGCGAGAGCGACGTCGATGATTGTGGGCCGCGATGAAGCCAGCCGCGCGAGCGTCATGCGAGACGTACGGTCGCCGTCCATGCGCGGATGTTCAGTGGCCAGCTGACCATTGCTTTCGTAGTAATCAGCAACTTGTCTTTCGGCGAAGCCAAATGCTTCGGCTACGCTGATCAGTTTGTTCTTGTCAGTGTCGGCCGTGGCATTCGACAGTGCGTCGGCAAAGTAAGCCCCGAATCGTGTCGCGTGACGTTCGACGCCACTTCGCGTTGCCAAAATCAGGATCCGGCCGTCTTTCTGTAACAGGTCGAAGGTAGCGCCGCTGGCACTACTGGTGTTGACGAATAACTGGCTGGTGCTGGCAAGGGCATTAATTGACCCGGCGATATCCTCACCGGTCAAATCTGGGCCCGCGATGTTGAACTTGTATTCGACATCATCGTAACTGCCGTGACCGATCAGAAATACGCTGATTGAATCGTTCGCAGACAGCTGTGATGCCAGCGTAGTGAAGTGCTTGAGAATGGCATCTCTCGACGCGGTGTCCGGGCGAAACACCTGGATATTCCTGGTGTCCGTCAGCGCCGATGACGCTGCTTGTATGGCGCTAACCTGTTGGCTGAATTGTTCGGCATAGGCAGGGTCCCCGCCCAGGCCCTCGACGATGACGACATGCAGTTCGGCAAATACCAGCGACGGCGCCAGTAGCAGCGAGCCCAAAAGAATGCTGCGGCAATTCAAATTGTGCTCCAGCGTCGCCGCAGTAACCACTCGCCAGATTTCAGAATTAGCAATAGCAAGAATACTGCCAGTGCGTCCCAGATCGGCCGATGGATTTGCTCAGTGATACCGGCGTTTGAGTAACGCAGCAAGTCGGGCAGTGCACCGATGTCGCCCGGTTCGAAATACTGCCCCCCCGAGGTTTCGGCTAAGCGTCGCAACAGCGCTGAGTTGCGCCGAATATTGAAATACTCTGCCTGGCTGGACTCAGAATAGACACTGCTACGGACAACGTCGAACACTTCGCCATCGCGTTCCGCAATCGCCTCGAAGTACCACGCACCCGACTTGCTCAGAGTCGTATCGGCAAGGAATACGCCAGCTTCGTCGGTACTTGGTAACAGGTCAAGCGACCACGACTCCCCATCTTCGTGCGAAACCACTGCCGCGACGTGCAAGTCATCGATGGGATTGAATGCATCGTCTCGAAACTCTGCCCTGAGTCGAATCGCCGACTCGCCACCGGCCGTGCTGGCGGATAACGAAACTTTTGCCGGCGCGCTTGAGACAAGCTCGCGCATGAACTGGCGCCAGAAAGATTCATGGCTCTGATCCTCAAGTGGCATACTCATCTGCCAGCGCCAAGTGCCACCGGAGGCCAGAATATAGGCATGCCCACGACCGAAAGGCTGCGTCATCAGCAACGGTACGGCACCTGCATCAGTCTTTGCAGTTAGCAGCGTCATGGCCGCCGGTTTCAGCTCGCCCGTCGATTGATAATCCGCGACTTCGGGTAATTCGTCCCAGACCCGGCGATTCTCGTCTACCGTATCCGCTAGCCGGAGCATCTGCGTATCGGCTCCCTGTGGTGTCAAAGCGACGGCTGCCTTGCTACGTACAAAAGAATCAGACTGTGAATTCGGTAAGCGGGCTGGCAGCAGATCTGCAATTGACGATTGCCCCCAACCACCATTGCCAAGGCCATTCGGTCCGGCCAGCATTAGCAAGCTGCCGCCGCGCTCGCTGACAAAAGCGCGCACGATGTCGAGTTGCTCGGAAGAGAAAGAAGCTGCTTCGACGCTGCCGATAATCAACGCGTCGTATGCGAAGAGTTCTCCACGGGATACTGGAAAACCACTTTCAAGTTGCTGTGGTGATTCCAGACCCTGGCGATAGAATTTGTTCGGACTGACACGTAGTGATGACACCAGCTTGATATCATCTTCTGCATCAAGGGCGCGGCGCAGGAATTTGTACTCCCAGCGTGGTTCCCCCTCGAAATACAATGCTCGAAATTGTTGATCCTCCACTTTCACAAGCGCCGCGCGTTGATTGTTGCGTCGTTCCGGTTCCTCGCCGTCGCTTTCGACGCTGATTTGCAGTCGATGATGACCGATGTCACGCAATTCGATATCGACCCACGCTGTTGTCGTGGTTGTGTTTGACTGCAAAGCGACCGCTTCTGTCGCGAGCAGCTCATCGCCGTCATAAATCTTCACGCGAGCCTCGCCGGCCTGATCATGGCGAATGGAGACTCTGGCCGAGACCGTACTTGCGGGCAGGGTTTTCTCAGGCAACAGGACCTGGGCCAGTTCAAGGTCTTCGGCGATGACATCACGACCCACTGCAATTGTGTGTATCGGCACACCGAACGCGGCGATTTCAGCAAGCTTATCCGCTGAGATACCGCCGCTTGTGTCAATGCCATCAGAACTCAGGACGACGGCAGCGAGTGATTCGTTGCGCGCATCATTCAGAATTGTAATCAGTGATTCCGCTATCGAGGTTGCGCCGCCGGTTGGCTGCAGATCGTTGAACGTGTCTACGAGTAACGCCTCGTCCGACAAGACGTAAAGTTGCGGCGTGATGTCGAGCGATGCATCTGAAATCGATGCGGACAAGAGTCCTAACGCTGCAGCGAAGCGAGTCTGGCCGCTGCCATAGGCCATGCTCTCGGAACTATCCACGACAATCGCCACCGAGTTTTCGCCAGGTTTCAATTGCTCAGTCTGCAGCGCGGGTTGCAGCAATATCCATACAACTACAGCCAGCATCGCGAGCTGCAGTAACCACACTGAAACCAGAGTTGACACTCTGGCGTTCTTGCGCCGTTTATACAGCATCGATGTGATAGCAATGACGATTGCCGCAACGGCCAGTGACAAAACCGGTACAGACCATTCGCCAAGGTAAATCAGCTCACTACGGGCGTAGTCTTCGCGCGTGTATTTAAAAAGGAATTCAAACAAGGAGTGTCCTCACCCTTTCTAATGCGTCATTGCGTAAATTAGATAGTTGATACCAAATCGGTAGGCGAGGGCAGTCATATTCTCCGGGTAGTCCGGCCAGTCGGCGTGTTCCCACGCGTCGCCAATGTCCATATTGAAATTGATCGCTACCATAAGGTGACCCGCGTCATCGTAAATGCCACGCCAGTGTGGCGTGTAGCCGTCGCGCTCCCAGGTTACGCCCGAGTAAATGACCCTACGTGACGGAATCTGAACGCGTTGATCGAGGTCGTAGAGAACATGGAAAGCCGCATCGTCTTCAGGGATATCGACAATAGGTCGATTGGGAAAAACCTTGTCCATGGAGGCTTTGAACGCGGCCCATTCCCAGGAGCCATGAAAATCGTCAACCATTAGAAATCCGCCGCGCAACAGATAATCGCGTATCCGGATTGCCTCCTGATCATTCAGGTACCACTGGCCCACTTCGACCGCATAGAGCCACGGATAGTCAAATATCGTCGCGTCGAGCGGCGTGAGGATGAAGCCGTCCACCGCGGCTTCCACCTGCGTGAGCCGATTAACGCCCTTCAGGAAATGATGTTCTGCATCCGGCCAGTCGGTTCGCCAGGCTGCACGGCGACCGCGCCCCATTTGGGAGTACCGGTTTGACGAGTAGGCGAGCCGGGCAAATCGAAATTCACCCGGCGCCTCGCTGGCCATGTCGACCGCTGCGCTGCCCTCGACGATCTGACCACGAGCGTCAGTCGTCGCAATCGATAAAATGATCGCAATCGCGATCAGTATTTGCATTGCGTGGTGACATCGTGGCGGCAACTGGTTTACTCGGGTTTGCGCGCCCGGATCAGGAATCGATCGGTATTTCTCTGCAAGCTCTCGTCCCGAATATTCAGTGTGTGATCATCGGCCGGATTGTTCAGCAGGTCAGATACCGCTTCCACAACAAATCCGACGCTCTCGAGCGCTTCTTTTGCGACCGCCAGTTCAATGCGATGCAATGCGCTATTGTCCTGACCGGCACTGCCTTCGTGATCGATCACGCCGAATACTCCGCCGGGCCTGAGTGCCCTGAATGCATCACTCAGAAACGCCTGCCCGGTCTCTGCACTTCTGTTGTGCAGATCGTGTAAGTTCAATGCAGTTAATGCGGCGTCTACTTCGCTGTCCAGACCGAGGCTACCGAAGTCTGCGAACAATGGCGTGACATTGCCAAGCCGCTCGACTTTATCGGATATTGCGGCCTCGCTGCGTTCTTTGCGGCGCAGAGTGTTGTGGGCGATGACCTGTCCATCGGCACCAACGGCTGCCGCCAACACTTCGGTGTACCAGCCTGTCGAGGCCGCAAGATCAAGAACCGTCATGTCGGCACCGATGCCGACAAATTCCAGTACCTGTTTCGGCTTGCGCGCAGCATCGCGAACCTTGTCGTCTGCTGATCGCTCAGTCGCACCAAGTGCAGCATCAAAGCCCGTCGCAAGATCTGCGATGGCGTGGGAAGAAATGGCGAGTAGAAGGCCGATCGTGGCCAGGCCCAGGATCCTGCTGTTTGTTGTTTGATCAGGTATCATTCGAATGCCTCCAGTGGCGAAAAGCGTACACGTCAGACCATACATCAGTCCGGAATCAATCGCCCAGCGCAGAAAGTGACAATTGCGCTCGTACAGCGAGAAGAACGCTTTTTGTAGGCGATTGCCGCAATAGACACTCGCCTGGGCAGTAACGACAATTGACCGCGGGAGTACGGTTGAGTTCTCATAATCGACGACGAGAGTCTCGAAGACCGGGACATAAGACTAAATCACCAGGGGGATCGATGGCCGGCAAATCAGCATCCGTCGTCAAGCGACAGGAAGTTCCGGGAGGGCGGATTTTCACGCCGACTGAGGAGCTGCCTGATCCTATCGTAACCTATACCGTTTCCGCACGCGGAAAGCCGCCTGATTTCCCGATCATGGCGTACCTGCGGAAAAATTACGGCAATATTCCGCTGCGCGAAATTGACAGCGTGTTTGGTTTCGTTGAGCGCAGCACGTTGTATGGCGGACGCGACTTCGTTCGTCGTGAACTCTCGCATCGTGATGTCATGCAACTCAACGACGCGACTATCGGCCTTCGTATTCCGATGTCCAATCATTACGCCGAAAAAGAAGAGTACCAGCGCTACGGCAACTTGCTGGCGCGCTATCACAAGTCCTGCAATTCAATCATTACGACAAACGATGATCTCGCGCGATGGATCAGGCAGGACTTCCCGCAGTATCGACTGGACGCCAGCGTCATAAAGAATATCAAAACCTACAAAAAAATTGATGAGGCCCTGGAGCTATACGATTCCGTCGTCTTGCCAATGCGCATGAATGAGGATCTCAAATTTCTCAAAGGAATCGGGCCGAAAGACCGGATTGTTTTATTCGCGAACGCTGGCTGCGCACTGACCTGCCCATCGAAAATCTGTTACGCGTCGATTTCGAAAATGAACAAAGATGAAGGTGCTGAATTTCAATGTTCGCGACCGCTTAAAGATCGTGATTTGTACGGAATGGTTGACTTTCCGCTCGACCCTTACATCGAGCTCGGGTTTCGCCAGTTCAAGTTGTTACGGGCGCGCCCGGGCGGCATGACCGGCTTTTAGCCGCCCAGTTCTTCAATAAAACTATGGCGCCAGTTCTCGGCGCTCTCGACCAGGTTGAAGCAGTAGACATGGTGGCCAGCAATCTTGAGATTCGGGTCAGCGATGCTGGGTGCGAGTTCGAATAGCAGATCGTCGGGTTTGTATTCTTTTGACGCCATCAAGCGAGCAGTATTCTTAACTTGTCGCTTCAAGTAGCGAACAGAGTCGCCTACGCCGATTCGTAATGAAGTCTTGATCAGAGAATTTCGGTCGGATGCTCCGGGCAATCCAAGCCAGACATCGAGCTCGACACCCTTACTGCGAATATCCTGCAGCCAGCTTGTTAGTTTGCCGGCATCGAAACACATCTGGGTCACTATATAGTTCGCGAATTCTTGCTTCTTCAATAGTTGTTCAACAAGCTCCTCATCACTGGCGATGGGGTGGCCCTCCGGGTGAGCCGCAACGCCGATTTCGGTGAATTTGTGATCGATATCGGCAATGTCTCGCAGAAGGTCCAGCGCTTTATGGTAGTCGCCAGCGGGTTTGTCGGCATCGCCGCCAGGAACGAACAGACTGATGATGGGCGTGTCATCGAGTCGCTTGATGATTTCGCGAAGATGAGCTTTGTTCCTGACCATGCGGGCCGCAATATGTGGCACGATCTTAAAGCCGCGGCCCGCAAGTCGTTCCGACATCGCCAGCGTTTCGTCGACGCCCTTTGTCGGCGAGCAGGTGATAGCGATGTAGGAGTTCGGTTCAAGAACGTCTAATTTCGATTCAATCGTCGAGGTCGGAAAAATCTCCATGTACGATTCGTGAACCGTATCGATAAGGGCCTGGCGTTGTTCTTGCGTTATGTCGTTTCTCACGGTACGTCCCGATCTGTTGAGGGCGGGATTCTCGCACACCAGGAGCGTTGCGGGAAACACCAGGCCGTGGGGATTTTGGGGGCACAACCCACCTTAGAATTTGATTGCTGAGTTGATAGTGGTCACGTAATATCGCTGCGCGAAGGCAGCCGTGAGTCGGACCAGGAGCAGGATACGTCGAATGAGTGAAACGAAAGCGCCACCGCTTATCTCGATCGGGCCCCGTGTCCATAAATCGCCTTTTTTCGATGCGACGCTGCGTTACGGTGCGAAAGCGTTTACGATTTACAACCACACGTATTTGCCGGCATCCTATGGCGACAACGTTGCGGACTATTGGAGTCTCGTCAACGACGTGACGCTTTGGGATGTTAGCTGTCAGCGCCAGGTGCAGATTTCCGGTCCGGATGCGTTTGAGTTTATTCAGTTTCTTACTCCTCGCGACATGTCGACGTGCGAGGTTGGCCAGTGTCAATACTTGGTGCTAACGAACCAGGACGGCGGTATTGTTAACGATGCGATTCTGCTAAGGGTTGAGGAGAATCTGTTCTGGCTGTCGCCGGGCGACGGCGACGTGCTTTGGTGGGCGATGGGCGTTGCGGTTAACAGTGGACTTGACGTCGAAATTTCTGAGCCCGATGTGTCGCCGCTACAGCTGCAAGGACCGAAGTCACCGCTCGTCGCGCGTGAGTTGTTTGGCGACTGGGCCGTCGAATTAAAATACTTCAGACTGCGCGAAGCAGAACTTGACGGTATTCCGCTGGTCGTCTCGCGAACCGGGTGGAGCGGTGAACTCGGTTATGAACTGTACTTGCGGGATGGCCAGTATGGAGATGCGTTGTGGGAGCGCATCATGCAAGCGGGCAAACCTTTCAATATTGCGCCGACCGCTCCTTCGACTATTCGTAGTATTGAAGGCGGGTTGCTGTCCTATGCGTCAGACATCACGCTTGCCGATAATCCTTACGTCATCGGCATGGGCGGGTTCGTCGACCTGGATCATCCAGGCGATTTTGTCGGCAGAGCAGCACTGCAAAAAATCGCTGCCGAAGGTGCCAAGCGACGTCTGGTCGGCGTTGAGATTGGTGGAGATGCGCTGCAGGTTCCCAATGAAGAGTTCTGGGATATCTCCGTGGCCGGCATCAAGATCGGTTACATCACGCGTTGCGCGCATTCACCGCGACTGAAGAAAAATATCGGCTGGGCGAATGTTCCGATTGAGTACGCCGACATCGAAACTGAGCTGGTCGTTGCTTCACCTGCGGGAGATCGCAGCGCTGTCGTCTGTGAAGCTCCGTGGTTCAAGCCGCAGATCAAGATTCCAGATGAGATGAAGCCCTAGCCGGCTAAATCACCGACGTCGAATTCGGCAAGTGCGTCCGCACCTTCGCTAATCGTTTTCGCAATCGACTCAGTCTCTGGCAACACCTGTTGCATATAAAAGCCTGCGAGCTTTCGCTTTTGGTCGTAAAACGCACCACTCTTGCCCTTGATGGACACGATGACCTGCACCCAAAGGCAAGCAATAATCGTCAATGCGAATAAGCGCAAATAATGCGTGGCCGCGCCTCGCAGGGCAGTCTCGTCGGTCTGAGCTTTGTCCTGAATCCACCCGGTAGCGTCGACCAGGCGCTGCAGCGCTGCTGCCGCAGGCTCAAGCAAATCGTCGACATCGCCGTCGCTGCCGTACTCTGAGAGTTGTCGCTGCCAGTCAGCAAGAAAGCCGTTTGCAAATTCAGCCATTCGGCCAGAAACTTTTCGCGACACGAGGTCGAGCGCCTGAATCTCATTCGTACCTTCGTAGATCGGCGCTATACGACAGTCGCGGACTAATTGCTCCATACCGTGTTCGCGAATGTAGCCATGACCGCCGTATATCTGCTGCGCTGATAAAGTGCTGCTCATACCGAGATCGCTGAAATACGCTTTGATCACGGGCGTCAGCAGTGCGACCGTGCTTTCTGCAGCCGCAACAGCTTCTGCGTCCGCAGACTTTTCCATTGTATCGACATGGATACCGGTGAACACTGAAAGTGCACGACCGCCTTCGACTTGCGATCGAATAGTCAACAACTGCCGCTTTATTTCGGGTTGAAAAATGATCGGGTCCGCAGCTTTGTTCGCGTCGGGCCGTGGTGCAGGCGCTTTGCTTTGCTCGCGCTCCTGGGCATAGGCGAGCGCATTCTGATAGGCGATGTCAGCCATTCCCAGACCTTGCAGTCCGACTGTCATGCGCTCGATATTCATCATCTTGAACATCGCTGCCAGCCCACGGTTCTCTGCGCCGATCAGGTAGCCGGTAGCGCCGTCGAAATTCAACGAACAAGTCGCCGACGCCTTAATGCCCATCTTGTGTTCGATGGATGTAGTTTCAACGCCATTGCGGTCACCGAGTGAACCATCTTTGTTGACAAGAAATTTCGGAACAAGAAACAGGCTTATGCCGTGCGTGCCCGCTGGTGCACCTTCCAGGCGCGCTATGACGAGGTGCAGAATATTTTCCGTGAGGTCATGGTCGCCGGACGTAATGAAGGTTTTCTCTCCATCGATCCTGAATGTGCCATCGCTTGCCGGTGTTGCCTTTGTAGTCAGGAGCCCCAGATCTGTGCCGCAGTGAGCCTCAGTCAGGCACATCGTGCCGGACCATACTCCTTCCACCATTTTTGGCAGGTACATGTCGCGAATCTCGTCAGATGCCGCATGGTCGAGCAAATGATAGGCGCCGCGGCTGAGTTCCGTATACAGCTTGAAGGAGACATTGGTCGCCCCGAGCATTTCGTCGATCAGGTTCTGCAGGACTTTGGGAAGACCTTGCCCACCGTGATCCGGGTTGGCATCAATGCCGATCCAGCCGTTTTCGATGAACTGTTTATAGGCCTCTTTGAATCCAGGAGGAGTGCGGACTGTACCGTTCTCGAATATTGCGCCATGCTCATCGCCTTCGCGATTGATGGCCAGGAGTTCACTGCTACTAAATCTGTTGGCTTCTTCAAGGATGGCTTCAATCAGGTCGATATCGACCTCCTCGTAGCCTGGTAGTGTTGTCAGTCGCTCGAGTCCCTGCCATTCATTCAGCAGGAAGAGCATGTCTCGTATGGGGGCGTTGTAGATCATGGCATTGTCAATTTCGAAGCGGTGTACCGTGCTTGAGCATAAACTGAATTCGATCCTTTGTTTGTACGGTATTACCGAGGGATACGAAGGCCTTGCGCTCAAGCGCAAAGAGATCATTTTCGGCTAACCGGGTGCCAGCGTCCATGTCACCACCGGTAACAATCATGGCAATTTGAGCACCCGTGGTCACGTCATGCGGCGTCAGAAAGCCTTTCTTATGGGTTTCTTGCAGCCACTCGCGCATCTCGGCCCATACCTCACGACCCGGCATTGCGAGCGGCGTCCGCTCGACCACCTGGTAGTCGGCAGCCATGTTCGCTAGCGCAGACATCGCCGTATCCAGAAGCCGGTCACGGTTCATGACGTAGTTGTCAATGCCGTCCCGAAACATAGCCAGAGGTTTGGCCTCAAGGGGGGATCTCGCCGTCTTGCCGTAGCCAATATTCATGAAGGCTTGCCACGCCGCTTCGTTCATATCGCCTGTATGCTCATACCAGCGATACAACATTTCCTTAACGCCACCACCGCCTGGGACAACACCTACCAGCGATTCGACCAGGCCGGTGACAGAATTGGCGTGGAAAATCACCTTGTCGCTATGTAGCAGAACTTCAAAACCGCCGCCCATGGACAGTCCCGACGGCGCCGCGACCACGGGAATCGGCGCGTACTTCATCGATCGCAGGGTTTGCTGATAGTGATGCAGAAACTGATCGAGCCCAACCATGTCCTTTGCGACGATAAAGCCGAGGATGCTTTCAAGGTTGGCGCCGCAGGAAAAGTGCTGCGCATCGTTATGCACGATGAGGCCCGACATGTTTTCGGACGCATGACGCACTGCTGTCTCAAGCAACTGCATCGACTCGGACCCCAGTGCATTTGCTTTGGAGTGGAATTCAATAAGGCCGACGTCGTTCTCGAGGGCGAAATAGCTCGCTGCTGCATTCTCGTGTATCGGTTTCAGCGTACGGCGTTCTTCGCTAAAGCGACGAATGCCTTTGGCGCGCAACAATGTTCGATAGCTGCCATCAGCTAACAGGTACTGCAGTTCGCGATCGCCGACCTGGTAGAAAGTCCTGCCTGCAGCAGTTCGGACGAAGTCCGGAATATCACGGCCGTCTTTTTCGAGCCGAGCGATGAAGCGATCGACGCCAATCGCATCGATCATCTCGAACGGACCCTGGATCCAGTTGTAGCCGAGTTTCATGGCGTCGTCGACAGCGACCAGGGACTCATTGACCTTGGGTACCAGTGCCGCCGCATAGCAAAGCGTGCTGGCCAGTACTTCCCAGGCGTATTGGCCGTATTCGTCGTCATTTTCAAGCAGTAAGGTGAAATCACCGGACAACTCTGCATCAACGGCAACCTGCGGTTTGTTGGCGTCGAATTCGCGGTAAGCAAAACGGTCGAAATCGAGTGTCTTGCGGCTAATGCCATTGGCGACATCAGCCGGCTGGTAAAATCCGCCCAGTTTAACTTTGTTACCGATAAGGCCCTCATCGATCATCCGTGCCATGATCGGGATTTCGGTCGAAACGGCATGAAAGTCGTCCTCTGGCGGGAGAATGGAAACAAGACTCCTGGCGACGTCACTCATCAGGTCGATGCCGATCAGGTCGTACAGGCCGAAAACGCCGGTCTTCGGAATGCCCATTGGGCGGCCGAAGATAGAATCGGCCACCTCCGGAGAAAGCCCCATGCGAAAAGCGGTATGCAGGGCGGTCTGGATTGCGAATACACCGACGCGATTACCGAGGAATCCGGGTGTGTCGTTGCAGACGACGATGCCTTTGCCTAAATGAAAGTCACAAAAACGCTCCAGACACTCGATAACTT
>Ga0255052_10001032_pt1 | contig 21515 bp, 15 predicted proteins | sample JV7_2_21_MG_FD_188632 | JGI IMG/M metagenome (GOLD analysis project Ga0255052, IMG submission 188632) | Seawater microbial communities from Jervis Inlet, British Columbia, Canada - JV7_2_21 | ecosystem: Environmental > Aquatic > Marine > Inlet | place: Canada: British Columbia | collected... | reverse complement strand
TGCCATGCGCCGCTTGCAGGACATTACCCGCAATGGTGTTACCAACTCCTTCCAGTGGCGCCGGTTGGCAGTCCGAAACATCTACCACGCCATCCCCGTTGATGTCCTCCTCCGGATCCCCGACACCATTCTCATTCAGATCCCAACAGGAAGTCCCGTCAGCACCGTCAGCACCGTCAGCACCGGACGCACCGGCAGCACCGGTCGCACCATCAGCACCGGCGTCACCTTCGCAACCTGAAGCCATGAAAAGAAAAGCCGCGATCAATAGTGCAATGCACGACCTGGTGAAATCCAAGAACCTGTTCTCACTCATTTCTATCCCTCCTGAACGGATGCATACGGATGCACTCCCTGCACGTTTTTCATACGATTTGTGTGCGCAGCCCCTTAGCTAATAATTCTGGTAACCCATTTATATGTATTTGCGCACATGTCTTTAAACTCGCAAATGGTAGGCGTACTTTTACCTACTATAATAGTAGTATTTACACGTAGATTTGTCTACCTAACCTGAGCTTCAGAGGCTTCTCGATTATGCTGCTGGGGTAAAATGACAGGCATTTGCGAATTGCCGCAGGCCAAACCACAACTGGACCCATACGTTCTGTCCGTACATACGCATATTTGCCTAATTATCAGAACACGAGGAGTGGCTACTCTCTCGCCGTTCGACAAGACATATGCTGTTTAAACAGTCTCTTATGCGTCTTTTGGGTCGATTATCCGGTTCGGACGCCGCCGTGTTACGGCGATTCGCCATCATCGCCGCCATGTTATTATTTGTCATAATCATAATGGCTTTTTTTCCGGTAACCCTCTTCTTGGCGGCTCGCTATAAGGTGATACCTGGCAGTCTGATGTTGGTTTCGGCCGCAGCGTACGCCCTCATTTTGTTCTTTTTGTGCGTACTTTTACGCATTTTGTTTGCACCTTTCCATGGAAAACTGGAGAGATCTGCAGGGGCTTTGGATGAACTCATCACAGAGCATGGCCTGGCTGCGAAAGATTCTCTCCCATGTTTCCTTCCTGCTGTCCGTTTCGGAACGTCGGTCAGGCCTGGTTCTGTTGCCTTTGTCCAGAATTCCGGCTAGCCTGCGATCGATGCTCAAACGGTGGGTGGCAGTTGCAGGAATGTTTGCATCAGCTATTGGAATCTGACACTACGTCAACAGCTGGCCGTTCTTAAACATCGTCACCGGCGTCCGAGACGGTCAGACAGCGACCGGTTGTTATGGGAAGTACTATTCCGGGTCTGGTACGGCTGGCGAGAATTGACAGGTGACATAGGTTGGCCACAGAAAAAAAGCGAACTCTGATCGTCGAGGATCAGACCATCATGCGCGACGGGCTGCAGGCGTTGCTGGTGTCAGCTCCCGATTTCGACGTGATAGAGGCAACGGCCGGGGGTGAATCTGCCATCCGTGCGGCTACTACGCTGAAACCCGATATCGTTCTCATGGGTTTGTCGATGCCGCATATGAGTGGCACCGACGCCATTGCTCGGATAAAGCGGAAGCACCCGGAAATCAAGGTCGTCGTACTGACGTTTCATCAGGAAGATAGATTCATCCAGGCTGCGCTGCAGGCGGGGGCCGATGCATATGTCCTGAAGGACGACAGCCGGGAGGAGTTATTTGCGGCTCTGCGCACCACAGTAACTGGCAGACGCTATCTGAGCCCGAGCATTCTTGAGCGAGTAATTAAAGGCTACGCGGATAGAGCCACTGAAACCCCGTCCTGGGAAATCCTGACCGATCGCGAGCGAGAAGTGATGAAGCTCATAGCAGAGGGACAGCGGACCAAGGAGATCGCTGTACACCTCGCGTTAAGCCCAAGGACGGTGGAAAAATACAGAGCCGGCCTGATGAAGAAACTGAGTCTGGCCAGCGTCTCAGCCGTAACCGCCTACGCTATCGCTAACGGTATCATCACCCGCTAGAAAGAAGCTTCTGGTCCGGGCTAGTCCGCGGTAAGCGCCCTGACGGCAGCCACGAAAGCAGTGCGATCAAAGGGCTTGGGCAATATTACATCCGCCCCAGCTTCTCTGGCAGCCGCCAGGTAAGCCGTCGTCATTATCGCATTCGGTTCATATGCGTCAGGAGTGAAGTTACCACCGCCGGAAATAGCAATGATCTTGACATCCGGAAACTCCCCGCGAATCTCCCTGATGGCCGTGACGCCATCCTTTCCGGGCATAATTATATCGGTAACAACCAACTCTGCGGGGTTGATGCGAAGATCATCAATGCCTTCGTCGCTCGTTGCCGCAACGCCAACATCGAATCCGGCTCGATTCAAAACCTCGCAAAGCGCATCGCGAACATCTTCTTCATCATCAATAATCAACACGCGCGGCATAATTTCGTCCTCTTACACTGGTCATTATTTTGATTTTTCCGACATGGAGTCAAGTGTTTCAGTCTGGCTGCGACCATCCGGCAGCTCAGACGACAACGGGATATGTGGTAAGTAGACATGGAAAGTGGTTCCGCGGCCTGGGGTGCTGTCCACTGTGATGTCGCCACCGTGACTTACCACTATGCCATGCACGACCGGGAGGCCAAGCCCCGTGCCTTTGCCAACTTCCCGCGTTGTAAAGAAGGGCTCGAATATTCGCTCCCGGATGGCCTGATCCATCCCTGCACCGCTATCACCGACGCTTATCCGTACACAGTGGTCCAGTGCAAGTCCGGGCGGGAGGTGCTCGGAATCATCATCACCGGCCAGGACACGCACGTCTATTGTCAGCCGCCCACCTTTCTCAGTCATGGCCAGGAAAGCATTGCTGCACAGATTCATTATCAGTCCCTGAACCTCAGCTGCATCAACGGGTACTCTTCCACACTTCTCGTCAAAGCTCGTCTGGATATCGATTGTTGCGGGCATCAATGCGCGAACAAGGGTCACGGTCTCCTTGACAATGGACACGACATCGCTTGATTCGAACCCCGGTTCAATACTCTTGCGGCTGAACGTGAGGATTTTGTTAACGATCTTCTTTGCCCGATTCGCCAATTTCATGACTCGCTCCAGGTTGCCCCGAATCGGACTGTCTCGTTGCAAATCCTCGAGAGCAAGATCGGTATACAGAATAATAGGTAACAGAATGTTGTTGAACTCATGGGCAATTCCGCCAGCCAGTGTTCCGACGGTTTCCAGTCTCTGGGCATGGCGGAGCTGGGCCTGCAGTCTTTGTCGTTGTCGTTCGCTGGCCACGTGGTTTTCGATCTCTGCCCGCAGACGCTCGTTTGTTCCGAGCAGGGTGTCTCGCATGAGATTGAGATCCTTCGCCAGTTCACGGAATTCCCTGACTCTCGTGCCGACCCTGAGTCGCGTATTGTAATCGCCTGAGGCAATCACCCGAGAATCACGCTGCAGCGTTCTGAGCGGACGCGTCAGATAAACAGCAAGGAGCACCAGAAGCACCAAAGATATGACCAGATACGCTGCTGAGGCGTAGATGGTCCGCGTCCGCGCTATCCGAATTTCCTCGAGAACCAGACCCTCGTCGAAGCCGAGGCGAAGAATGGCCTGACCGCCCGGTGCGTCCAGTGGCATCGACAAGTAATAGACATCATCTCCGTGGTCTCCAAAACGGTAGTCCTCCTGAAATTTGTCGACATCAGATTCGTCCATTATTGTGCTGAGAAACCTCTGCTCGCCGTTCATCAGCTCTACGTATACGCTGTTACTGCCTAGAAATACGCTATCCAGCCATGTAGCGAGATCCTGCGGTGAATTGAGGATCTGCGTGGAATTGAGCGAGTCAGCCAGGAACAGCCCGTGCATACGTACTTCATTGACAAATGCCTCTCGATAGCTCTTCTCCACGATGAACATCACACCGAAGAACAAGGCGGGCAAGAGCATGGCATGCACTACCAGTGCGACCACTATCATTCTTGCCAGCAGCGTGTCTAGTTTTCTTGCCACAACAGTTTGATGATCCTGATACGTGCAGATCGCTCTGCATCGCTTCTCCACATATACGAGATGCTGTTCGGTTGTTCGTGAAGAGCGCGCACAAGATCATCGTGATCTGTGAACTCTTCCGGTCTGGGTCTGCCGTACTTGAGCGCTAGCGAAAACAAACGCCGTTCGTATGATCTCTCAGACATTGCTACAACAGATTGCAGAAATATTTCATTGAGCTGTGCGTCAGACGAATTGCGAAGTGGCCTGAGAATCCGATTGTTCTGCCGAACTGTGATTCCGAAAAAAGCTTTCCGCAACTCGAGAGAACTTATATCCTCTATTTGAGTGTCTTCGCCAACAACGAGAACAACCTGCTCCGCTCCCCTCGTCGGCGCAGAGCAGAACACCAAGCTCAAAACCAGTGAGGCCCAAAGCAGTCGGGGCATCACGGAAATCCCGCGCTTAACTGCAGGCGAAATTGGTCGAAATGACCAGCTACTGTTTCGGTATCGGCAATTTCAAGAGTCAGAGCATAGTTCGTGGCCATATCCAATCGAACACCAAACAAGTATCGGTGGCTAACGTGTTTCGGAATCAACCGGATAAGGTCTGTGTCATCTCCGCCAGCACTATTCTCATGACGACCATAGACTGTCCAATGCGAACCGACAGCGAATTCGGCCTGCAAATAACCAGCAAAGAAGTTATCGGTGAGATTACCATCAGGACGAATATGTTTGTCTTCCAGATAATACAAATTGAAAATGATGCGCAGCCGCTCCCAGCGCCAGTCCGCGTAGACACCCAGCTGAAATTGTTCGACGCTATCCGTACCTAGTTGCGCCGCGTAAGTAGTGTCAATAATCTCAATATCGCTCCAGCCACCGAGGATGCCAAACTGATTGTTGCCAAAATAGTCCGGTAGGAATGCGAGGCGGAAGTTAAGTGCGAGCCCGTGATCCGAGCTGGGAGCCCACGGCTCAAATGGCTCGAGGCCATTCTCATCCAGTACCGGCGCAAACCCTGCAGAAACTGCAAATTGAAATCCTGACGAATCCTTGCGGATCTGGCCGGTCTCGAGCAGCAATCCAGTAATGTGGGCTGGAATGGAACCGCCATCATCTTCCCATTCCTCGATTCCAGGCCGACTGATACTCGTTTGCATGTACTGGCCGTGATGATACTCGGTGCCCCAGTACTTGCTGGGCTGGTGGAACCGCCCAACCCAGAGCATTGTCTGCTCGCCAAAAAGCCAACCGGCTGTGACGCGTTCCAGTTCACTTTCCTCGTTTGACAGCATGTACTCGGCCAGGAATCGAAAGCGATTTCCGGAATAGCTGTACATGAGGTCTGCGATGCCGATGAAACCAGCGCTGTCAAACAGCGGGTCGTCAAGAGCCGAGTTGTCGAACCACTCCACACTGGGGAAAATCAGAAATTCATGTTGACCTTCTTCGGCTGCCTGCGATGGTATGGTCAACAGCAAGAAGAGGATGCCGGCCAGCGGTCGCTTCCAATCAGATGGTCTGACGAGCAGGGCGCAGATGCTTCTCATTGAAACAGAGGTCCGAGATATTGCGGTGATCATGTTGCCGTGAACTCCGGTCGGACTATGTCGGCACAAGCCAGTCGCATTAACCGGCCACCGAACAGGGATTCATACATGGCCTCGCTCCTTTTCAAGAGGCCCTAATCATACTCAAAGCTGTTCAGCGACATTAGGCTTTTCCCCTGGATTCGCTCGCGGAAAATTCCTTCGTCTTCGGGGAATCGCTCCAACGTCCTGATTATTGCTTGGTCATTCTCATGGACAAACCGCGCCCGTCGGGCAGAATGGTGCACCGTCCAGGATCCAGGCTCGAATTATGGTCAGTTGCCTGCTGGTTAAGGGACCCAGGCCAAGCGGCATACGCTCGTCGGGATCATCTTCAGTGACCATCTCCCAGAGTTCGCTGCCATCGAGGTCATATGGTTCGACGATATCGCCCACGATACCGGAGTAATTGTCGGCCGTAAGCACTATGCCTTTCGGCGGACATTCGAAGTCGTCCCCACAACGCGGGCTGGATGGAGTTTGGCTGTGGCACAGGGTGCAGATCTGCAGTGACTCGCTCCACACGTACATCCAGGAACCTACCGGATATTCAGGCACACCTGAACCGCCGGCGTTGGCGTCGCTGGGAACACCGAGCGGTGCCCCGTCGAGAATCCATTGTTCAATCACATCAATCAGCGCCTGATCTAGTGGAATGCCGGTGGCGGGCATGCGCACGCCTTCGATCACTTCGCCGTTGGGTCCCTGGCCGTTCATTTTCCAGAGTATGTAGCTGGCCACGGGGTCGCCGGGCTGCACTATTGCCATTGATGGAATTCCTGAACTCATAAGCCTATCGGTGACGATCGTATCGAACTGACCCACGTCCCAAGACAGGCCCATCGGCGGGTTGCTACCGCTGTGACACAGGGTGCAGAATTGCTCCAGAATGTTGGCCTGCACTCCGTACCATGTGGGGATAATCTCCGACGGACTCGTCCCACCGCCGCCTGTATCGCCGCCACCGGTATCGCCAGTGCCACCATCACCGGTGCCCGGCGCACCCCCGTCGACCCACACGACGATCCGGTCAATTTCCCCCTGGCTCAGGAACGGTGGCCCCGAAACCGGCATCCGCGACTCTACGATAGCCTCGCCGTTGGGGCCCTGGCCGTTGATCTTCCAGATCAAGTAGCTGGCCGCGCTATTGCCTGGCTCGATTATCTTCATGGTCGGTATTTCGCGACTCATCAGACCGTTGGTAACCACGATGTCGAACTGGTCTGCCTCCCAGGAAAGACCCATCGGTGCACTGGCCGTGTTGTTGTGACAAATGACACAATGCCCCTGGAGAATGTCGGCCTGAATTGATTCCCATGTGTCCGGTTCACCACTGCCAGTGCCGCCGTCCCCCGGCGTTTGACAGCCGGGCGTACCGTCACCAATCCAGTCCCGCATATTCTGGATTGTCTCTTCTGTTAACGGAGGATTAGAGAGCGGCATCCGCGATCCGGAGATTACTTCACTGTTTGGTCCTGCACCCACCACCTTCCAGATCAGGTAACTTGCTGCCGCGTTGCCTGATTCGATCACCATCATGGTCTCTATCTGACCACTGCTTCGCCCTGCGTTTGCACATGACGCCGACGCCGAACTCCAATCCACCCCCATCGGTGCCCCGGCTCCCGTATGACACTGACTGCACAAGCCGCCAAATACGTTGGACTGAAGCCATTCCAGTGTTGCATTCGGATTGCCGCTGGCACCTCCACCCCCAGCAGGAATCGTCTTCAAGCCGAAGATACTCAGCGACTCAATCAATGCGCTGACGGTCTTGTTCGCGCTGTCTGCAGAACCGGAAAGGGGCGTCCAGTTTGTACCACTTACTTTGTGAATTCGAAGATCGTCTTCTGTGAGGCCGCCGATCAGGCCGGTGCTGTAGGTGATACTAAGCTCGGCCGGGAGATTGAATATTAGTCCGTCGGGACCAATGTCGAAGACTGCGCCGACTACCAGCCCCACACCCGACGGGAAGGTTTGCGCATGGTCGACAGTGATGACGGTGCTGCCATTGAGCGCCCCCGCGGGAATTACCAGGGTCAGTGTTACATCATAAACGGAAGACGTGAACACCAGCGTTCCTCCAGACTGATCCACAGTAAACTGCTGCTGGGTTCCGACCGAAGGCGGTGTTACAACCGGATCTTCCGCGGCCACAGTGTTCGTTCCCGTGTCACTGAAGCAGCCACCCACGCACGCGACCATCGCGCCGAAGAACATGACAAGAAGAGTCTTCCCGTACGCACCCAGGCTGGCGCGACGCGAAATATGTTGGCAGCCGGACCGATTCATGTCTGGCCAGCTCGTATGGAACAAGTCTGCCTGAGCTGTTTTTTTCTTTTCACCCGGGATCCCCTCTGTGCGTCACAACTAGAAACTTTAAGGCATGCAACAGTTCCTGCGACGGTTCGGACCGCATCATTTCGCGCCGATTCAGGCGTAAAAACACCTACCACGTACATCACGAATCGCCAAAACTATTTACATAATGTCTGGCGTCGACTGATATATATACCTTTTGCAACGGATAGCATTATTACTAAATAAGTAATACTACCTATTTTGAGAGAGGTAGTATTACGCCTTACTGAATATGTATTATTACGCATTAGTGCAATAAGTCTGCGCAAGTACAGTTTTGCAACATCAGGGTCATGGACGATGTGCGCCGGTGAAAAAGACCAATGCCGGGTTGTATGCGTTCCCTATTCCTGCCCGCATCTGTAGCTCTGGAGTTTCGAATTCACCTGGCCGACTGAGAGCGACGAACCAGGAGTAACACATGAACAAAGTACCGGACGTGGTTGACCTGGCATCTGATGCAGCCTTTGCCATTGACGGTCATTGCCAGGTCGTGGCCTGGAACCAAAGAGCTGAACAACTACTTGGCCACACAGAAGGCGAAGTAGTTGGTCAGCACTGCGGCGGCATTCTCCAGGCTGTGCTGCCTGGCGGAGAACCTCTGTGCTCTCCGTCGTGTGAACTTTTCCATTGTTTTCAAAACTGCCGGCCCGGTGGTGTGCAGTCCTGTCGCATGCGTCGGAAGAACGGTGACTGGCTTACGGTTCGGTACTCTTCTCTCGTTACCTCGCAGCAATCCCGAGAACTGCATGATGATTCTGTTTTTGCTGTTATTTTCCTGCAGGACCAGGAGGAGCAGCTTGTCCACACACTGCCGCAACAAACGTTGCGAGTCTTCACACTCGGTAATTTCGGCCTGACTGTGGGTGGCAACAGCATCGCTCTCGACAAATGGGTGCGCAAGCAATCTGTGACACTCCTGAAGTACCTCATCACGCAGGCCGGTCGACCCATTCACAGGGAGCGAATACTCGGTTGCTTGTGGCCAGAGGCGGATACGTGCCGGGGATGGGATCGGCTCAAGGTGACGATTTCTTACCTGAGAATTCAATTGCGCAACATTGGTATGGGCGAAGACACGCTGACCACAGTAGGAAAAGCGTACCTGCTCAGACAAGATGCAATTCAGGTGGACGCGGAAGCTTTTGAAAAGCTGATCGCAGAAGGCCGGACACTGCAAAGTCAACGCCGAAATGATGATGCTTTGCGCTGCTACACCGAGGCTGATTATCTCTACCGTGGTGATTACCTGGAGGAAGAGATTTTCTCCGATTGGTGCGCCGAGGAGCGTGAGCGACTGCGTGAGCTGAACCTGGAGATGCTTGCCGACATGGTGCAATGCTATGCGGAGCGTGGCGACTACGCTGAGGCCGCACGTCTTTGCAGAAAGGCTCTTGTCCATGAACCGTGCCGGGAAACCTATCATCGCTCACTTATGGAGTGTCTCGCTCATCTTGGTCACACCGGCCAGGCGATGGCCCAGTACCGCGCTTGCCAGCGAGTGCTGGCGCGGGAGCTGGGCGTAGACCCCATGCCGGAAACGCAGCGCATATATCAGCACATCATGAAAGACATGAAACGGAGCCAGAGGCATCTCGTAGCAGCACGTCGTCTCGGTTTGTCGAGATCCAGGGTGCCGGGTGCTAGCCGCGAAATCTCGTAATTGCAAACCAGGTCGCATGCCGTTTTTCTATCTTGGCACTCCGCCCCCATTTCCGCTGAACCTGTTCCTATCCCTGGAAGCAAAATCGCGGGTGTTACTGATTTGTCACTCTGACGTGATAACAGAAGATGCACAGCGATAATCTCATGGTGCAAGGTTACTGAACGTGCTTTGAACGGGACAAGGGTGACGATGACAGACCGTAGCGATCGCAAGCCCGCTAGCGAAAAAAACAGCATCAATGACGAACAATCGAAATGGGGCGTCAGGCTGTTTATGGTTACTTCATTCGCAGTTCTGGTTTTCTTCTGGTGGCTTCTCATCTATTCCGGCGGCGTGGTGGGACATCACGGCTGAGCGAGATGTCGGCTACCCCGACCTCATATTATTGCTGCTGAACCGGCCTTTGGAGGTTTTATGACGGCGAGAACACGTATCGGCACGCACCGGGTCTGGATCTGGATCATCGCGATCTCGATCACTCTGGTGGCCTTTTATCTCATGGACCAGATGCTCATGAGCATGCAGGGTTTGCCTCTTGACTGGGATCTAAGCCCGGCACAGTAGAAATGTTAGTACTTCCACGCTGGAACTGGCGCGCAAAGATGATGAAACTGAATTCGCATTGCAGGATGCAACGGAAGTGTTGTTACTTGCCACTCTTGTTAACGATGGCGTTCATTGCCCTTTGTGGTGCTGGTCTTCTCTCGCCTGCCCTGGCTCAGGCGCCCCAGGCGGAGCAACTCAACATTCTTGTTGAAACCGTGGATTCGGCCGATGAAGTCAGCGCGGCGCTCCTTCCAGCACCAACACCGCAGCGTTCGGATTATCCGAATATCGGTGCGAGCAGCCGTAACATCGTTTGGATTATCGCCCAGATGCATCTGTTCTTTGGCGCTCTGGTTCTGGCCGTTCCCATCTTCGTGCTGGTCATTGAGATCATCGGCTTCAAGACTGCCGATGATCGTTATGACGACATGGCACATGAGTTCATGAAGGTCAGTCTTACCGCTTACGCCATAACGGCACTGTTTGGCGGCACCCTGGCACTGTCCTTGTTCCTGTTATACCCGGACCTGATGGCCTATCTGATGCGCGCCTTCGGCTCACAGGTGCTGGTCTATGCCGGTTTATTCTTTCTCGAAAGCATGCTGCTTTATATTTACTACTACGGTTGGAACGCCCTGCGTTACGGTAATCGCAAATGGGTCCACCTGACGCTTGGTCTGCTTCTCAATGCTGTTGGCACCACGCTACTGGTCGTTGCCAACTCCTGGACGACTTTTATGATGGCGCCATCCGGAGTCGATCCGGCGACCGGTGCCATCATCGGCAATATCTGGGAAGTAATGAAAGGCCCCCTTTGGAATCCGTTAAACCTGCACCGCTTCATTGCCAATGTTGCCTTTGGTGGAGCGGTAGTAGGGGCATATGCGGCGTTCAAGTTTCTCAGTGCCAAAACCCCCGAGGAAAAAGCCCACTATGACTGGATGGGCTACAGTTCCAACTTCATTTCGATATTAGCCTTCCTGCCGCTGCCGTTTGCCGGCTACTGGCTGACGGCAGAAATCTACGCTTATTCGCAGCAAATGGGCATTCTCGCAATGGGCGGCATATTGGCGTGGCTGTTCGTCGTCCAGGCAGTTCTTATCTGCACTATCCTGCTGGCCGGTAACTATTATCTGTGGACCGGTATGGCACGCTCGGAAGGTAGTGAACGCTACCGCTGGGCCATCAAGTATATCGCGACGGTGCTTATTCTCGGCTTCCTCGTCTGGGTGACGCCACACAACGTTATTTACACGGCCAGCGAAACTATCCGGCTGGGCGGCGGCAAGCACCCGGTGCTGGGTCCACTGGGCATCATGCCGGCTAAGAATATTGCCGTGTTCCTGATGCTCATATGCACGTTTCTCTCTTTTCAGCTCTACCGACGTGCCGACAAAGTCATTACCGTCTCCTGGCAGGAGTGGGGTAATGCGTTGCTGGTCTGCATCTACATTGTGGCCATCGTGAACATATTTTTCGCAGGTATCTATTACGGTTACTTCACGAACACCGTCTACAAAGTGGGTTCCAGCGTTATTCAAGTGATGTCCACCGTGGTTGTAATCGTGTCAGGCGTAATCATCGACACATTGATGTTCAGAGGCGCGAAACAATTGCAGGTTACCTGGGGCAAAATCGCCGATCGTTCTCAATACGCCCTGTTTGCGCTGCCGATCACGTTTACCTGGTTGATGGCGCTGATGGGTTATGTCCGCTCATCCGTGCGTACACACTGGCACGTATACACCGTCATGCCGGATAACTCGCCCGACAACTTTATTCCGACGATGCAGACCGTCGGCAACATGGTCACTTTGGTTACGTTTCTGTTCCTGGCGTTCCTGCTTTTCATTTTCTGGATTGCCAATCTGAGTGGGACCCGACAGTTGCCCCTCTCTGCCGGTCGTAGTTCCGCGATAGCGGAGCACGCAACATGAACGTATTAACGAAGACGCTGGGATTCAGCGTCTTGCTGATTCTGACCTTTGCGGGCGTGACCTACGTACTTCCGCAGATGGAGGGCGCGGCACCGGAGGAGATCGAGTTAGATGTCAGTGAGCTGACCATGGCGTCCTTTGTCGCAATGGGTGAACAGCTATACCATGGCAAGGGCGCCTGCGCATTGTGTCACAACGACTTGGGCCGAGCGCCCGACTTACTGTCATTCGATGTCACGAGCGTATCACTTGAGCGACTGGCGGATCCTCGCTATCAGGGGGACGCTGACGATGCGGAAACTTATCTTCGCGAATCCATGGTACGACCGAGTATTTTTGTTGTCGCAGGCTTCGGCACAAAAGGATCTAACGATGCCTTATCTCCGATGCCTGCCGTCGACAAACCGCCAGCCAAACTTTCTGAGCTGGCAATCGACTCGATAATCGCCTATTTGCAGGACAAAGACGGCAACCCGGTGACTGTTTCGCTGCCAGTTGAGGCGACCGAAAGCGAGGATGATGACGTGGCGGCTGCACCGGCTCCCGCCCAAAGTGCGGAGGCAGTGTTGGCAAAATATGCGTGTTCAGCCTGCCACTCGATCCTTGCAAGTGTGTCGACGCTGGGGCCCGGCCTGAAAGACATTGCGAAGCGACAAGACGCGGACCAGATCAGGAACAGCATTATCAACCCCGGAGCAGTGGTCGCTGACGGTTACTTCGTCGCCATGCCCGAATTCCCAAACATGACGGTAGGGGAACTCGAAATGATCGTTGAGTTCCTGGCTATGCAAACAGGCGAAGAATCTTGAGAGTCAGAATTTCGGCATTCTGGCAGGCAGCCATGTTGCTTGTGGGCGCCTGGCTGGTTTTCACCTGGGCTTTTCCGCCGTTCTTGCCAAGATCACTGATGATCTCTTACATGATCATCACCCTTATCGGTGTGCTGTTGTACTTTTCCAGCGAAGATCGACTGCTGGCAGAGCTAAAAGCGCCGATCGTTGCGACCTTGCGAGACGATGACAGGACGGCGTTGCGCTGGGCATTTCTGATTCTCATACCGCTTTTGTTCGGCTATGTGGCATACCAGGCGCTAAAACCATCACTTGAGACGCCGCTGGAGTTGCGCCAGATTCATCCGGCTCCGCCGGCGTTTGTGCGGGTATACGACAAGAGCGTCGACCTGGCCACACTGCAGAATCCACTGCGGACAAAAGTACTACAACAGCTCGGCAGCGAACCGGCAGCGGCCTGGGAAACCTATCGGGCGGCCGTGAGTGCGGGGAGTATCGTGTACTACCGCAATTGCTTTTATTGTCATGGCGATCTGCTGGGTGGGGATGGTCATTTCGCCGCGGGCCTTGATCCTCTCCCCACAGACTTTCGGGATGTTGGCACGATCGCACAGCTGCAGGAATCCTACCTTTTTTGGCGCATTACGACCGGTGGGCCCGGCTTGCCAAAGGACGGGATGCCGTGGAAATCCTCCATGCCCGTGTGGCACGAAATGCTGTCCGAAGAGGAGGTCTGGAACGTTATCACCTTTCTTTACGATAACGTTGAGCAAGTGCCGCGCATGTGGAATCAGGATGTGTCCAAAGCAGTCAGCGGGATGCAGGAAGATATTGTCACCCAGCGCGGCAGCATGACCAGTGCGGAGATTTACGACTACCGTTGCTCCGTGTGTCATGCCCACGACGGAGCGGGAGACGGGCCGGCCGCTGACTTCCTCTATCCCAGACCACGGGATCTTACGATGGGTCTTTTCAAGTTCAAGACGTCACCCGGAGACTTGCCGCCTCGCGATGATGACCTGTTCCAGGTTATCAAGTACGGCTTGCCCGGTACCAGCATGCCCGGATGGTCAGCTGTGCTTACCGATGAACAAATTCGGGACTTGATCATGACCATCAAACAGTTCGACACCGCGGCGATCTGGGCGCCGGAGGATGCACCGTGGGAAGATTTCGACGACGATGGTCGCTATCAGAAACTCGATTTGAACGTGATCACGGAGCAAGAGCCCACCGACAATCAGATTCCCTACTCGGCCGAGTCCGTTGCCCTGGGTGAGTCGATCTACGAAGAAAACTGCAGGAAATGTCATGGTACGCAAGGTCGAGGTGACCTTACTTCGGGCAAGTTCCTGGAGGATGACTGGGGCTATCGAACCTGGGCCCGTGACCTGACCAAGCGCTGGACGTGGCGTACAAGCGGGGCAGCTTATGGAAGTAGTGGAATCGGAAACGATGAGCAGAGCCGTGACGAGGTGATTCGTAGCATTTACACGCGTCTTTCCGTTGGCATACCGGGTACACCGATGCCCGCTCACCGGGCTGTGGAGGAAAGCGAAGAGGATGCGATTACGACAGAAGATCGCTGGCACGTCGCAAACTACACCTATTCATTTGGCAATGACACTTCGCCGCCAGGCAGGCGCAGAGTCATTGAAGCCGTTGAAATAGCAGACGAGTTGCCCAGCAGCGTCGATGACGCAGTGTGGCAGCAGGCGCCGACCAGCACCTTCAGCCTGGTACCCAATATTGTGAAAGAGGAGCGCCTGTTCACTCCGCTGAGCAACGCCATCACAGTGCGGGCTCTTTACAACGACAGCGACATCGCCTTCTTGCTTGAGGTAAACGACCGAACCAAGAGTCTCCCCGGTGGCACGGTGACTACCTACTTCCCATCAGGTGCAGACCGGACAATGTATGCCGACGCCGTCGCGATTCAGTTTCCGCAGGAGGATGCCTACGCAACCGCGCCTGTCGAAAAACCTCTGTATCGTCACGGCGATGCAGCGCACCACACTACGATCTGGTACTGGAATGCGGGCTCAGTTGAACCTCTCATCGAGTCGCAGGCGGTATTATTGGATGCCAGTGGACCCGATAGCAGGATGGTCTCGCGCGAGCAGTCTGCAGGCGAGCGCGCCGAGAGTGACTTCGTGGCTCATGGTGACTGGCAGGACGGCCGTTGGCGGGTTCTTATGGTGCGCCCGCGCAACACTGATTATTCGCCTGATATTGATTTTCCGGAAGGGCAATTCATCCCTGTATCGTTTGCGAACTGGGACGGCAACAACGGAGAAACTGGTTCAAAACACACCTTCACGTCATGGTATTGGCTTTTGCTGCCACCTGATACCAACTACTCCCTGGTCTACGGTTTGCCCTTAGGATTGGTTTTATCCAGCTTTCTGGGAGGTATCTTGCTGGTCAGGCGCCAGCGGCAAAAGCCATTTATCCGTCAGTAGATCAGCCAAGAACCCACGAGCACTGCAATTACGACAATATTCACAACCCCCCCTGCAATCACAAGAAGGTCGAAGAGATCCAGTTTGGTCTTCATATTCACTCTCGCAACAGCACCGTAGCAGTGCTCTCCGCTACCCATGTCCCTTGGTGACGAGCTGGCATCAACCGTCTCGCGATGTCGGACTGCGGTTCACGTGGGCATGTCCCGGGCCAGGACAATTCCACGGTCAATACCCAAGGCTGACGTTAATCTCAGTTGTTCCGCTTGCCTCAACAACCACTGATTGTTCGGACTCGCCCAGTACTTCATGCCAGATTTTCACCGTATAGCTTCCGGCAGGAATGTCCGTAATGGAGAAACCGCCGTTCTCATCGGTCAGCACCGCATACGGCGTTTCCGCCACATACCACCAACCCGACATCCACGAGTGAATATCACATTTTACCCGGACGATACCCGGCCGTCTGATTTTGTTTCCCTTTACTGCCATTTGCGCAGCGGCGTTAATCTTCTTATTGGTATTGAAAACCCCCTTGCTGATCGTATGAAAGTTATGTCCGATGCTGTCACTGTTCTTGACCACACCTGACATCCGCGGTTGCATTAACAGTACATGGGGCACAAACGTGCAATTTACCTGATCGTAAACAAACTCCTCGGAAAAGCCCCACGGTTTGCCGGACTTGACGCCCTTGATACTGAGTACGACATTCTTGATGCCGCCATCTTGGTTCACCAGCATGTTTCCGGCCGGTCGATCGCCACCACACGCTGCGGCATCCTCGTCGACCACCAGCATCTCAGGCTCGGGCCGGGCACCCTTGAAAGTCACCCGACCGGTTACCGCTCCCCCATCTGTAACGCCATTCTCGAGCACCGTGTAGGCAGCCTCTGCAGAAGTGACTCCGAAGGCAAACAGACAGATCGGAACAAGGGTGTTGTATCTGATTTTCTTCACGTGGCACCTCCTAAGTGCAAAGACAGGCTCCCGTTTCTCACCGGATTGATCAGGACTTGCTTGTGTCTCAATTCCGGAGACAAGTCACCGTTTGTTACAGTCATTATTCGCTTCGCTTTCCCGGGTCGCCTGACTTGTCGCAATCAACACGAATACTGCTTACAAATCACTCGTATCACGCGCCAGTAACACCTCAGTAACATGTCATTCTGTGGCCTTCGACAGGCTAACCGGAAATTAGAACCCCGTCGTTACTACATTGTTACTACGACGTTGTATCAATGCATGTTCACAGAGCGCCGGAGAGGTCTTATGGAAACGCGCAGACAACGCAGTCTCGATTCATTCGTTGCGCGAATCTGGCTGGAGTATGAACAGAACGGAAAACCGAGATGGCGCGGGCGCATCCGCCATGTGCAAAACGGCCGGGAAAGCTACTTCCAGGACCTGCAGGAAATGTGCGACTTTCTGGAGGATGTGAGCGGCATGTCCAGTCCGCGCCATCCGAACTGATGGACTACTGTAGAGGATAGATTTCTGATGAGCACAGCGAAACACCAGTCAAACGACGTGCAACAACCTCTGCTCAATGAGGCACTACCGGAATATCGATCGATATTGTTGGCGCTGGACTCATCCGACCATGCCAACCGCGGAATAGAAATGGCGCTGCGCCTTGCGGTGCTGAATGAAGGTGTGAATATCACAGGTACCCATGTATTTGCGGCAAAAATGCACGATCTTCGCTTCCGACAAATGGAAGGGGGGCTGCCTGAACAATTCCGAGAGGAACATGAGCTGGAACGACAACGGGACGTACACGATGACCTGATCAAGCGCGGTCTGTCGATCATCACCGACTCCTATCTTCAGCAGGCAGAACGCGCCTGCAGTGAGAAAAACATCTGCTTTACCGGCAAACCGCTGGAAGGCAAAAACTACCGCGCACTGACTGACGAAACCAACAGTGGCGCTTATGATCTGCTGATTATCGGTGCGCTTGGCCTGGGTGCTATCAAGAGCAGCCGGATAGGGACGGTATGTAATCGCGTAGTCAGGCGAGCCGGCATCGATACGCTGGTCATCAAGAGTCCACAGCGCGGCCTGAGTGACAGTCCGATTGTAGCTGCTATCGATGGCTCAACACACGCTTTCGGTGGACTTCTGACCGCGTTGAAGCTCGCCCAGAGTTGGCACGTTCCACTACACGTAATCTCGTCTTTCGATCCTTACTACCACTACGTGGCATTTAACCGTATTGCAGGAGTGTTGTCCGAAGAAGCCAGTAAGGTGTTTCGCTTCAGAGCACAGGAGAAACTGCACGAGGACATCATCGACTCCGGACTGGCGAAAATCTACGCAGGCCACCTGATGGTTGCACAATCGATTGCCGATGAACATGGCATAGAAATTCACACTCAACTGCTCGATGGCAAAGCACATGACGTCGTGGAAAAGTATGTAAGAACGGTCAATCCTTCTTTGCTCGTGATTGGAAAACTCGGTGTACATGCCGACAAAGAGCTGGACATTGGAGGTAACGCAGAGAACCTGCTGCAGAATGTCGATTGCTCTTTGTTGCTCAGTCAGCGTCGACATCAACCGCGCATCGACGTCCTGGCCGAGGCCGGCACGTCGTGGACGCACGAGGCAGAGCAACGTCTTGCGAGGTCTCCTGGTTTTGTCAGGAACATGGCCCGCACGGCAATCCTTCGCTACGCACAGGAACGCGGTCACACTGTCATCACAGCAAGGCTCGTAGATGAGGCCACATCCCAGCTTATGCCCGGCCGCGCCGAGGATATGCTGACGCAATTAGTTGACTCGTTCGACCACGTAAATAGAGACGCCCGGATCACGACTCAGCGCATGGAGTGGGCAAGCGCCGCAACAACCATGCTTGAGAGCATCGAAGATGTCAGCCTGCGAGAGAATCTGAAAATGCGCGCGGAGAAAAAGGCACGTGCGGCCGGGACCTTTGCCGTCAAGCCGGTCCATATCGAAGCCTTTGTAAACGAGGTCACTCAAGATGTGACGTCTGGTTCCGCAACAGCCGGCCCACCTCTGCACTGGCAGGCAGCGGCTCTGGCGCGTCTGACTAAAGTCCCGACAGGCTTCATGCGCGACATGTCGAGAAAACGCATCGAAGAATACGCTCGCGCACACGGTCACAGTGAAATTGACCTTGAAACTGCGGAAGCCGGGCTGGACGCCGCGCGAGCAGCAATGCAAGAAGAGCTTGGCGTCGAGGGCAAAGCCGAGTTGGCCGGTAACGACAAGGGAAGCAAGTGTCCGTTCGCCGGGCTCGGAGCCACCGAAAGCAATTCAAAGCCGGAACCCGTGAACATCCCCCCGGTTCCACCCTGGACGGATGAAGCACGAGAAGAATTGCAGGCCGTTCCGCAAGGTTATTGTCGGGACATGATGGTGGCTGCTGCAGAAACCATTGCAGGCCAGAAACGCCTGATTGAAATCGACAGGGAGTTCATACAGACAATTCTCCGCATCTTCGCTGCCGGATCCGAAGCCGTTGACGAAACCCTGGTCTGGGACGATGACGCGCGCTCTCGTATTGTCAAAGCTCCGGCTCTCGTACGGGGCATGCTGGTAAAAGAAATTGAAGGCTGGACAAAACGAAACGACCTGACCCGCGTTACCGAAGGGGCAGTCGAAGCGGTGAGGCAACAATGGACCGAGCGGGGTGTTTTTCATCTCGACCCGGATGATCCACGCAGCAGCGAACAATCGACATAAATGTCGCAATGAGTGACTTACTCCTCCTTGCGATCAATCTGACCCGGCGCTGCAACCTTGCCTGTGCACATTGTTACCTGGACGCGAATAAATTATTTCAAGACAGCGATAACGAACTGACCACCGAAGAAGTATGCAATCTTCTAGATGAGGTCGTTGAATGCGGTGACGGTACCATGGTGGTGTTGACTGGCGGGGAACCACTGGTCAGGCGTGACCTCGAAGATATTATCTCTCACGGCAAGCGACTCGGGCTGGCGATGGTTCTCGGCAGCAATGGCATGATGCTGACCGGACAGCGTGTTGCTTCCCTGAAACGAGCAGGATTACTAGGGGTCGGTATAAGTGTGGACTCCCTGGATGCCGACAAGCATGACGACTTCAGGGGCCAACCCGGTGCTTGGAAAAAGTCCATGGCTGGAATAGACCAGTGTCGGCGCCAGCAGTTGAGTTTCCAGATTCATTTCTCCGTCACAGACAACAATGCTGATGAAGTACCCGCTATGATTGACTTTGCCAGCAGCAGTGGCGCCCGAGTATTGAATGTCTTTTTTCTTGTGTGCACCGGTCGAGGGAGCGCGTTTACAGATATCACTGGTGCTCGTTATGAGCAGGTGCTGGTCAGGTTGATAGAAGCACAAAAACACCACCCCAATCTGATCATTCGTCCCCGCTGTGCCCCATACGTCAAGCGTATTGCATTTCAGCAGGATCCGGATTCCTTGCTGAATCGTCTCAGTGGCGATGAAGGTGACGGCTGCATTGCCGGTACCCGCTACTGCCGGATAACGCCCGAGGGCGGCATAACTGCCTGCCCTTACATCGAAAGTGAAGTAGGCAACATTCGACAACATTCGTTTGCGGAGACATGGAGAAACGCTGAATATTTTCGCCGCTTGCGACAACCGAAATTGAATGGCACATGCGGAGACTGCGAATACCAGAAACTCTGTGGGGGCTGCCGGGCACGGCCGGTCGCTGCCGGTAATGATCTGATGGACGCTGACCCATGGTGCAACTACATTCCCCAGGGCGGTGCAATCATCGAACCTCTTGTCGAAACTGCAACTCTCGGTGTTCACTGGTCCTCGCAGGCTGAAAATCGTCTGTCAAGAGTGCCACCGTTTCTACGCAAGATGATAATGAGGCGGGCTGAAGCCTACGTTACGGAGTTGGGCGAAAAAGAGGTCACCGCTGATCATCTCGATGTCTTGTCCGCACGCCGATTCGGCAATAATCTGCCACGGAGACCTGGCGTATGAGGGAGATTGACATACTCGTCGTCGGTGGTGGCATTTCCGGGCTTTCAATCGCACAACGACTGATGCTGGAGGGCGCCTGCGTAGAAGTCTGGGACAAGGAAGTTCAGCCCGGCGGACAAATACGAAGCAAGTCACAAGACGGTTATCTGACAGAGCGGGCTGCAGCCATGTTGCTGAATTTTCGCCCGGAGGTTAATCAGTTTATTGCAGAATCCGGACTTGATGGTTGCAAGAGACCGCGTGCTGATATCAGCCATCGCTACGTGGCCAACAATGGCCAGCTGCATGCGATACCGATGAAGCTGGGTCCGTTCCTGGCCTCCGATGTCTGGAGTACCCGCGGCAAACTACGCATGATGCTCGAGCCACTTGTACGCACAGGCAGCAGTGAGGATGAGACGGTTAGTCAATTCATCACCCGCAGGCTCGGACGTGAAGTACTGGACAAAGCAATGGCGCCATATATTACGGGTTTACTGGCATCAGACCCGGATCAAGCCAATGCGAGAACTGTTCTACCCCGCCTGGTGGCACTCGAAAAACGCTATGGCAGTATCGGCATGGGCGTATTTGCTCATCGTGTGTTGAAACGCAGAACAGGCACAGAGACCGAAGCCTTTTCATTCCGTAACGGGATGGCAACACTGGTCAAATCACTGGCATGCAGTCATGGCATGTGTTTTCGCGGTGGCCATACAGTGACAAATTTATCTCGAAGCGGTGACCGCTGGCAGGTTACTGCAAATAATTCTGCGGGCGAATGCACGGTCAATGCCAGACAGGTTGTGATGAGCGTCCCGGCGTACACTGCTGCAGCGCTGCTGAGCGGCCACAGCGTTGAACTCGCACAATTGCTGAAAGACATTGAGTATGCGCCACTTGTCGTGGTGCATACCGGATTTGACAGGAAGACTATCAAACACCCGCTGGACGGCAACGGTTTCCTGACACAGGGCAATAACGGTACGTCATTGAACGGCTGCATGTGGATGAGTTCATTGTTCAGCAACCATGCCCCTCCGGGCAAGGCTCTGCTTAGTAATTATCTGGGCGGCGCTCGACATGCTGAAGCCGCAACATGGGCTGACGAACGCCTGGTCAGCGAAACAATGAAAGTTCTGCGGCCATTGCTTGGTATTCACGGTGAGCCCGAGATGGTTCATATAGATCGCCACCAACAGGGGCTACCGCTCTACCATGGTAATTACTACAAGCGAATGCAGCGACTGGGACATTTGCTGGCACAACTGCCCGGCCTGCATGC
>Ga0255052_10001031_pt1 | contig 21533 bp, 21 predicted proteins | sample JV7_2_21_MG_FD_188632 | JGI IMG/M metagenome (GOLD analysis project Ga0255052, IMG submission 188632) | Seawater microbial communities from Jervis Inlet, British Columbia, Canada - JV7_2_21 | ecosystem: Environmental > Aquatic > Marine > Inlet | place: Canada: British Columbia | collected... | reverse complement strand
CCTTGCTGCACGAAAGGTAAGATGATCGTTGTAGATAAAGTACCCAAATACACAGGCATATGCCCAAACGATATTATTCGACCGCCCGCTTTACGAAAATCGGCTTAATTAAAAAAAGCCTGTGAATAACAACGTCTGAAACGTTTGCGCTACCTTTGGCTCGCTGCAAACCAACAGGATAGGTGCGCCCTGATACGGTTAAAATCGTTTTGAAAGAAAATAATTGTGATCAAATGGGACGGGAAAACACTAAAATGGTTAAAATCTCTTTGCACTTCATTAAAAAATTGCACCACAGCTTCTCAATTTATCTCTCCGCACGAAAGCAAAGCAAAACATACTATACCCATAGATATGATCGCTGCCCAACACCGCGGCTTTGTTCATGAAAGTTTTATCAATAATCCCTCTTCTGTAAAACTTCTGCTTCACTTTTTAATAGGACCAAACCAGAAACCTTGACCTTTTCTTTTGCGGGACTATTGATAAAACTCTATTAACATACCTTCAAAATTTCCAACCTCTCAAAACCTGTGATATCACCTATGCGATCGGGTCAGATGAACGAGGCAATTTCTGCTTTAGATATTTCGTGTTGAAGATAGTCCAAAAGTTGTGATAGGCGACATTCAAAAATTCATTGCTGATATATATACGAATTGACCTGCAATCCAATTTGGTTTATACGAAACAAATGACCAAAGTGCAGCTTCTCGACATCATTAAAAAGCTTCTTGAAACTGATTCGGACTTGGATTTCCTTTCCAGGCTTTCAAAATCTGAGCTTGAAACGCTTGTTGCCGCCGTGAGGAATCGGGTGGAGAATTTCGAGGAATCCTGACGTCGAGCGGTTTTGCTTTATGCACGTAATCGCCTGCCATCGAATTGTTGGCCGAGTTGAGCTAATCTTTAAAAGTCCACCCAAAGCGCCGATACAATATCATGCAAACCGTTGGAGAAATTCTGAAAAATCAACGCAAGGCCCGAAACATCAGCCTGAAGCAGGTTTTTCAATTTACAAAGCTTTCCCCACAGTATGTCAAATGTATTGAAAACGACAATTACAACCCGCTTCCCGAAGGCCCTTATGTGGAGGGATATCTTTCTACCTATGCCCAATTTTTAGAAATCGATGCAAATGAGATCATCGAGCAATATCGTTACCAAAACCGGGACCGCAGGGCGTCCCACATCCAAGATGAACCCATCAAGGTTGAACCGAAGAAAAAGCGCGTGTTAAGTAAAAAAAGTTGGTCTTTGCTTGTTTTCTTTGCGCTTATCTTTACGGCCTTAAGCTTTTTTTTGATATTATGGCACCGTAATGAAACACCGCAGGGCGTTTTCAAACCTCAGAAAGGAGTCGAGAAGGGTGTTAAAACGGCCTCTTCTCTTACCATCGAGAATTATTCGGCGCCGATTAAATCCAAACAGGACCAGATCGCTCCTGGCGACGGGCCCGATTTGCTCAAAGCGACCGAAAGGGTCCCCCCGCACCCACCTGCCGACCCGGCCCCAGAGACCGATCCGAAGCAACCGGTCACCGAGCTGGCGGTAGCCACGGCTGGGCCGGAGGACGAAACCGAATACGTCCGCTCCCAGGCTGAAGCCGGTATAGAGATTTTACAAACAAACGCCTGCACTAGCGTAGAGGGCAAAAATCCTGTCGGCGCCGGAGATTCTTTTCCGTGGTCGATCCCGAAGATTTATATTTGGAACAAACTCAAAAGTGCCAATCCACCCGTGTTGATTCGGCATATTTACTACTTTGAAAATAGGAAGGTCAGCGAAATCGAGCTGACGATCCGGGCCTCCATGTGGCGGACCTGGAGCTTTAAAACCATTGCAAACGAAAAACTCGTCGGTTCCTGGCGCGTTGACATAACCGCAGAAAACGGAAACGTGCTGACAAGTGTCGCTTTCCAAATACATTAAAGCAAAATTCAGATCCGACTGGCTTACATCCAACAGACAAATCCACATTAATCTTCAAGGCTTCGATAGTAGCGTCGATATTCTTCGTGCCCTTCATCGTAGTTGCAGTACCGGTATGCCTCAAGACTTATTTTCGATTATTGGAGTCAGTGATCGATGGGGGGAAGCTGGGAACATTACCATGTCGACTTCTCTAATCCAGCGGACTAACAAATGTATTGAAAGCGCTCATGCCAACATTACACATGACCTTTTCATATCACATCGCTTCTTAGAGTAAAGGTATCTGCTATGAACCAAAGGTTTCCTATCCGTTTTAAAACCTTCGTACATTCCATACATATCTTCAAAATTCCCAGCCCACTAAAACCTGTGATATCACCTATACGATCGGATCAGATGAACGTGGTGAATGCGCTTTAAATCTTTCGTGTTGAATTTAAAAAACAAAAAACCTTGACCGAGTCGGCAAAAGCGACTGTTGTCCCGGTCAAGGCTGTTTGTTCAGTAACCATCCCTATGCTTACTATTGCTTTATGACACTCTCGCAATTATAAGGTCCAACAGTGTCCCACTTGTCCACGAAACATGTGTCTAAACCTGGACCGCCATCAAGGATATCGTTACCTATACCGCCAGTTAGGACGTCGTTGCCGTGACCACCACAAATGGTGTCATTGCCTCCATTCCCTCTAATGTCGTCGGATCCTCCAAGTCCATGCATCACATTATCGACTAGAGAACCATCCATATCAGGGTTATTAATGGGGTTGTCATTGCCTGAAGTACCGACATTCTTGGCAACCTTTCCCCTGCACATTATAACCGGTTTTATGTTTGGGTTTTCATATTTAGGACCAGGAGGACTAGGCCCTAGTTTGGGCGGAGCTGCATTTGTTGAAGACAAAACACCTACCACAAAAACCATAATAAGCATAATTCTTAAATAAATAGTCGCTTTCATTTTTTACCCTCCTTTTTTAATTTATTTTTCCGACTCTAAACTTTACCCTATCCTGTTTTTTTCTTTTCTATTGCCTTAGTAACTATTTCACATAAAAAGGTTCAAAACTATCTCTCACAGGTTGAGGTTTTTTTTATAACTCCTCCTCCCCATCCCTTTTTGTGACTCTTCTGTCATAATATCCACCGACAAACAAAAGGTGACCAAACAACGAAAGTTTATTTTCAAAACTGCAGATAATCCATACGTATCTTCAAAATTTCCAACCTCTCAAAACCTGTGATATCAGATTACGGTATCTGTACAAAATTTGACATCTAAAAACTACAGATACTGTAACCAGTTCAAAGCAAGTGGCCGTAACGATAACTATAATAAATGCGAAAAAGAACGATAAAGATAACTATAATAACTATAAAAATTATTGACCAAATAATAATTTCTTTCACATTCCCTTTAGATTTATTGCCCATAGCTCAAATATAGTGAAATAGAATTTAAATAACAAGTAGAATAGCTGGCAACGAGGCGATAGAGTTAACCAGATTATTACCAAAGTCCTCGGCGTCTCCCACACCAATAACAATAACCCTGCTGGCCAAATGCGATTTCTTGACATCCGGAGACTTTACAACCCTTTGACCTTTTGCTTCCGTCCTGTTTCCAAACATATCACAGGGGAAACACCTTTTGAACTATCTGCAAAAATCACATGAATAAACGCTCTACAAACCCGTTGATATTCCATACAAAACGGTAAATATCAGTTCTGAAAATTACTTAGATATTTGATTTAAATCTCAGGTTGATAGGGTGAATCCTGACAGAAGGATTATAGGATGTCCCGTTTATTTCCCCCATTCCGTATCGCAACTCAGCGTGTTGTCAGATCAAATTGTATCTTAAATTTGAAAAATTAAAGATTGAATCTTGGTCATTGCACATCAATTCATGGTGGGGATAGTGGTGGGGTCGATAAAAACAAGGCAATAAAAAAGGACTTAGAATGTCATCTAAGTCCTTGATATCATTGATGGCGTCCCCAACCGGACGGCAAATGAAGTTTCAAAAGGTTATGTTATTGATAACACTGGATTTTTAATATATTTAGAACAACAAAACCCGTCGTATTCCTGTGGATCCCTAACTTTCACTTAATTTCGACCACAAAAGAGAGCAGCCCCGACCGGAGGTAAGCCGGGGCTGCAAAGTTAGGGTGAATGTTTGGCCAGATCCACGATGGAGCATCTCTGACCTTTCTTAAGAGTGGGCGGCATCCGTTCAACCTTAACGACCGTGAACTCCTTACCAGTTTTGCCGCCCTTCGGCCCAAAATATTTAAAGTGTTTTTATTATACATCAACATATTGTTGCTTGTCAAGAAAAAAAATCAATATATAGTGGTTTTTTTAAAAGCACCAACATCCCATCCTTCTTCCCACTCCATTCTTAAACGTCATATTTTCCTTTATTTAACCTTTTAATCTTCTTGTTTTGTTTATCATTTTACCTCTTAATGGAGCCTATATCTTATTAATGGGATCATTTGATATTTGAAATAATTTCATAAAGTTCGATTACTTGACTGACTGACGTCAAATTGGGATAATGATAAGAAATTTCAGGCTCTAAATCCATCAAATTTCGGTCTGAATTTAGATGATATCACAGGTTTCTTAAAAACTGAAATATTCTCATAGCATATGCACAATATTATAATTTCAGAAATCGATTTCATCCACAGAATTTCCAATCCTGGACCCAATTGAATTAGGATTTGACTTACAGTGCCACAATGTGGTAATTGTCTTTTGCGGTTCAAAATTTCTTTCTCTATCTGACTTGGAGCGCGTTTCATTTCTGAAATCGGATCTAGCGCGGAATCATATTCCGCATTCTTCTGATACAATTTATCCGGAGTTTTTTTCTGTTTTAAATACCGCAAATAAAGGAAATGTCATTATGGCAGAAGAAGGTTTTAGGCGTAAACTCACCGCTATCCTCAGCGCCGATGTTGTCGGTTACAGTCGCCTCATGGGCGATGATGAGGAATCGACAATTCGCACTTTAACTATTTATCGGTCAGCCATGACGGTTCTCATTCACCAGCATCGAGGTCGGGTGGTGGATGCTCCGGGGGACAATCTTTTGGCTGAATTTACCAGTGCGGTGGATACCGTCACATGTGCTGTGAAAATACAACGGGAGCTTGCTGAGCGAAACGCCGAGTTGTCCGATGAGCGCAAAATGCATATCCGTATTGGAGTCAATGTTGGAGATGTGGTTGAGGAGAAAGATCGAATCTATGGTGACGGTGTCAATATTGCTGCTCGCATCCAGGAGGCTGCAGAATCTAATAGCGTGTTCGTCAGTCAATCGCTTTTCGAGCAGGTAAAACGTCAGTCACCCTATAGGTTTGAGGACTTAGGCCTGCACTCGCTGAAGAACATTTCTGAGCAAATCCGCCTTTACAAGGTGATCGGCGACATACCGACCCATCGATTTCTCAGTAGCCCATCAAAAAAACACGCGAGCGCAGCAGGGGTTCGCGAAGCATCGATTGCAGTCCTGCCTTTCGAGGTCACAGGTGGCGATGAAAATCAGCAGTACTTCGCTGACGGGCTCACCGACGACATCATTGTGGAATTGGCACGTTTCAAGAAATTGTTTATTAGCTCGCGCAGTGCGAGCTCTACCTATGGAACACAAGGCATCGATCCGCGTCAGATTGGCCGAGAGTTGGGTGTCAAACACATTCTCGAAGGGCAAGTCCGACGTCTTGGGAATCAAGTGAGGATCTCAGTACGCCTCATAAAAGTTCAAAGTGGCGAGCATCTTTGGGCCGAGCGTTTCGACCGTCCTTTTGATGAACTCTTCGAAATATTGGACGAACTTGTTAGCCATATAGTTGGAACCATTGTCGGTCGAGTGGAAGCAGCGGATATGGCGGAAGCTCGCCGGAAAAGGCCTGAAGACAGGACGGCTTACGACTACCTGCTTAGGGGTCTCGAGTACCATCGACTGGGAGGCGTAACCATCGACAATCCACGCAAGGCCGTCAAGTGGTTCGATCGTGCCATTGCCGCGGACCCCAATTATGGCCTTGCTTATGCTTGGCAGGTTTGCGCCACCGCCAATTTGCCCGACTTCGATCTCGACGAGGGCATGAAATACATTCAGAAGGCAATCGAACTCGACGAAAACGAAGCCGAAGCTCATCGCATAATGGGGGCCATACAGATGCTTTACCGTGACTTCGAAACTGCCGAATATCATCACCGCCGGGCAATGGAGCTAAATCCCAGCGATGCCTACATCAAAGCCCGTTCAGCTGCTTTTTACACTTTCAAAGGTGAGCCTACTCACGCACTGGAACTCATTGAAGCAGCGGTGGCTCAAGACCCGTTTCTGCCAGTTTGGTGCATCGAAGAACGGGGCGTAGCTCTGTTCGCTCTACGACGTTTTGAAGAAGCGCTATCGGCCTTGGGGGCAATGCCGTTTCAAACCTTCCGGTCTCGCTGCTATGAAGCCGCATGCAGGATGTCAATGGGTGATCAAGCAGGTGCCAGTGTAGCCGTTGCCAAAGCGTTGAAAGTTCATCCCACTTTAACGGCCTCAGAATTCTTGCATAAAGAAACCTATCAAGACAGGGAACAGATATCCCATCTGCGTGATTTGCTCTTAGCGGCAGGTCTTCCCCAATAGCCCTTGTTTTGCTTTAGTTAAAAACCTGATGTATTCCATACATATTTGCAGAATTTATCGATCCTCAAAACCTGTGATATCAGATTACGGTATCTGGATTGTTACGATTTTTTTAACGTATTCTCAATATCGGTACCCGAATTTTCTTGACATTACATGGTGCCCATAAAATTCGCCTAAAAGTAAAAAAACAAGGAGGTGTGTTATGTTAAATTTAGGTAAGCGGTGGAAACTTATGATGGTATATATCTACGTAATAATTTTCTCGCTAAGCGGTTTTGCCGCAGCCGAGCCCTTACACGAAGCTGCTAAAGAAGGAGACTTGGCAAAAGCAAAGAGTCTAATTGAAGAAGGTGCCGATGTAAATGTCACGAGCGAAACTGAAGTAACTCCCCTGCATTGGGCAGCTGACGGCGGCCATAAGGATGTAGCGGAACTGCTTCGAAGACATGGCGGACACTAATAATTTGAATTGGAGTATTGCTTGGTTGCTTAGCAGGCAGGCAGCCCATTGGTAAAAGAAAAGGCCGATATCGAATAAAATGCGCTTTTAAAATTGCAGATACATACAAACTACAGATTTTTGAAACCCAATAATTATTGTGATATCGTTAAAAAAAGATGATATCAAAGGTTATGGCGTTTCTGTGTTTATCTCATATATTATCTTTGATTTCAAAAAAAAGCCGAGGCGTAATATATTTCAGCTGCATGGTTAATGCAGATGAAGAGTAAAACCTGTTGATAAAGGTTTATAAAATGAAGGAAAATGAGCGGAAAGACCGATTGGGGAAACTGATCAATCTTGCGATGGACTGCATGGGGGTTGCCGTAACGATTACCGATACAAAAGGAACACTTCTATATTATAACCCGTATTCGACAAAGATCTTAGATCGAAAACCTGAGTATATCGGGACAGATATCCATTCACATCATAAAAAGGCAGATAGCAACAAAAAAGTGGATCTGATGCTTAAGGAGTTCGAGGGAGGAAGAAAGGAACCTTTTCATTACGAGGCTAAACCCTACGGAAAAATCATTTTCGTGACTCTTTCACCCATCATAAAAAATGGAGAGTTCGTCGGATGTGTTCAAACTGTAAGGCCTAAAAATACTGTATCAGAGAATGAATAGCCATACGGTCAGCTAATTCAGAACGTTCCGAATATCTCCATAAGGTCCTGTAAATATCAGTTCTGAAAATTCCTGAGATACTTGATTTTAATCTCTGGTTGATAGGGTGAATCTTATCGGATGGATTTGCCCTTTTTGTTTGCCAAAACCCACATTTTCCAGCCCTGTGGTTTTACACCTAGCCTCAATAGGCAATAGTTTCATGTGTAAATTTCATATATGCTACAATTCATTAATTTTAATAGGTCGGAATCTCTGAATGTATCGGTAGTTTGGTGGAAAATTGGGAGCCTGGCAAGGTATATTGACAGAAGGTATTTTTCTGCCTCCCAATCAACCATACCACGATGTGGCAAATTCCATCTTGACTTGGGCTAATTTCTTTTTAGTTATGTCAATATTTTGCAGAATACTTTCATTTTAGATTAATGATAAAAGGAGGATAAAAAATGAGAATGCTAATGATTGTACGGATACCCCATGAGCCGTTTAACACACTCGTAAAAGAGGGGACAGCTGGCAAAACCATTCGTAGGATTTTGGACGACTTGAAGCCGGAATCCATTTATTTTACAGAGCAAGGTGGTACTCGTGGAGCTGTAGCGGTAATAAATGTGGATGATCCGTAGCAGATTCCATCTTTTTCAGAACCTTTTTTCTTAAACTTCAACGCAGATTGTGAGTTCAGAATCGCGATGTCTCCTGAGGATCTCGGAAACGCGGATCTTGACGAACTGGGTAAGAAATGGAGCTGATTATCTTTCCAATACATAACTGAATACGCCTGGCTTTGAACAGGTTATCACCATAGATAGCTATTATTTTGATTTTGAGGAAATCACACTGAATATAAAAAACGAGGGTGAAACAATCGCACACCGGGTTATCAGAAATGGTTCAATTTATAAGCCAATTCAGCCGACTGGGATGAGCTTTACAAAACAGTTTGCAAGCCGGGCCCGGAATGGCTTAAAATATCGAATGGCTGAGCGTCGTTCTGGGAAAAGGTTAAGGGCGGACGCCGATCGTTGGAAATTCAACAAATCGAATTATAATGGACCTTAACTCAGGAATCGCCGGAACAGGGGATACGGAAAAGACACAGGAAATTATTGTTAAAACCCGTAAGAGATATAGATATTAAGTGTCCTTGGCGGCACTCAAATTGTCAGCAAATTTGCCATTCTTTCAAAATGACATATCCTGGGCTCGGTAAAAGGATGCCGTGTTACATCACAAAGCCACCACCCTTAGACATAGACTGATTGGTTTTGCAGGTTTCTTAAAGAACAGGGAGATAATAAATGGATGAAAAAAGAAGCGGTAATAATGATAGGCACCCTGGTAGGGATCGAAGAAACGGTGGAGCTTCGTCCTACAATGGCCCTGAGAGAAGGAGTCTGAAATTCAGAAAGAATGACATATAGACAGAAGGAAAAAAGAGTAACAGACAAAATCTAATCTGCCGCAAGTCAATATATTAATCAATCACACATTTAAAAGGCAAGGCCAATCGGTTCTACCTAATTTATGTTCATGCAACACAGGCTTTTTTGCGGTTCTAAAACCTGAGATATTCCATACATACCTCAGGTTTTCATCTTCCAAAAAAACCTGACCTATCCATTCCGTATCGCAACTCAGCGTGTTGTCAGGTCGAGGTGTATCTTAAATTTGAAAAATGAAAGATTGAATCCTGGTCATTGCAGTTAAATTTTGAAAAAAGCCCACCGTAATCCAGCGGTGCAGCGAAGGAGGAAAAGCAGCTATGGCCAGGGGGGTCAAATTTGGTCGGCCAAAAGGCCCCGGATCTGCAAAATTGGACAAACATAAAGAGGAGATCATTGCTTTACTGAAAACTGGATCAAGACAGACCTTCATATTCTTGAGGTCAGTTTTGAGTTTTAATGTCAATTTGGGTTTTAACGATATTGATCATTTGTCATGGATATGAAATATTCCCGAATTGGAGGTAAAACATGATTACATCGCATAAAATTATTTTCAAAGATTCTAAGCGGATGAAGGAACTAATAGATGAATCCATTGATTTGGTCGTAACATCACCGCCCTACCCGATGATCGAGATGTGGGATCAGATATTTGCCCAACAAAATGAAAAGATTGACAGAGCCCTAAAGAAAAAAGATGGTGCGGCTGCTTTTGAATTGATGCATCAAGAACTCGATAAGGTGTGGGCTGAGCTTTATCGAGTTCTTAGGGAGGGAGGAATAGCTTGTATCAATATTGGAGATGCAACGAGAACAATCGATAGTCACTTCGCGCTTTATACTAACCATTCCAGAATTCATACTTATATGCAAAAATTGGGATTCTCGGCTCTACCAGCTATATTATGGCGAAAACAGACTAACGCTCCAAATAAGTTTATGGGTTCTGGAATGATGCCACCGGGAGCCTACGTGACCTTGGAACATGAGTATGTATTAATTCTAAGGAAAGGAAATAAAAAAGAATTCGAAACGAACGAGGAGAAGAAACTGAGACGTGAAAGCTCATTTTTCTGGGAAGAGCGGAATATTTGGTTCTCTGACGTTTGGATGGATTTAAAAGGCACCTCTCAAAATTTATTCGATAACAAAACCAGGGATCGGAGTGCTGCATTTCCATTTGAATTGCCCTATAGGCTTATTACAATGTTTTCAATAAAAGGTGATACCGTCCTTGACCCATTTTTTGGTATTGGCACCACTATGTTTGCGGCAATGGCTGCAGCACGAAACAGTATCGGTTATGAAATAGCCCGTGATCTTAGAGAGCAAATAGTGTCGAAATCTTCTGGAATAGTTGGTTTTTCAAATCAACGTATTGTGGAACGATTGGAAAAACATTTGGCGTTTGTCGAAGATAGATCTCAGGCAAAAGGCAAGTTCAAATACGCAAATAATCATTACTTATTCCCTGTAATGACAAAACAAGAAACAGATCTAATCATAAATGGTCTTTTATCTATCGAACAGATTGATATGGATTCCTTTGATGTTGCCTATTCAGACAAGCCTCAAAAAGAATATGTGGGAATATGGGATGAATATATTCTATCCGACTCTGATAGAAAGGATATGAAAAAACGTATTGCCCCTAAAAAGCGAAAAAAAAGCCATGAACAAAAGCAATTGTTCGAATGACGTGCCAAAAATCCAACTCTACTTTTATACCATCTTTTGCTTTGTCGTAAAAAATAACTGTCGAGTCAATGTTCTCGCTTTGAGTATCGAGGTGTTGTCCAGTGCCTCCGGCTACTACATTATGACATAATCGTCCTCAAATCTGTCCGCTCGATCTATTTTGAAGAGTTCTTTTTTGATTATGTTCTCCGTAAAGTCATGATGGAACCGCACGAACATGTCGAATGGCCACCCGCATTAAAGCTGTTTTACACTTTTCTTTTAGAAAAAGAATATCTCGATAATCCTGCCGTTTTCATCGAGGTTATTGACGACCTTGAACCAAAATTTATTGATGTGTTAAGAAAGAGGTTTAGTTGACCGGACAACGACTAAATTTCAAACCTTATTTTTAGCATATTGTAAGTTCTACTATTGCTGTGATACCATTTACATACCTCAGGTTTTTTAAAACCTGAGATACTCTCATAGAATTACAGTTTCCAGAATCCTCTATTTTGATTGACTAAATAGATCGATTTGGGTATAAATGAATAACTATTTCGGGTTCTCGTACTCCAACTGACCTGAAGCGGTTCTCCAATTACACAATTAGCGAGACGGTTTCGTTCTGAAGGAACCCTCCATTTGTTAAAGTGGAATCCTCCAGTTAGAGCCGTTGAAAATTAACAAAAGGAGGATGTTATTATGCCAAATGGAATTGTTAAGTGGTTTAACGACCGAAAAGGGTTCGGATTCATTGAGCAGGAAGACGGATCGGATGTGTTTGTTCATCATTCAGCAATCAATGCAGACGGGTTTAAATCCCTCAATGAAGGCGACCGAGTTTCCTTTGATATAGAGGAAGGAAAAAAAGGTCCTGCAGCTGCAAATGTCACTGTGATTTAACCTTATGTTCTGAGTAAAAAGATCATTCCTTCTAATGTTGAGGGGATGCCCTTTTATTTGGTTAGAATTTACATCTTCACAATTCGCTATCATCATCTCCAACAAATGAAAGGTTTTTAAAGCCAAAAAACTTTTGTGATATCGTTAAAATTGATGATATCACAGGTTATGGCATTTCTTTGATTATCTTAATGCATCTCAACAAATACCAGGCATGAGATACGGAAAGGGTATATGACAACCAAAGAGAAAAGAGACCATGCCAGACGCCTTGTTGACATACCCATAGAGTTTATCGTCCAGGGCCGTCTTTACCAGGGACGCGTTAAAAGCACAAACAAAGAAGGCTGGGTCAAAAACATAAAAAAAGGTGGCGTCTTTATCGAAACAGAAATGTCATTTTCGGTCGGACAGGTTATCTCAATGACATATTCATCTCCTCATTTCGGAGAAAAAAACAGAACCGGCAAAATTGTCTGGATTGGCCCTCAAGGCATTGGGGTGAAGTTTGAAAAACTATAATATAGCGAATAAAGGGGGAAAAAACTGGACGGTGAACGGAGGAACCCCGCACGATACCTCTCCCGTTGGGTATTCGGCACAATACTTAACGGGGAGATTCCTCCGGGCAGCCCACGCCGCTTTCGTGACAAGCAACATAGACAGACCGCATGGGGTAACCTCCGCCTGAAAACGTAATAAATTCAATGGGAAAAAATTGCAATAACTTTGTTTATTACAAGGCCGAATTTGACTACTGGCTACCCACAAAGAAGGGTATCAACATGGATACGGAGACCTGGCCAGAGTTTAAGAAGCTGATAGGCAAGGTTGATAAGGCTATAACTGAGACCGCATAAAGGAAAGCCCATGGTTATCCAGGGACCAGAGGCTTTCGATAGGAATGGGATATGATGAGGGCATCAAACCCAATTCTCCAATACAATATCATAATGTGAATGTCAAGGGGGGAAACCATAACTAAAGGGAGAAATATGGCCGCTAAAGACAAAAGAAAACGTGTAAGGCATGCTGACTCGAAGATTGTAGATTTTGTTGTAGGGCGGCGTAGCCATCGAGGTTCTACTATAAACATGAGTGGCGATGGTGTCTTTATCAAAACAGAGGGGCGCTTCTCCGAAGGGCAAGATATTTCAATAGTCTTTGAATCCGCAAGGTTTGAAAAAAGGGGGCGGGAGACCGGCAAGATTGTCAGGGTTACCCCGGAAGGTATTGGTGTGAAATTCAGAAAACCATAAAGGAACGCCCCTGATCGGCGTCGGGAACCAGAGGCTTTAATAAAGAGGTAAAGAATGTATAACCGAGGTTAACGGGGGGTGAAAATCAACCTCATTTATCTAACATAATACCACAATTTGGGAAGGCAAGGGGGAAAAACCATTCGGGACAGAGAGATCGTTCGATATACGGGGCCTGAGAGGGTTCAGATCCTGACAGCGTAACATTTTAGCAATATTATCGTAACAATTCGTAACAAAGCGCAACATTACAGAATAACGTTAAATATAACCGATTGCTATTAAAATAAAAACTCATGATTTATGCGTAACAACTGAATTCCATTGATGAGTAAACGCGAGGGCTTGGAAAAGGAGTCACTTCGGTGAAGGAAATAGATTGGGAAAACCTTGAATGGGCTCTCTCCCAACGTGATCTCAAACTAAACTATATTTTTCTCCCCACAACAACTGGTAATGAGCGTTTAGACAAGGCATTGGTCAAGGTCAGTTTCTTTTGGAAGCGCAGGGCTCAAATAGAGTGGAGTCTCGCCTTAATGCGTTATGACTTGATAGCAGTGATCCGAGAACTTCAATCCAAAGATTTGGAGGTGCCAAAGGAATTCCACGAAGCGCTTCTAGAATGGGGAATATGATGTCGGTCCATCAATGCATAGACGGTCGCTATAGCCTAAACGGTATCGGGATCCATGCCGAAAGGTTGACCGCCCCCTCCAAAGAGAGAAGGAGAGAGAGATGATAAGAACAGGGGTGGAGACAGAAGGGGGTGTACCGGGCCTTCTAGAGTACTCATATGGATTTGAATATATCTGCAGGGGGGTGGCAATGGGTTTGGGAGTCTCACCATATACCAGTATAATATGAACGTGTGCATAGAACCAAAATTAAAAGGGACTCCTACTGCTGAAAGGAGAAAAGCATGGAATTTATAATCGGAGAGGACGGGACAATATTCGACCTGAAAAGGGGGACATTGACAGACCCGGAATTTCAGGAGTGGTATAAACGAAACAACTGGGCAGAGAGGGAGCGCAAGGGGATGAAGGCACGGGCAGAGCAGATTATTTTTCTTGCTCGTTTAAGGTAAAAATACTTGATCGCACGTGAAGGGGAGAAACCATTAACCAAAAGAAGATTGTTCGATACACGAGGCCTGAAGGGGTCGAATTCAGGAGGTAATAGACAATGCCGAAAGAAAAGGACAGCTCCATAAACAGATCATCCAGAAAGCTAGTGAAGAAATTGGACGTCGATCAGATGATAGCAGCTTTCGAGGCGAGAGGCGGGAAGAAGCCCGAACCCGAGAAGAATGAGGAGGATAGAAAGACACAGAAGCCCGAGACCGGTGAGGATACAGACAACGAATAGCACCGGTGCTCTCACTCATCAGGGAAGGCACCCTCCCCCCTCAAAAAAGCATGCTTTTATTTTGAAATGACAGGAAGGGAGGGATATCAATAATCATGTACCCCCTTTTATATACAAATAATATACGCTTCGATATATGAACCAACGAAACCAATTTTCGCGGGGCAATGGGAGATTGTAACACATCCACAACCAGGGATAAAATACCCTTAGAACGAAATAAAAAGGCTATATAGGGCGTATATACCGGCGATTAAATTCAAAGGTATACCCAAGGTAGGGTGGGTTATATCAGTTGTCGTTAGATAATATCTGTAATCGGCACAAAATGCATTTGAGTTTTGATGGATAGAAAGTTCAGTAAGCAAATCCATCAAATTTTGGTCTGAATTTAAATGATATCACAGGTTTCTTAAGAACTGAGGTACTCTCATAGTCTCTAGATTGCGACACGATGTTGCGTATTTTGACTGTTCAGCGGAGGTATTAAGCTTTTGCCTGAACCCTGTGTTTCGGCGCTGCGATCCTATGGAAGCATGCGCTCATGGTGTATCCATGACGGTTATGAAGCCTTCCTGATCCACCGCGGCGGACGCCGAAGTTCGCCTTGTACGAGCGGTGTGGAAGCCGTGAGGTGGAAGCGCTCCGGGAAGCTCCGTCCGGATGAGGGGTTAGGCAAATCAAGAATGGACGCACGTTAAAACAGAGCCTAACTGGTATAGGTTGAAATGGAACGCAAAATAAACGTAGTTTTTCTCAACTTGTTTTTCATAGTAGCCGGCCTGATGATACTCCCTTCATCGAGCCGGACAGCGGAAAAAAAAACCGCCATCACAACCACCATTGCAGATGCCGGACCAGAAGTACCTTTTCTGGATGACTATAGCCCGGAAGCCCCATTTCCGATGAGTCTCCTACCCCGCACACAAAACGGCAGATTCATTCTAAACCGTCCAGGTCATTTCATATTTGAAGCGCAAAGCTTTTGTTTAAACGCAGGTAAATACTCACCAAGCGACGAAATCGGTTATCTGTATGCACCGTTGAAAGGTCCGCGGGCGGAAATGATCCGAAACCTGCTGCGAAGATCGTTTAACCACCCCGATATCATGCAGGAAGATATCCAAACCCTGATCTGGGCGATGGATACTCAGGCACCCATTCGGGAAATGTCACCTGAAATGCAGCATGTGGCGGAAAGACTTCTAAATAAAAAAGAACTACGTGAATTGAACAAGGGCGCAGTAGGGAAAATTGCGCGGCGTATCTGGGAAAGAACGCGCGATAGGCTGCCACCGCGTATACAGGAAATACTGGAAGCAAGGGACCGCTTGAGGGAACTGTTCAGTCAAGCCCGGGCCAGCTACGAAGATTTGGCGGATATCGCTGTACTGGATGGTGAGCCGCCACCGGGAGAAGGGAGTCGCGATGTTCCCGTAGGCCGTTGGGCGGTCTATCCACAAGGATATTTTATTCGAACCACACCACACGGATTTTCAGAGATGTTGATCGAGCTTTACCTTCCTGAAAACTTTCAGATAAAACATGATGAACGAGGAAGAATCATATCGATTTCCGACAATGAGGGAAATAAGATCGAAACAGATTATGAAAAAATGACAAGCGCGTTAAGAATTCCCGGTGAGGCTGATTTGCAGGTTAATGTCTTTCGTTCAATACGCTTTGAACGTTTTGATCTGGATGATTCAGGTCAGAAGCTTAACAGTTTCTGGCAAAATTCCGGCTGGGCCTTTTTGGGTGTGCCTAACAGAGAAGGTAGTGTTCGAATAACGGAAGTTCGGTTTCCTGATCTGGCATTGCGATACAAGAATGCAGTGGCACACAAAAAAGCAATGGCCAGGCTGCTAGCGAAATTTCGAAAAAAATCTGAACAAAACCTTTCCCAAAACAGCACTACACTCGAAATTATTATGGATCTCGGTCATTACGCAGCCGCCTTGAAAAGTGTTTTAAAAAACAATGTATCGGACCAAGAAAGCTGGGAATACTCCCATATCGGTTTGGTCAAAAGGGCATGGATGCAGGCAGTTTATCAGTATTTGCGTTTCACACATTACCGGCAGAATAAAGCCTCAACCAAAAAGGGTATAAATAATTATCGTTTCCCCACCAAAACCAGAAAAACATATTTTTCAGACATCGAAAAGATAATGATGCCCATTTTTATTTCCATTGCAGCGGCGAGCGATTCAGGCGGTTATCCTACTTTCGATCCGGTAGCCGGCGCCGCAGGAGGGAATACATCAGCCCAGACTGTCGCGGCATCTGGGAGGGGAACAGAAGATAATAATAACTGTACTGCCGATTATAAGGGATGCGTTAAGGATGCAAAAAAAGAACACTTTGACTGTCTTGTGGATTGTCAGAGTGTTGATCCTGATTTCGAGAAAGAAGATGAAAGGATCGCAGAAGAGATTTGTTTCGAAGCATGTAAAGTAGGTTTACAATATGATTTGATTAAATGCAGACAAGATAATGCCGGGTGTTTTTAATTATAGACGTGCCCGATACCCTTCATCATAATATTGCAAGGGCATCGAGCGCTAATAAATCTTCAATCCAGTGCCTGATGGGCTAAGATGCGCAGCTCACGACGGATGGGATAGGCGCCGGAAGGAATTGCTGGGTAAGAAAAATTGCCGTCATATCTTCTTTGGGATCAATCCAGAATACTGTGCTGGCATAGCCACCCCAGGCATATTCGCCTTAAAGCATCTCCCGGATCATTACGCTTTTTCCTTTATGCTATTCTTATTAATTTATCTATACAATATATTGGAGTGATGGAATCTGACCTGAAACCTGAGATATTCCATACAAAACGGTAGATATCAGTTCTGAAAATTCCTGAGATACTTGATTTAAATCACAGGCTGATGAGGTGAATCCGGGCACATGAATTTGCTCTTTTTTTTGGTCGAAAGCCGTATTTTTCAGGACTCCGATTTGACAGCAACCTTCAATACGCGATAGGTTGAATATATCAATTTGGTATATGCAATAATTTCAGTGATTTTGATAGTTGGGTTTCTTTCAATGAATCAAAAGTTGTCGTCGCACTGATATATTTGGAAGATTCTCAATTTTAAAATTCAGGATAGACATTTTCTACTTTTTTAACATAATATTTCAATAGGCGGCAAATTTTTCATATAATATTAATGTGTTTAGGGAACGAGTGTTCAATAATCGTTAAATAATGGGAACAGGGCTTTTTGTTCATCCCATACCATTCGCCGATTAGCCATCTTGAAGGCTACGCACTCGACCTGACGCAGATTTACTGTCAAAAAGTTACAATAAAAGTGTTTTAAACAAAGGAGCCTGACCATGGGCAAGCAATATTGGATAATCGCGATTCTGGCTATCTCCATAATATCAGTTCAACCCGTCTTTGCAGCAAAAAAACTGAAAACCAATCACCCACTGGTAACGCCTTACGCCGGGTCAAGCATCTACAGCAAAGACGTTAAGCAGTATGATGAATATAGGGTATTCAAAGGCTGGAATAAGGAGACAAAAAAATATAACACGCAAATACTAGAAGGCAAAATCACCAAAATACTATATAAAAATCCTCCGGAGCGCTCGGTTCTAGAACTTTACCGAAATTATCAGAGCGCGCTTGAAAAAGAAGGTATAACCATTCTCTATGAATGCAATCAGGCGAATATGGAATGTGTCGATGGTTATGTTGGGGCGCATCTCCGGCAACAATTCGGCATTAAGGCCATTGGCAACAAATCAGGACGATACATGTTTGTTAAACTCGACCAGGAGGAACAAACCGCTTATCTCGCTCTGGCTGTGGGCAAACAAAGTACGGATGTCCATGTTATTGAAATGAAGAAGATGGAAACCGGAAAAGTTGCATTGAACCTGGCTGCGCTGACCGAAATTTTGGGCAAGCAAGGTTTTGTGGTTATAGAGGGTATTTATTTCGATTCGGATAAGACCGAGCTTAAACCCGAATCAAAGCCTGCGATTGATGAGGTGGCGAAATTGCTCAAAGAACGTCCTGATCTTAAGCTCTACGTGGTGGGGCATACCGATATGCAGGGAAGTCTTTCCCATAATATGAGTCTGTCGGAAGGCCGTGCCAAAGCGGTTGTGACCAGATTAGTCAATGGACATGGAATTGTAGCAGAACGATTGGAAGGCCGTGGTGTAGGTCCTCTATCGCCGGTTGCCAGCAATAATAAGAAAGGCGGTCGTGCGAAAAACAGACGCGTTGTACTAGTACAGCGCTAAAGGGCTGTACACCAGTAATCGAAAATGTCGAGCTTAGTTGGGTTTTGTTTCCCATTTGCCCTTTTCGATCAGGGAGAGAATCTACCTATTTCTTATGCCCACTCATATCTCAACCAATAAAACTCGTCATGGAGGCCAAGATTATTTTACTCCCGCCAGAAACGGAGCTTTTCAACAGGATAGGACCTAATCAGTCATTCAATCGTTTCTGCTGTACGATGTACAGATCGGGATAGGGAGGAGCCTCGCAGTTCCCCCCTCCCACACCACGCAGCATACGGGTCTGTTTATGGAGATTCGGCTGATTAGCGGCGTTCAGATTACAGATCTCCAATAATTCGGTAAAAATCAGTTCTGAAAATAATTGGGATATCCATTTGATATATGCAATAATTTCATTGATTTCGATAACTTACATATTCTCATATTATCTCAGTTTCCAGAATCCTCTATTTTGATTGAATAAATAGATCGATTTGGGTATAAATAAATAACTATTTCTGATTCTCGTACTCCAACTGACTTGAACGGGTCGCCATATACATAATCGAGCCCGGTTTCTCATCTGATTCTGCGTTGCGTTGAATAGTCCATATCCTGAGTTCCTTTGTTTGAAACCTTAAAAAGAGGGGTGCCATTATGGCAGAAGAAGGTTTTAGCGTAAACTCACCGCCAACCTGTAACGGAGGTAGGTTATGCAGAAACCATATATACCTCCGAGTAATCGGCCGAATTTCTTTAACAGCTTGTAATAAAATGTAACATTTGAACCACAACAAACTCAAATTTCATTCATGGAGGAACGGTGAAACAAACACTTGTGATTTTTATCCTGTTTTTAACTCTGGAATCTCACCTATTTGCCCAAGAAAGGCTGGTATTGTCCAGAGGGGGGTCAGTTTATAATATTTTGACTGAAAAAGTACTTCGTGAAGCCTATAAACGAATAGGAATTATAATCCGAATAGAACCATTCCCTTCTGAAAGATCGCTGACGATGGCTAACAGCGGCGATATCGACGGTGAAATATTGAGAAGCACTAAGATTCAGAAAAAATATCCAAACCTGATTTTAATTAAAGTACCAGTAGTATCCTTAAAAGTTGTTGTATTCAGTAAAAATCTTGAATTTCCTATTCAAAGTTGGGAAAGTTTAAAGCCTTATAGTATTGCAATCGTGCGAGGAATGAAACCAGTTGAGAATAAGCTAAAAGGAATGACTTATTACAAAGTACAGCATTTTCAACAAGCTTTTCAAATGATCCTAAATGGAAGGGTGGATATTGCTATTCATACTTTTGGGGATGGAAAATTTATTATTAAGGAACACAAACTGAAAGGAATCAAAGTTTTAGAACCTCCCTTAATGGAAGTAAAAGGATATCACTATTTGCATAAAAAACATGAAAACCTCGTTTCAAGGATTACAGATTCATTGCAACAGATGGAGAATGAAAAGCTTATCCAAAAAATGCAAGCAGACTTCGAAGAGAGTTTATCCAATTGATTAGGAAGGGGCCTCCTCATGCTGAAACAGCAGAAAAATGATATGATCAGGAGATTTTGAAAATGGATTCAAAATTTTTTATAAAAGGCCGCATCGCCAGAAAATTAGCTACTTCAGTTATCCTTTTGAGCTCGTTCTTTTCATTATTTATTACAATTTACCAGATTTATTTTGATTATCAGGATAACCTAAAAAGAATTCGGGGGTATACGGAACTGATTGAGAACAGCTATCTAGAAGGTGTGATCAATGCCCTTTGGACATACGATAATACTCAAGTTCTTATTTTGATAGAAGGAATACAAAATTTACCAGATGTTGAAAGTGTCTCAATCATTACAAAGGGAAAAAAGATTTTAGAAACAGCGCCATCAAAAGCCAAATTTACGGAAAAAAACATTTTTCCATTATCATTCAATCGTAAAGGTACCCTGATTACTCTAGGCTCTATGCAGGTAATAGTCAGTTTTGATGAAATCTATAAAAGGATATTTAAAAAGTTCCTTGTTGTTTTGGTTTCGAACATTATTAAGACATTTATTGTTGCAGGATTTATCTTTTTTTTGTTTCAATATCTGATTACCCGTCATCTCAATAAAGCAGCTAAATATCTTATAAATCTTGATATCCAGAAAATAAATACCCCCTTTCAACTTGAGCGGAAGCCAAATGCAAACAATAAACAGGATGAGCTAGACGAAATCGTAATTGCTATAAATAGCATGATTCAAAATCAGCATCAGGCGGAGGAGGAACTGCGCCTACAAAGTGAAATCACAGCCAATATAGCCGAGGGGGTTTATCTTGTTAGAGTTGATGATGGTGTTATTGTCTACACCAATTCTGCATTTGAAAAGATGTTCGGCTATGAACCCGGTGAAATGATCGAAAAGCACGTCTCAATCGTCAATGCCCCTTCCGGCAAGAGCCCTGAAGAGACAGCCAAACAGATCTTCGAGATCCTGGATAAAACTGGTTCGTGGAAAGGTGAAATTAACAATATCAAGAAAGACGGAACGCCCTTTTGGTGCTATGCCCACGTATCCATGTTCGATCATTCCGTATATGGAAAAGTCATAGTCACAGTTCATACTGACATCACCGAGCGTAAACAAACCACGGCGGAACTACGACAAAGTGAGGAGCGTTATCGTGCACTGTTTGAAGACAACCCAATTGAAACCATCGTTGTCGATAAGGACGCACGTATCACGATGTACAACAAGGCCAAAAGAACATCCGGTGATAGACTGCCCCGTATTGGAGACGTGATGTACAAAGATTATGCAGCAAGCCATCTCATAGATATGCATCAGGAATTATTGCAATGTATCCAGCTGGGAAAATCAAAA
>Ga0255052_10001030_pt1 | contig 21553 bp, 16 predicted proteins | sample JV7_2_21_MG_FD_188632 | JGI IMG/M metagenome (GOLD analysis project Ga0255052, IMG submission 188632) | Seawater microbial communities from Jervis Inlet, British Columbia, Canada - JV7_2_21 | ecosystem: Environmental > Aquatic > Marine > Inlet | place: Canada: British Columbia | collected... | reverse complement strand
TGGGCGACTGGATATTCCCGGTCGCGTGGTTCCAGTCGATCAACTCCGTTGCCATCATTACGCTGGCCCCGATACTCGCCTGGCTGTGGGTAAAAATGGGCAGCCATAATCCGTCGATACCGCGCAAGTTCGGTATAGGCCTGATCTTCAACGGCCTGGCGTTTCTCTTGCTGATGCTGGCCTTGTCGCGCTTCGTCGATCCGGAAACGCTGAAGATTCCGTTCTGGACGCTCTTCATGGTCTACGTGATCCAGTCCGTTGGTGAACTGTGTCTGTCTCCGATCGGCTTGTCGATGACGACCAAGCTGGCGCCCGCACGTCTCGGTGGTCTGGCTATGGGCGGCTGGTTCCTGTCGATCGCCATCGGCAACAATCTGTCGGGCATCTTTGCCGGACGTATGAGCGGCACAGAAGGTCTTAGCACGGATTCCGCGCTGGTTGGCTACACGTTTGGATTCTGGGCGCTGCTCGGCTCCGGCGTGCTGTTGTTCCTGATCGCTCCACTGATCAACAAACTCATGCACGGCGTTAAGTAAGTTGATGGGGCCGGCGCTAAGCGCCGGCCTGCCTGCGAACGACGGATCGGGACGTGGTTATGAATGACAAATTGAAACAAACCATGAAGATTCTGCGTGGCACCAAGATTGTAACGGACGACCGCGGTCGCACTGTCTGGGCCGATCCCGTCGAATCTGCCAATCTTGAACTCATGTCGACCCAGATGCTGCAGCAGATCATCGAAAAAGGTGATGACGACACAAAAGACGACCTGCGCGAAGTGGCGGAAGGCAAGGACGGTTTACTTGCGCGCGACACTGAGAACGGCAAATTCGAAGTTATTAGCGATGAAGAACTGCAACAAGTACTCGACGGCACAGACATGGATTCCGAAGCAGAGAATGCGGCCGGTCGTGTCGAAGAGCCAGCGGCAGAGGTCGTCACCGATGAGGAAGAACTGGAACTCGTGACCACGCAGATGCTACGCGTAGTATTGGGCACGGAGGATGAAGAACAAATCGCTGCCGAAGAACCCGCTGACTCTGGATTCAATCCGTATGATCACGGTTGATTCTGGTCAAGGCTCCTACCGATAGTTTCGAGCCACTTAGGGCGCGCTGTGAAAATTGTCGCGATCAAAGTTTATCAAGTTGACTTGCCGTTGGTTGAGGGCCGTTATTCGTGGTCTGAGGGTAAGTTTGTTGAGGTGTTCGATAGTACCGTCGTTGAGTTGGTCACCGACGATGGCCTGTCCGGTTATGGTGAAGTCTGTCCATTAGGGCCCTTTTATCTGCCCGCTTTCGGGCCGGGCGCCCGGGCTGGGATCGGGGAGGTCTCAACAACGCTCATGGGACAAGATCCGACCGCGATCGGGCCGATCAACCAACTTATGGACAGGGCGTTGTTAGGTCACCCTTACGTCAAGTCTGCTATCGACATGGCGTGCTGGGATATCCTCGGCAAAGTGACCGGGAAATCAGTATGCGATTTGATGGGTGGCAAATTCGGCGAAAGCGTCGCACTGTATCGAGCAATCAGTCAACAGCCCGCCGATGAGATGGCGGAAAATGTCGCGGCTCATCGTGCGGACGGGTACACCAGGTTTCAGCTCAAGGTTGGTGGTTCACCGCAGGACGATATCGACCGGATTCACGCAGTCGCGAATATATTGACGGGTGGAGAGGTTCTCGTTGCAGATGCGAACACCGGCTGGCGCGTGGACGACGCAATCAGGGTCGTAAATGCAGTTTGTGATCGAGATGTGTACATCGAACAACCCTGTCGGTCTTACGAGCACTGTCTGACGATCAGGCGCCGAACGTCTTTACCGTTCATACTGGATGAAAATATAACCGGTATCGATGCATTACTTCGCGGCCACAGCGATGGCGCAATGGACGTCATCAACCTGAAGATATCCAAGGTCGGGGGTCTAACAAAAGCGCGTCAAATCCGGGACCTCTGCGTGACGCTGAATTTACCTATGACTATTGAGGACAGCTGGGGCGGCGACATTATCACTGCGGCGATTGCGCATCTGGCTCATTCAACACCAGAGTCATTACGATTTTCGGCGACCGACTTCAATAGCTATGTCACTGTTCGAAATGCGGCCGGAGCACCGACACGGGTATCAGGTCATATGGTTGCGTCGGACGAGCCGGGTCTCGGCGTAGCCCCGGATATGGACGTGCTCGGCGAAGCGGTCGCAGAATACGCGGATTAAGAGTCGGGTTGCTCAGGTAAGATTCGCTCTTATGCCAACCAATGTCACACCCGAATACAAGAAAGCCGAAGAGGCTTACCGCAAGGCGCGCGAGCCCGGGGAGCGCCTGGATTGCCTGCGGGAAATGTTCCGGACCATTCCCAAGCACAAGGGCACGGAGCACCTGCAGGCCGATATCAAGACGCGCATCAAGCAGCTGTCCGAGGAACTCGCAGGGCCGAAGAAGGGCGGTCGTCGCGGTGGCCCATCCCACGTGGTACGCGCCGAAGGTGCCGCACAGCTTTGCCTCATAGGACCACCCAATGCCGGTAAATCCAGCCTGCACGCCCGGTTGACCGGATCACACAGTGACGTTGGACCCTACCCGTACACTACGCATTTGCCAGTACCGGGCATGCTCCCTTTTGAAGACATCCACTTTCAACTCGTGGACCTGCCACCCGTATCGGGCGACTTCATGGAGCCGTGGCTGGTCAATGCACTGCAGCCCGCCGCCGGGGTATTGCTCGTTGTTGATATAAGCGACCCCGATTGCCTGGAGCAGGTTCCTACGGCCCTTGATCGTCTGTCGGAAAAGAAGGTCTTCCTCACCGCGGAGTGGCCGGGATTGGAACCAATAGAATCCGCGGAGCCGCTCGAGACAGACGATCCGTTTCGTCTCGACTTGCCCACCGCGTTGATCGCCAACAAGAGTGACCTCGACCCTGATCCCGAGGAAGTCAAGATCCTCGAAGAACTGCTCGGATTGCGTTTTCCCACCCTGACAACGTCGGCCAAAACCGGAGATGGCCTGGATGAGCTTGGGTCGTTTCTATTTCGCGCGTTGGAGATCGTTCGTGTCTACACCAAGACGCCAGGTAAACCGGCGGAAACCGACAAGCCCTTCACTGTGCGTCGTGGTGGCACGGTGCTCGATGTTGCTCGCCTGGTGCACAAGGACGTTGCCCGGGGTTTGAAATTTGCACGTATGTGGGGGAGCGAGGTATTCGATGGTCAGCAAGTGGGACCGGACCATCTCGTCTCTGATGGCGATCTTGTCGAGCTGCATTTGTAGGGGCGATCAAGCCGAACGTCGGCACCAGTTTTCAATTAGTTGATCGCGATCCCGGCGCGGTGGAACGGTAGCTCACGTATTCGCGTGCCTGTTGCCGCGAAAATCGCGTTGGTAATAGCCGGCGTCGCCGCTGCAAATGGCGGCTCACCCAGTCCGGATGGCGGGTTGTCGCTTTGGATGAAGTGACACTCGACGTCCGGCGCCTGGTCGATTCGCAACAGACCGTAGTCACTGAAGTTGCTTTGTTGGGCAGCTCCGTTGGCAAACGAAATTTCCAGTTGCGCGGTGCTCAACGCATCGACGACTGCACCTTCAATCTGGCTCCTTGCGCCACTCAAGTTGATGACCGGGCCTACGTCCGCTACCGAAAAGACCTTCTCGACTTTCACGTTTGAGCCCTCGGCAACGACTTGTGCCACGTGAGACACGAAACCACCGTGGTCGTAATGAAACGCCATGCCCATACCGCGGTTGGCACTTAGGTCCCGTTGTCCCCAGCCAGCTTTTTCGGCAGCAAGCTTGAGCGTGCCGCTGGTTCGTGCGAGGTCGAGCGGCGGGTCGCCGAAGGACCGAGACAACAGATCGAGTCGGAACTCGAGTTGGCCGCGGCCGGCGGCCAGCGCCACTTCATCGAAGAAACTCTGGTACGCCCAGCAATAAGCCGAGTGACCGGGTGAGCGCCAGGGGCCGGTTGGAACGTTGGTTTCGATGGTCGACTGCCGCAAGCGGAAGTTCGGCACAAGACCGGCGGGGTAGTGATTGGGCGACAATCCCCCGCCAGACACCGGTTCGCCGTCGCGCCCAAAGGTCACGAAGTGATGATCGAAAGCCACCATTCGCCTATCCACGCCGATGCCCGCCTTGAAATGATGCCAGGCAGCAGGACGGTAGAAGTCATGCCCCAGGTCGTCTTCCCGGCTCCACTGCAGCTGCACAGGCCGACCAGTCTCCCTTGCGATCCAGGCCGCTTCGACCATGAAGTCGTGTCTGAGGCGTCGTCCAAAGCCGCCGCCAATGCGAGTCAGGTTGATGTCGATATCGTCTTCAGCAATGCCCAACGTGCTGGATACGAGCTGCCGACCGGATTTCGGGTTCTGAGTCGGCGCCCAAATTTCGAGCCTGTCATCGTCGTGGTACCAAGCGGTGCAGTTCTGCGGCTCCATGTTCGCGTGCGACACGAACGGGTAGTAATAGCTCGCTTGGACAATCTTGTTGGCGGACTCCAGCGCCGCCTCGACGTCTCCATCGTGCCGCAACGTATGGCCATCCTGTTTGCTGAGTGCTTCGGCCTGCCGATTGAACTCGACTGTTGCGTCCGCATGCTGCATGTTCCAGTCAACGCGCAGTTTCTGCCTTGCAGAATGAGCTTCCCACCACGATTCAGCAACGATCGCCACACCCGGAAGGAGTCCGTTCAGGTTATCAGTACCCTCGACCACGAACGCGTGGGTAACGCCCGGCAAATTGCGTACCTGCTCCACATTGGCGCTGCGCACCTTGCCACCAAACGTTGGGCACTTGTCATAGACTGCATACAACATCCCATCAATGCGGATGTCACAGCCGAACAACGGTTGTCCGGTCACGATCTTCGGGTTGTCCACATCGGGAACAAACGTCCCGAGCAGCTTGAATTCCGCGGGTCGGCTCTTGAGCTGCAAATCCGATGCGTCCGGTACCGGCATTTCAGCGGCCAACTCCAGCAGCGTTTCATAACGGCGCGTGCGACCGGAGCCGGCGTGGAGGACCTCGCCGTCCTTCGTCGTGCACTCATCCGCCGCGACAGCCCACTCTTTAGCTGCCGCTGCAATAAGTACATGGCGTGCGGCGCTACCGGCAACGCGCAGATCGTCCCACCCGTCGGGTGTGCCGCGACTGCCGCCGATGACCTGGCGGCCATAGCGATCATCGAGCGGTGCTTGCTCAACCGTGACTTTAGACCACTCAACGTCTAGGCATTCAGCGACGACCATCGGAAACGCCGTTTTCACGCCCTGGCCGGCTTCAGGGTTCTTGCTGACGATTGTGACGCTTCCATCCGGATTTATTCGGACGTACAGGTTGGGGATCCAGCGGTCGCCCGGGCTGCTATCCGCCATTGTTTCCTTGTCGCAGCCGACGCCGACAACAAGTGCGCCGGATGTAAGAAGCACGATTTGCAGGAATGAACGGCGCTTCATTGGGCACCTCCTTCCCTTGCTGCTCGTTTGATGGCCTTACGAATTCTCGGGTAGGTGCCGCAGCGGCACAGCACACCGGACATCGCGACGTTGATATCCTCATCGCTGGGATTCGGATTGCGCTCGAGCAGAGCGCTCGCCGTCAGGATCTGGCCGGGCTGGCAGTAACCGCACTGGGTGACGTCCTCGTCGTTCCAGGCCTTTTGCACCGGGTGATTGCCGCTCGGATCCAATCCTTCGATAGTCGTGATCTCAGCCCCAGCCATCGTTGCGGCTGGCATGACGCAAGACCGCATCGGCATGCCGTTAACCAACACCGTGCAGGTGCCGCAAACACCGATGCCGCAACTGTACTTGGTGCCCGTGAGATTTAGCTTGTCTCGTAATGCCCAGAGAAGGGGGGTGTCAGCGGTAACGTCAACGGTGTGAGATTTCCCGTTGATCTTCAGGGCTACGGTGCTCATACAGACCCCTCCGGCAGAGGTCGGTCCAATAAGGATACATTACGACGCTGCAGGACGAGACTGAATAGCGGATAACCGAGAGTGCTCGGTCATCTACGTTTCCAGATATATAATTCAAGGATGGAATCCGTCCAGTACATCTTGCAGGACCAAATTGCCACCATTCGCATCGACGATGGCAAGCGCAACGCACTGTCGCCGCAAGTCTTGCGCGAGATCTATCAGGCACTCGATCGGGCCGAATCTGATCGTGCGATCGTGATCCTGACCGGCAGGGAATCGGTTTTCTCGGCAGGCTTCGATCTCAACGTGATGAAGCGCGGAGGCGTCAATGCGCTGCGCATGCTGTGCGCAGGCTATGCCCTGACCGCTCGTGTCATGGCCTATCCCTTTCCGGTCATAGCCGCCTGCAACGGCCATTCGATGGCGATGGGTGTCTTTCTGATGCTGTCGGCTGACTATGTGATTGGATGCCGCGGCGATTTCAAAATTTCCGCCAACGAAGTGGCAATCGGCCTGACCATGCCGCGCGTTGCCGCGGCAATGTTGCGGCATCGGCTCAACCCGGGTGCCTTCCAGCGCGCGGTCACCTTGTCGGAGTACTTCGACGTCGAATCTGCGTTGAGCGCCGGGTTCTTCGACGAACTTGTTGATCCTGCCGATCTGATACCTCGCGCCGAGGCTCGCGCGGAGGAATTGCGCAAACTAGACCATCGGGCACACACAGCTTCCAAACGCAGAATCCGCGCCGCACTCATTCGGAGGATTCGGTTCAGCATTCCGCTGGACTTGCTGGATGCCGTACTGATGGGCTTACGAGGCGCGCGGCGCGCCGAGAACCGGTAGCCAGGGGCAGACTAATCGGTGCAGCCGAGCCTTTCTATTCCGGCACCCGGTAAGACACAATAGGCCGCTCCACAGTTGACCGGTCTTTGACGCAATGCCCAGACTTTTTGTCCATGTCTGACGAGCAAGAGCCTCTCGCAAGCTTCCCCAAGCGTTTCCTGGGCGTGTTCGTCTACAGTCGTCGCGCACTGGAACTCGTGTGGACAACGAGTCGTGGCCTTACGATAACGCTCGCAATCCTGACACTCGTCGCTGGCGTGCTGCCGGCCGTGATCGCCTACATCGGACAATTGATTGTCGATGGCGTGGTGATGGCGATGTCATCGACCGAACACGACCCAAGTGCCGTGTTGTGGCTAATCGTACTGGAAGCATTCGTCGTCATTTTAGTCGCTGCCAGTCAGCGCGGGCTGTCGGTGAGCCAATCCTTGCTGCGCGCCCTGCTCGGCCAGCGCGTCAACGTCATGATCCTCGAGAAGGCGCTGACACTGCAGCTTGCAAACTTCGAAGATTCGGAGTTTTACGACAAGCTGACCCAAGCCAGGCGCGAAGCCTCGAGCCGCCCGCTGAGCCTCGTGAACCGCACGTTCGGACTGGTACAAAACGCAATTTCTCTCACCAGCTATGCGGTGTTGTTGTTTGCGTTCTCGCCGTGGGCCGTTGTCATTCTGATCGGCGCCGGCCTGCCCTCGTTTTTTGCCGAGGCTAAATTCTCCGGTGATGCGTTCCGGCTGTTTCGCTGGCGCTCCCCGGAGACCCGCATGCAGATGTACCTGGAAACCGTCATCGCTCGCGAGGACGGCGTTAAAGAGGTCAAGTTGTTCCAACTCGGTCCACGGCTCCTGCAACGTTATCGCGACATTTTCAAGAAGCTGTTCGTGGAGGACCGTCGCCTCACTCTGCGCCGTGACACCTGGGGCTTTGTGCTGGGACTGTTATCGACAAGCGCCTTTTACGGCGCCTATGCGTGGATCGTCATCACGACGATCAACGGCGGCATTACGCTTGGTGCGATGACGATGTACCTGGTGCTGTTTCGTCAAGGACAAGCCGCGGTCGCCGCCAGTTTGTCGGCGATCAGCGGCATGTACGAGGACAATCTGTACCTGTCCAATCTATACGACTATCTCGGGCAAGCCGTCACACCGCATTACGGAGAAGCGAAACACGGACCCAAGCCCGAGCAAGGGCTCGAATTCCGGCACGTGTCATTCAGTTACGCGGGCTCGACCGACAAGGCGTTGACTGATGTCAGCTTTCAGATATTCCCTGGCGAGAGCCTTGCGCTGGTCGGTGAAAACGGCTCGGGCAAAACGACGCTCATAAAACTCTTAACCCGGCTTTACGAGCCAACCGAGGGCAACATCATCCTCGACGGGCTGGACTTGCAGGAGTGGGATGTTGAGGCGTTGCGGCAACGTATTGGCGTCATCTTTCAGGATTTTGGCCGTTACCAGTTCTCGGTCGGCGAAAATATCGGTGCCGGAGATGTTCGGCATATCGACGACGCCGAGCGCTGGACGAAGGCCGCCAGGACAGGGATGGCCGCACCGTTCATCGAGGACATGCCCGAGGGCTACGAAACGCAATTGGGCCGCTGGTTCAAAGGTGGTCGTGAGTTATCGGGCGGACAGTGGCAAAAGATTGCGCTCTCGCGAGCGTTTATGCGCAGCGATGCGGACATCCTGGTGCTCGATGAGCCGACCGCCGCGATGGACGCCGCGTCGGAGGCGGCGATTTTCGATCATTTTCAATCACAGAGCCACAACAAGATGACGATTTTAATCTCGCACCGTTTCTCAACGGTACGCGCCGCCGACCGAATCATTGTCATCCACGACGGTGAAATACTGGAACAAGGCAACCACGAGAGCTTGCTCGCAGAGAACGGGCAATACGCGCATCTGTTTAAGCTACAGGCGAAGGGGTATCAGTAGAGTTGCTGGCGTGTCGACCCGCCAGCAACAGGTAGACAACCGGCACGACGAACAGCGTAAACAGCGTACCGAAACTCATGCCACCGACGATGACCCAGCCAATCTGGTGTCTCGCTTCGGCCCCGGCGCCGCTCGCAACGGCCAGCGGCACCGCACCGAGTACCATGGCCCCGGTCGTCATCAGGATCGGCCGCAATCTCAGGCTTGCCGACTGAAGCACCGCGTCGCGCTTTTCCATGCCCTGTGCACGCAGCTGATTGGCAAATTCGACGATCAGTATCCCGTGTTTGGAAATAAGCCCGACCAACGTGACCGCTCCGATCTGCGTATAGATGTTCCACGACGCATTCATTTCCCACCAGCCTGCGACGCTGCCTTTGTTGATAACAACCAGGCACAGGAAAGCACCGAACATCGCGAGCGGCACGGACACCAGTATGATCAGCGGGTCGATGAAACTCTCGAACTGAGCCGACAACACCAGGTAGATGAATACCAACGCGAGTCCCATCAGTACGAACGCACTGGAGGCCGATTCCCGAAACTCCCGCGACTGGCCGGCCAGATCGTACAACGCGTCCGGGGCAACTTCGGCGAGCGCGCCTTCCATCCAGTCGATCGCCTCGCCCATCGTGTAACCGGGGCCGAGACCGGCCGAAATCGTCGCAGAACGCAGCTTGTTAAAGTGATTGAGTTCCTTTGCTGCAACGGTTTCAGTAACCGTCGCCAGGTTCTGCAGCTGGATCATCGTATCGCCCGCGCCGCGCACGAAAATGTTGCTGAGATCTCCGGGCGTGCGCCGTGAGTCGTCTTCAACCTGTACGATGACGTCATATTGCTCCGACCCCATCTTGAAGCGAGTCACGTTGCGTCCGCCCAGCATGGTTTCAAGTGTTCGCCCGACGGCATTGACGCTTGCGCCGACGGCGGCGATCTTCTCACGATTAACGTCTACCTTAAGCTCCGGCTTGTTGAGTTTCAGGTCCGAGTCCGGATTTGTCAGGTTCGGGTTCTCGCTCATCTTGATGATCAGGCGGTCTACCATCTGGCCGAGTTCGTCCCACGACAGCGTGCTTTGCACGACGAAGCGCACCGGTTGACCAAAATCCCTCAGGCCGAGCGGCGGCGGCGTCACCGGAAACGCCATGATGCCCGCAATGCCCGAGAACTGTGGAAACAGTTCGTCTGCAATTTGATGTGAACTACGGTCGCGACTGCGCCAATCCTGCAAGCCGACAAAAGTTATCGCGTTGGTAACGCCGTTGAAGCCGCTGATGCTGAAGAACCGCGTTTGCTCGGGCAGCTCCGCAAAAATATCGGCCATTTGCTGCGCATACCGGTCGGTGTAGTCGATCGTCGCTCCTTCCGGAGCGGAGCCGATTCCGATAAGGAGACCCTTATCCTCTGGCGGCGCAAGCTCCTCCGGCAGTGCCAGGAATAGCGACGCCATGGCTATGATTACCAGCGCGCCGGCACCGACTACGAAAAAGCGACGGTCAAGCAGCCTGTTGAGGACCGCGTGATAGCCTCGATCAAGCCCTCTGAGCATACGCTCGCCAAACTCGAACAGCCGACCGTGCTTCTCGTCGTGGCGTAACAATTTCGAACACATCATCGGCGACAGCGTCAATGCCGTAAAACCGGAAACCAACACAGCCCCGGCCAGCGTCAACGCGAACTCGACGAACAGCTTGCCGCTGCGGCCCGTCGAGAACGCGAACGGCAGGTACACGGCCGACAGCGTTATCGTCATCGCAACGATCGCAAATGCGATCTCGCGACTGCCGGTCAGCGCCGCTTTGACGGGCTCCATGCCCTCCTCGATATGCCTGTAAATGTTCTCGAGCATTACGATCGCGTCGTCGACGACCAGGCCAATAGCCAGCACCATCGCCAGCAGCGACAACGTGTTGATCGTGAACCCGAACACGTACATCAAGGCAAAGGCGCCGATCAGGGACACTGGTATCGTCACGATCGGTATCAACACGGCGCGCCAATTGCGCAGGAACAGAAAGATGACGAGCACTACCAACAGCACTGCTTCGGCCACGGTGACGTAAACTTCCTTGATCGACCGTTCGATGAAGATCGTGCTGTCGTAGGCAACCTCGACCAGCATACCCTCCGGCAGCGTGCGCGTGATCTGCGGCACCATTTCACGCAACGCTATCGATATATCGAGCGGATTCGCTACGGCCTGTTTGACGATGCCGAGCGGCACCGCGTTGCGCCGGTTAAAGCGTGCACGAAATCGCGAGGAGTCGGCGCCGAGTTCGACCCGCGCCACGTCGCCCAGACGTACAAGGAAATTGTCGGTCTCCTTGATAATGATCTCGGCGAATTGCTGCGGTTCCTGCAGATCGGTCTCGGCGAGCACGGTGAACTCACGATCGTAACTCTCGACGCGCCCGGCGGGCACTTCGATGTTCTGCGCACGCAATGCGAATTCAACATCCACCGGCGTCAGTTCGTAACCGGCAAGCCGGTCAGGGTTCAGCCATATGCGCATCGCGTAGCGATTACCGTAAACCTGGGCCTCCGCAACCCCCGGTATGGTCTGGATTCGGTCCTTGACCAGACGATTTGCAACGTCGGCAATCTCGATCAGGTCGTGTCGGTCCGAGGAGAATGCAAGATAGATAATCGGCTGCGCATCAGCTTCCTGCTTTTGCACGATTGGTTCATTCGCTTCTTCCGGCAGGGCCCCACGCGCCTGTGCGACTCGATCCCGGACGTCGCTCGCCGCACCGTCGGCATCGCGAGCGAGTTTGAATCGCACCGTCACCTGACTTCTTTCCGCACGGCTGATCGAGCGGATGTAGTCGATACCCTCAATACCTGACAATGCGTCTTCGAGCGGCTTCGTGATCTGGGACTCGATGACCCGAGCGTTCGCACCGGGGTACGTGGTAGACACAGTGACGATCGGCTCGTCAACGTTCGGGATCAACCGAACGGCAAGTCGCTCATAGGCGATGAGTCCGATCAGCAGGATGACAAGGTTCATCACCGTAGCCAAGACCGGCCGGCGTATCGAAAGGGCGGGAAGCTCGATGGGAGGCTCGCGCTAGTATGTAGCAGCCGTGCGACCGGGGACGGACTGCACGGCTGCGCCGTCGTAGAGTTTCATCTGCCCGGCGGTGACAATAACGTCGCCGACCTCGAGCCCTGACACAACTTCGACCTCTCCGGGCCGCCGTTCGCCGAGCCTGACAACGCGTCGCTCAGCCTTGCCGTCGACGACGATGTAAACCGTCTTATTCTGGCCTATCGGCCAGATCGCCTGTTCGGGGATGACTATCGCATCCGGTTTGACGCCGAGAGAAACTTTTACGCTCACGAACAATCCGGGTCGTAGCTTGAGCTCGCCGTTCGGCAGACTCGCCCGTACCTCGAGGTTGTGTCCCTGCACGTCCGACTTCGGCGCGACCGCGGTGATATTGCCGGCAAATACCTCATCAGGATAGGCATCGACCGTCACTTCGATCCGCTGGCCGGGCTTCACCTTCGGCAGTAGTATTTCCGGCACACTGAAATCCACCCGCAGCGGATCGAGTTGAACGACGTCCACGAGTTCCTGACCGGGCGTCGCGTAATCGCCAACGTTAATCCTGCGGAGACCGACGAAACCGTCGAACGGTGCGCGAATGACGGTCTTTGACAATTTGGCGCGCGACGACAACAGCCGCGCAACATCGACGTCATAGTTCGCCCGCGCCGCATCGTAATCGGTCGTCGATATGAGTTGCTTGGCATGCAGCTCCTGTGAGCGCTCGAAAGCTGCATCGCTACGTTCGACATTGGCGCGCGCCTCATTAACCTCTGCCTCGAGCACAGTCGCTTCGAGCGAGTACAATTTGGCACCCTTCGCGAGCTGCTGGCCCTCCTTGAAATGGACAATGAGGACCTGCCCTGGCACCTCGGCACGCAATGTCGCCGAAGCCTCGGCGAGCAGCGTGCCAACAGCCTTCACCGAGGATTCGAGTTCGGTCGCCTGGACCTCCACAGTCTCCACGGACACGGGCATGCCGCCCGGTGGGCCGCCCTGTCCGAATGCCGGCAGTGACATCACCAATATCGATATAGAGAGTAAATTGAGTATTCGCATCGGTTTCCAGTTCGGGGTGGCGCAATCTTTTTGATCTTCTTGTCGCCGCGTCGCCGGCCCGTGAATTAGACAGACCGCCAGAGTCGGAACAAGTTTCGCGGAATAGCGCCGATAACGCCTTGCGGTCCGTACCCAGTCATTATGCGCCTTTTTATCCGCCTGGCGGATTGCCTAAGGGCGATTCGCATCATTAGTACAGTAAAAAATTCTCTTTCCCACCTAGTGCGCTGAAAAACCAAACCACTGCGGGAAGAACACCAGGATGGCCAGCACGATCATCTGCAGGATGATAAAGGGCGTGACGCCATAGTAAATATCCGTGGTTCGGACTTCGGGTGGCGCAACACCTTTGAGATAAAACAGACTGAAGCCAAATGGTGGTGTCAGGAACGACGTCTGCAGGTTCATCGCTACCAGGATTGCATACCAGACCGGGTTGATACCCAGGCTGGCGGCGATGGGCACCAGGATCGGCACGACAATGTAGGAAATCTCGACAAAATCGATAAAAAAGCCCAGTGCCATAATGACCAGCATGGACAGGATCAGGAATCCCCATTCGTCTCCCGGAAGGCTCAGCATAAATTCCTCGACGATCCAATCGCCGCCGGTGTAGGTGAAGACCATCGAGAAAGCAGTCGCGCCGATCAGGATCGCGAAGACCATGGCAGTAATTTTGACGGTCTCCAGGGTGCTCTCCCAGACCATGCGAACCGAGAACCGGCCATAAAATGCGGCCAGGACGATAGCGCCAACGCCGCCGACTGAGGATGATTCAGTCGGTGTTGCCACGCCGGTCAGGATTGAGCCGAGTACCAGGATGATCAGCACGAGCGGCGGGATAACCGCCTTTAGCGCACGAAATACCTGTTGCCTTTTTGAACCTGTCATCTGTTCCGGTCGGATTGGTGGTGTCAGGTCCTTTTTGATCAGTGTGATGATGACAATGTAGGCGATGTAAAAGACGACCAGTGACAGGCCCGGCCAGAGAGCCGCCTTGAACAGATCACCGACAGGTTCCTGAAAAACATCGCCGAGGATGATGAGAATAATGGACGGCGGAATGATCTGACCAAGGGTACCTGCTGCACAAATGGTTCCGGTGGCCAGTCGTTTGTCATAGTTGTACTTAAGCATGACCGGCAGGGAGATAACCCCCATTGCAACCACGCTGGCACCGACTACGCCGGTGGATGCCGCCAGTAAGGCGCCTACCAAAATCGTCGCAATGGCGATGCCGCCACGAATCTCACCAAACAGAAAACCCATCGATTCGAGCAAACGTTCGGCCAGATCGGATTTCTGCAACACGATACCCATGAAAATAAACAGCGGGATGGCCATCAGGATCGTGTTATTCATGATCGACCAGATGCGGTGTGGCATCAGTGAAAAAATATCCGGCCCCTCGGCCAGCAGGCCAAAGAAAACCGCAACTCCACCGAAGGTAAACGCTACAGGAAAGCCGACAAGCAACAGCAGCAGGGCCACGCCGAACATGATGAGTCCGATCATCTACAGAAGCTCGGGGCGATGTTCTGGCGGTTCTACGAGGCCCAGAAGAATATTGATATTTCGGATGACAAACCCGGTTGCGGACACAATCAGGAAAACAAAGGAAGCCGGGATTACCAGCTTGATCAGCCAGCGATAGGGCAGACCGCCCGGATCACCACTAATTTCACCCGAATTGAAAGCCTCCTGCACGTACCAGACCGAACCCTCAATGACCAGCACGCTCAGCGGGAGCAACAGCAAAGCGGTGCCACCGATGTTGACTATGGCCTTCCAACGCGGTGAGAAACGATCGTAGAAGACATCGACACGGACGTGACCGTCTTCCTTCAGTGCGTAGGCAATGCCAAACAAAAAGACCATCGCAAACAGATGCCACTCCATCTCCTGCAGGGCAATCGAACCGCTGCTAAAGAAATAACGCATGATCGCGTCGTAGAAGACGTTGAGCAGCATAGCCAAGTTGAGAATGCCGGCAATCCACCCCATCAGGTCGGAGAAGCGATCGAAGAATTGCTCTAGCCTCAGGAGCATGAAATGCCTTTACATCGCAGCAATGGACTCCCGGCCGAAGCCGGGAGTCCAAGCGGGACTATTCGAGATTGTCCTTGAGATAAGCGTAGTCGGAAATCTCGGTCCACTTGCGCGCCATTTTCATGTAGGCATTTTGTGAATCAAGGATTTCCTTAAAGGTCGGATCACTGGCTGCACTTTCCGCCAGCAATTCCTGATTGACCCGCTTCATCGCAACAATGATTTCAGGAGAGAACGTGCGGATTTTGACGTCCGGATACTCCTTCTCGATTGAGGCCCAGTTGACCGCACTTTCATGGTAGGAGCGGGCATACATATCATAGGCCGCAAACTGCATGGCAGTGATCAGGATCTCCTGCAAATGCTCAGGCAAGGCATCAAACGCAGCCTGGTTGACCATGAACTGCAGTTCAGTCGCAGGCTCATGCCAGCCGGTGTAGTAATAGGGCGCAATTTTCTGGAACCCCATGTTGAGATCAAGGGACGGCCCGACCCATTCCAGGGCATCAATGGTGCCGCGGTCAAGCGCTGTATAGAGCTCGCCAGGAGCGATGTTCGTTACTACGACATCAAGCCTGGAAAGGATCTCACCGGCAAAGCCCGGAACACGCATCTTGAGACCGTTGAGGTCGTCGAGCGTGTTGATTTCCTTGCGGAACCAGCCGCCCATCTGGTTACCGGTATTGCCCCCAGGAAAGCTGTAAACGCCGTGTTGATCGTAAACCTTTTTCATCAGCTCCATACCACCGCCGTAATAGAACCAGGCGTACTGTTCCGGGGCGATCATGCCGAAGGGCATGGTGGAGAAGAACATGGTATTCGGATCCTTTCCCTTCCAGTAATAAGAGGCTGAGTGGCCCATTTCATACTGGCCGGCTTTCACCATATCGAGGATGCCGAACGCCGCCTTGTGCTTGTTTGCCGAGTCGATCCGAATTTCCAGCTCACCGCCGGACATCTCTTTGACCATGTCGGCCATCTTGATGACCGCGTCGCCAAAAATAGGGAAACCCGTCCCCCAGGTCTGAGCGAGTTTCCAGACAGTGGTTTCCTTCTCAACTTTGGCTTCTGCCGGCGCTGCTGCCTGCTGTTTTTCTGCACAAGCCGCCAGAGCCAGTAAAGAGGCGAGCATCACCAGGCCGGTGATCAGCCTCATAACATGCTTCAGCTGTTTCATTGCTTTTCTTCCTTTCAGACAGAAGGAAAGGAAATTCTAGCGCGTTCGTGAGGGAAAAGGGTCGTGAAGGGCCAGTATCGCTGGTGACGGTAACGAAGAATATGGTCGCTTCGCGAGCTAAGCTGACGGCAACGCGTCGACCACCTGCTCCATACGACGACGAGTAGCCTCGTCCGGAAGTTCTCCGTAAGCCGCACCAAGGTTGTCCAACATATTTTTCTGTTTGCTGGTCGCGGGGGTGACACAGGTTACGGCCGGGTTTGCCGCGATGTATTTAATAAAGAACTGCGCCCAGGTGCTGGCACCAAATTCCTGCGCCCACTCGGGGACTGTCTGCCCTTTGACGCGAGCCCAGAGCCGACTGCGACCGAACGGTACATAGATCAGCGTCGCGATTCCTTTCTCTTGCGCCAACGGAAGAATCATCTCCGTAGACTCACGATTATCGACAGCGTAGTCCACGCCGATAAAGTCCACGGGTTCATCCTGCATGACCCTGGCAAGTTCCGAATAACGGCTGGCACGGGTCGAGGTCACGCCAATGTAGCGTACCCTGCCTTCTTCCTTTAGTTCTTTCAGAATACCCATTTGCGTCGGCACATCCGCCAGGTTGTGTACCTGTATCAAGTCGATCGGGTCCTTGCCAATGTAGCGAAATGAATTTTCAATCTGCTCGCGGGCCCTGTCCGGATCCGCCGAGCCGCCACCGCGACCAGCAACGTTTAATTTCGTTGCCCAAAATATCTTATCAGTGGCGTCCAGTTCCTGAACAATGCCACCTGCGACCTCCTCCGAGGCGCCGTAGCTGGGCGCGGTATCGAAAACTGTGCCGCCGTTCCCCAGCAAGGTACTCATTACATCCCGCAACTTCGATACATCTTCACTGCCGGCCGCTGATTTGAAAGTCGCCGAGCTTCCCAGGCCAACTATCGGCAATTTCTCGCCAGTGGAAGGAATCGCCCTGGTAATAAGGTCGCCGCTTTCAAACGCCTTGAGCAGACCTGGTCGTAGCGCGAGAGTGCCGCCTGCCAGTGCTGCGTATTTCAGGTATTCGCGTCGCGTCAGCATTAGACTGTCGGTCTGATATTGGCGTTGAGCCGGAACAGGTTTGTCGGGTCGTACTGGTTCTTGATCTCGACCAGTCTCGGATAATTCGGCCCATAATTCAAAGCGACATTGCGATGCGCGAATGCCGTAGCGTCAGGAGTCACCCGCGACGTGGCACCGCCGAGATGTTGGCACCATGACGTCGTCTCGCCCCGGTTAACGAAGTCCACCATTATCTCAATGACCTCCGGCGTGAGTTCGTTCAGAAATCCGGATTTCAGGTATTCCTGCGCGCCGTGCGCAGTGAGACCATCCCACTTTGTTTGAATCTCCTGGTACGACTGCGGCCCCAGTTCGCCACCCATCAATTCCGGAAATGCCAACATCGACGCGAGCAACCTTTCTAGCAGGATCGACATCAACCGAGGCCATTTGCGACAGGTCTATCATCATGCCGTTCCAGACGCGCTTCGCCGCCGCGAGTGTTGTCTTGCAGAAAGTCCGCCTATGCATGATCGTGACCCCAATAATTCAAACGTCCTTCGCGACGCCAATTAGATGAGTGTAGACCAAACGGATTTGAATGGTGGTCAGCGGCAGACAAAACGGCAGGACTGCCGTTTTGCACGACAGAACGAAGTGACGTCGCCCGAAGGGCGCCGCACAGGGATGTGCGGCGTGAATCGAACTCGGGTCGCCGCTCCTGGTCCCACATACCAGAACGCCCCTTAACGGGGCGTTCTGGTATGTGGTGGCCAGGGGCAGAATCGAACTGCCGACACGCGGATTTTCAGTCCGCTGCTCTACCAACTGAGCTACCTGGCCAGATATCGTATCGCGCGCTGGGGCGCGCTCCCACAGCGGGGCTGCTCCCCGAAGAGAGCGGGGTATTAGACCGACTGAGGTCGAATCAGTCAAGAGGAGTATGCCCACTCTTTTGCGGCGAACTAATTCATGCGGATCGTCTTTACCGTCAGGACTGCGCTATCGATGACGTCCTGCGCGGCCTCTTTGTGCCGTTCATAGTACTCGGGCGACTCGGCAAGGAAGATACAGACATACAGCTTGTCTTCGTCGACGAAGCCGCCAGCTATTCCACGATGATCCGCTGCGCCGGGGACATCCGCTTCGAGTTCGAATTTGAAGCCCGGGAGACCGGTGAAACCATGCGCGTGTGCATTGCTGGCCGCCACGGTCGCCGCACCCTCCCACAGCACAACCTGCAGCGATTTGGCGACCAGGCCGGCAATCTCCGCTTCGCTCATGTTCACTCGAAACGTCGGCAATCCGGCACTTCCCGGGTCGCGGAAGATGGCCGAACCATTCGTTACAGCAGCAACCAAAATCAGCCTGTCGTGCTCGAGCCCGTCTCGGGAAAAGACCTTCGAGGTGTTCAGTTTTTCGGGCACCTCGGCGCCGGGCGCTCGCTGCCAGCCAGAACCCAGAGTTACTCGCATTTTGCCGACCGTGATGACACCCGCTTGCTCCGACCGATAATTGCTCGACGCACAACCCGCGGCAATGGCAATCGCCACGACGAGAGCGCACACGAAACTGCTACGTAGGATCATGGATATCTCCCTTTACGATGTCGTCTTGCAGCCGAATTCCCGACAAATTCTACCGCAGTCGCGGGCCCCGGTCTTTCACGCGTATGCTGGTTCGGATCGGCCGCTCGTCATCTCTGCGACAACTACCATCTTGGCAATACGCTTCGTGAAGTAATAGATCCGCTTGTAGTTCTCGACGAGCTGGCTTTCGACACGATAGGTTGACGTACGGTGTGGGTCCTCGGCAATCAGGCGATCGACGAGCCTGCCGCTGATCCGCTCCGCGATCTCGTTGATGTCATCCTTGGCGTCAATGACTTTTCTTGCGAGATCGCTGTCGCCGTGATCGACGGCTTCGGTCGCGAGTTCGACTGCCAGCACGACCTTCTCGGCAAGTTCGTTTACGATTCTCTGCGTATCCGGGCTCACCCGCACCTGTTTCTCGATGCGCTTTCTGCCTGAGTGCACGAGATCGGTCTCGACGACGTCGCCGATACTCTCGTACGCGGTAGCGATATTCAGATAATCGTACAACGACTCCGTCTCCTTCGGTGTCAATTCTTCGCGAGACACTCGGCCGAGGTACTTGACGATTGCAGCGTGCAGCGTATCGACGTCCTTGTCGAGACTGTGGATGCGATCCAGGTCACTCACGGCCCCCTCGAGCACGGCCGGTCCCGCCTCGCGAACCATGGGTAGCACATAAGAGGCCATTCTGACGATTTCCATGCGCGCCGCATCAAGTGCGAGTGTCGGCGCCTCGAGCAGTGTGGACTCGAGGAACCGTGGCTCGATGGCGCCCGGCCCGGTCGGCCGTTTCGCGGGCACGACCTTGGTGACAATCCATGCGAAGGCGCCTGTAAACCAGATGAAGATCAGCGTGTTGCCGACGTTGAAGATGGTATGGGCGTTGGCTATCTGCCGCGGTATATCGGCGGCCAGCCGCTCCACACCGGAGAATCCCTCGGACGACGGCGAGACCCGGCTCGCGAGCCATGCCAGCTCATCAATGAAGCCGAACCAGAGCAGGACTCCCAGGACATTGAACATGACGTGAATCAGCGCAGGCCGCAGTCCGCGGCGCTCTTTGCCGATAGCGGCGAGCAGGGCCGTAACGCAGGTGCCGATATTGGCGCCCAGGACCAGTGCGATTCCCTGTTCGAGGGAAATCAGCCCCTGGCTGCCGAGAACGATGATGACGCCGGTGGTCGCCGACGAGCTCTGGATGACCGCAGTGAACGCGGCGCTCAGCAGGATCGCGATGACGGGATTATCCATCTGCGTCAGCAATTCGATGAACGGTTGGTAGCTGCGCAGCGGCCTGGTGGCATCGCCCATCATGTTCATGCCGTAGAACACGAGCCCCAGGCCCAGGATCATCATCCCGTAGCGTTTAACTCGATGACCATGGAAAAAGAACTGCATGGCGAAACCGACTACCACGGCTACAAGGGCGTATTGGGTCACTTTGAAGGCGATAATCTGCGCCGTCACCGTGGTGCCGATACTGGCACCCATGATCACGCCGATAGACTGCTGCACCGACATCAGTCCTGCCGATACGAAGCCGACGACGAGCACGGTGGTTACCGAGGACGACTGAATTACAGCCGTCGTGAATCCTCCGGCAATAACGCCCGTGAAACGATTGGTCGTTGCGCGCGCGAGCACGTCTCGCAGTCGGGTACCCGCCGTCGCCTTCAGCATGTCGGTGAGCTGGTCCAGACCGAACAGGAAGATCGCCAGGCCGCCGAGCAGGCCCAGGCTCATCTGCATCATGTCAATCGTGGTGCTTTCCACTATTTTCTCTCCGCGACCCCGTGCTACCGTCCTACCGGTACTGGCGCATTTGTCGATTACGTAACAATATCGCAACAATCCTGCCACACTAATACGTGACCCGGGCTGGTCCTGAGGGATAGAAGTTGACCCCACAGCACGTCAACGCCGGCATACTGCCAAATGCTGTCCTGGCGGCGCTCCTGATCGCCGCACAGCTTGCTGCGATGGCGCATGATTTCGAGCATGAACTCGGTGCGCCACAAAGCAAGGTCTGTTCGACCTGCGCAGCAACCAGCCAATTGGGGCCGGCCTCTGTCGACAGCCGGTTCCCTGAAGAGCCGAATCTGCCCGGTTCCTCATTCACGGCTGCATCCAATGCCGACTTCCAGTCAGCGCGTACGGTCATTGCGCGCCAACGCGGCCCGCCCGCAACACTCTAGTATCCAGGTAGCAAGTACCAGGGAATCACAGGGAGTGAACCCTCCGTGATCCCCCTCCCGTTCGCCGGCGGCACCTCCTGCCGGCGCAACAGAATCTCAGAGTGGTGATGCAAGTGAAGATTTCGAATGCAGCGATCATGCTGCTCTCCATCGGGCTTCCGGTCTCGGCGGCCAGTGCGCAGAACATATCCGAGGAAGTCGTTGAACTTCGGCAGATGATTATCGAGATGCAGAGTAACTACGAGCGTCGTATCGGCGAACTCGAAGCTCGTCTCGACAAAGCGGAGCGCGACGCGACCAGTGCGCAGCGCAAAGCGGGTGAGGCAATTGAACTCGCCGAGGAAACCGCCATAGAGCAGTCGTCCGGGTCGTCGGCCCCCAACACGTTCAATCCGGCCATCGGTGCGATCCTCGCAGGAAATTATGCCGACGTAGGCCCCGGCTGGGACGCGATACCCGGCTTCCAGCCGGCCGGAGAGATCGGCACCGGCAGTTCGGGATTCTCGCTCGGCGAAGCCGAGCTCAACATCAAGGCCAATGTCGATACGAAGTACTTCGGTAATGTCACATTTGCGCTGGCCGAAGACAATGGCGAGGTTGCAGTGGAACTCGAGGAGGCCTGGTTTCAGACGACGGACCTGCCGCTCGGCCTGTCCGTTACGGGCGGCCGCTTTTTTTCGGCGGCGGGGTAT
>Ga0255052_10001028_pt1 | contig 21562 bp, 18 predicted proteins | sample JV7_2_21_MG_FD_188632 | JGI IMG/M metagenome (GOLD analysis project Ga0255052, IMG submission 188632) | Seawater microbial communities from Jervis Inlet, British Columbia, Canada - JV7_2_21 | ecosystem: Environmental > Aquatic > Marine > Inlet | place: Canada: British Columbia | collected... | reverse complement strand
GACGACCGCGTTGAATGTCCTGCACCTTCTGCGCAATTGACAGAGCCTGTTCGAGCCGCTTGATCTGCACACGTTGCGTTTCGATGCTGCCCAAAGACCGATTGTGCACGACCATTACGTTGATCGGCATGAACCCGGCCCAGCCTTTCAGCAGCAGGGGCGGGCGATCGTGCAATAAGTCGAGCTCACCATCATTTGGATTGACGTACGTCTCGGCGACGCCGAGTTGCTCAACGCTCCAGACCCATACGCGCCACTTGCGCACCAGGAAGCCAACATCGATGCCACCGATATCGTTTCCGTCGACCAGGTATGCCCGGTAGTGCGCCCATGGGTGAACTGCGTTGACGGCTGACGCGAGGTCTTCGAGGACCTTCAAGCTCTCCACTTCCTGCACACCGATGATGTCGGGCGTCTTCATGCCCTCGACAATGTAGGCCGCGAATTTGTTCAGGCGCCGCTGGTATTCCTCAGTCGACACAACAGTGTCGTTTGTCGGTTCGCCAAAGGCATTGGCCCCAGGCGCGTCATCGATATCGTCGAAGAGCCGGAACAGGTTCAGGCTACCGACCGTCGTTTCCATCCAGCGCTTGCGACGTACCGTGTCGGGGTGGTCATCGGAATCCACACTAAGGCTGGTCGGCCAAAACTCGTAGTCGCCAAATTCGAAACCGATGACGCCGGTTGCAGAGAATGATGAGCCGGCCGTAATCGCCCGGTTCTCAAGCCCGAGCTTGTCGGCATCGAGTTCGAATACCTCGGGATTGGTGTCCCAAACAGGGAGCCCAGGCATACCCGGGAACTCCAATCCTGTTTCGCGGAATGTTCGCTCTGACGCCGCAGTGATGTGCACCTCGGCAAGCGGGTCGCTGCCGAAGCGCTGGTTCGGCCCGGTTATGGAGCCATCTGCGATCTCAACGAGCATGCCTTCGTAGCATTCATATTCGATCGCGCAGGATGGGTCGGTCGGATCCGGGCTGGGTATCGCAGCATCGAACGTGACCGGTGTTGGCAGTGTATGCGTACTAATAACCGTTACTGTCGGATTGTTCGTGAATTCAGTAAAACCGAAGAACTCCACGATTTCGCCCGTCACGTTGACGAGGTCACCGACGGCAACGGCCGGTGCCGCTCCGGTGAAGACGTAGATACCGTCCGAAGTGTCGAGATTTCCATCCGTACGGTAATCGGGGGTCTGCATTGCAAATCCGTTGCTGCCGACAGCTGTAACAACATTACCTTCGGTAATCACGGCCAGGTCGGCATACGGCGATGCACTTCCTGCGCCCTGAATATCGAAGATCTCGAATGTGCCGACTGGTATTTTCGGGCAACCATCGAATTGCGAGCCATCCACGCGTGTACCCGGTGAGTAGCGAGTACCTCCCGAGCCAGCCGCGGTCATGTGCTTGGCAAGCGGCTCCGGACCGAAGAGATCCGGGTCGCGCGTCAGTGATTGATTGTCACCGCCCTCGCTGCCATAGCCTGTAGAAACGATGTCTTCGACGTCGCTACTAAGAGTGAGCGTATCGCCACCGTTGTTGAATCCCAGGAATCCGCCAGATGCAGTTTGCACCGCCGAGTTTCCGAATGTTTCGATCATTGCTGGCGTGCCCCCGCCAAATACAACGATTGCGCATTGCGACTGCACGACGGATCCGGCAGGGAAGGTGTGCCGTACCGCAACGGCATCGGACAAGGTCCAGCCGGAGATATCGATTGCCGCGCCAGAGATATTCACGATTTCAACGAACTCGTCCTGCGATGTGTTAACAACCGCATCGCCGTTGGCATCACCAGATGTTGCATCGGGGTCTGCGTGAATTTCGTTAATAATCAATGGCGGAACCGGGTCCGGACAGTTTGTCGAATCAGCAGAATTGGGTCTGCCCGGTGTCGTGCACCGCAAACTCAGGTCGACATTGTTCTGGTCGCTGTCGGCACCGTCCGGGAAACGGGAAATGCTGACAAATTCGATGGAGCCGGAATCGGCCAATCCGGCGCCGCTGACTTCAACGACAGATAGAACGTCACCTTCATAGCTGACCGCGTCAATAACGGTCGCACCGCTCATGATCGCAACGGCATCCGGTGCGCCGTTTTGAACGAGATTGGTATTCGGACTAACGTCGAGGTCGCAGCGCGGCGTATTGGACGGGTTGCCGCAAATTACGAAATAGTCGCCGGCACCCAGAGTTTGTGGAGGCAAGGCAAAGGTGTTGTACACGCTGTCGCCGTTGCCGTTGACCAGCGTGATCGCAACGCCGCTGAGATCGACGTCTGCCGTGCCGATGTTTTTCAGCTCAATGAATTCTGCTGCATCGGTACTGGGTTGGTCGTAATCGATCTCATTGATCACGAGTGTGATATCGGCTGGGTCACCGCCACCAGTGCTGCCACAGGGATCCTCTCCACCGTCGCTGCCATCACCGAATGTCTGGCCAGTATTCACGGCGCAGAATGTGCTCGCCTGGGGTGCTGCCCAGGTGAAGTCGGCATAAACAGTACCGCTGCCGGTGAGCTGTAGAGAGTCACCGATCGGCGTCGAGCCGGCTTCCGCGACACCAATATCTGTACTGGTCATGCCGTTAGCCGGGCCACCGACTGCAATGAAGCTGCCTTCGTAGCTGAGGAACTGGACGACGACGTTGCCAGCGTCGACCAGCGCGATGCCGTCCGGGGCACCGTTTTGCAAGCCGTTGCTCGGGTAGTCGATTACAAGAGTGCCGAAGCCGCCCTGTTGATTGACGAGTACGCCGGACAACACGTCGGTGCCGTAGGACGCACCGCCGTTGCCGTTGTAGCGAATAATCGACCAACCGCTGAGGTCCGTTCCGGCGAGGCCGGCAATTTCTATTGACTCTCCGGTGTCACCGCCGTCGTTGTCATAGTGAATTTCGTTGACGAAAACCTGCGCAGCGGCAGGCTGTGCGATGACGAAAAAGAGTGACGTAACAAAAGTGGCGCGCAGGCGGGCGGCGAAGTCAGACATGAGAATTCCCCAATTCTTGTTGTTTCGCCTATTTTAGCCGATTGACATGACAGATGCGCGTCACCGTCATGTCAAAACGCTTACGGGTACAGGGTCGGCAGCCTCTCGGCACGATAAATGGCCCAACCCAGGCCTTCATCCTGCAAACGCATTTCCCAGACCTTTTCGGCCGGCTGGTCATGTGTCAGTTCCATAAGACGTGCCCAGCGTTGCGTACCTGGGCCCGGCGGCGAATTGACACCGTCAGCATTCGTCTCCTGTGCGCCAACAGTCACGAGGATGTTATCGGTCTGCGGCTGCCAGTCAACGTCACCGAGGTAACGCGCAAAGAAGCGTTCGTCGTCGGGTCCATAGGTCCAGACTTGTGACACCTCCATCGTCTCTTCATTGACGGAGTACTCCACAGCCCGGGTGTAGCTATCCTCCAGCGGCATTTTGTCGTCAAACGGCGAGCTTCGAGCAACACCGTTGTCGTATAACAGGTAGGTGCCATTCTCGGTGTGCGACACGGCGTGGTGCTTGTAAGCCCATTCAACGTCGCCGACCGGCGTCAGCAACTTGTCCTTCCATGGGTCACGCCAGTTGTCGTGATTTCCGAGTATCCAGACGAGTTCACCGGTATCCATGCTGATCTTGATCACCGCGTCCTGGTAGGGCAGGGACATGACGAACGAGTTATCGTCCTCCTCATAGATGATCGCGTTTCCGTGCGTCCAGTCACTGACTTCGCCTTCGACGACATCGCCGTAGTGACCGGACCAGAAGTTCTTACGCAGTGACTGATAGGCAATGCGGTAGGGGTCGAGAATATCGTGCAGCTTCCATTCCCTGAGCACGTCGCCCTCGGGCGTCATCTCGATAATGACGTCGCCGATCACATTCTCGGACGCCCGCGGCGCCATGGCCTCTGTCTCGCTCGTATACCAGTCATCGATGACGCGGTTTTCGCTGCTCAATAACAGGAAGTTGCCATTGGGAAGCTCGACGAAATCGTGATGAAATGTATCGGTTGCGACCGGGATGCTGCCGTCGGCCGGGTCTTTGGCCGTTCCTGTGAAGTGCCAGCGACGCTGGATATTGCCGAGCATGTCGATTTCGACCATGCCACCGGTGCCAGGCCAAATCTCGTAAATGAAATTCCCATTCGGCATGCGACGTATATCGTGCACCTTGTGGCCGTCCGGGAAGTAGTACCAGATGATCTCGCCCTCGTCGTCGACGATGATGGCTGGCGCGAAATTCGCGGGCGTCGACTTACCGTCCGCGCCCCAGCGGCCGTTCACGTTGAATAAGGTAACGCCAGGTTCCATCGCATCGGCATTGCGTACGGTGACGTGCGGCGTCGGAAATGTCTCCGGCAACGGCGGCGTCGCGAACGCCAAAGGTCCCGACGTCATCGCATTGCCCTTCGCGTCTGTCAGCGTTGCGGTAATCGTGTTATCCCGACCTGCGCGCATACCGAATATCGGCACTTCATGCGCTGCGGACATTTCATCGCTCGGCGTCAATGACCATTGGCGCTCACCATCGTCCAGGTTGATCGTCAACACGGCGGGCTCGTCGGTCGCAACCGTCAGAATAGCCGCGAGCGGCACGGTCGGGTTTGGATTGGGTTCGAGGCCAATGTCGCTGATTGCGGGCGGCGAGCTGTCACACGCGGTAACGACGAAAGCGATCAGCACTAAGAAAATAGATCTCATGTCCAAACTCCCTGGATTAGGATAGGCCGTGGGCAATAATATCGAAAAAATCGGCTTACAATGCAATAATATCGAGAAAATTGGGAGGTGAAATATGACTAGCTCGATCTGCATGAGAATCTTGCCAGGCTTGGCCGCAGCAGCCTTTCTTGTGGCTTGCGACAAGTGTCCCGATTTTGAATACGTACACCTTCCGGGCACCGAACCGGCCGCGGGTGCGAATATGCCGTTTACGTCGGCGATCAAGGTGCGCTCAGGGACCATTGTGTTCCTGTCCGGCATTACCGCGGCACCGGTTCCTCACAGCCACCCGCATGTGCCGGCTGAATTCGATCAGCTGGACTTCAGTGCGGCGGCACAGGCCGAGTCAATCATGCAGCGCTTGCAAGAGACGATGCAGGCAGCAGGCGGCGAACTCACAGATATCATCCAGGTAACTCGTTTCGTCAAGGATGTGGGCGGCAACCAGGATGCGATCAACCAGGTCATGAGTCGCTACTGGGGCCCGGATCATCGTCCGGCGAGCACGACCGTAGAAATTGTCAGGCTTGCTACCGACCCACGTTTTGTACTGGAGGTCGAGGCCGTCGCAGTTCTGCCCGACTAGGCGAGCAAGCTAATTAAGAAGTTCGTGATCGCTCGGAAGCTTGTGCGTTACCCACATTGCCAGTCGATGCCGAATATTCGGTAACGATTCCTGGCCACGCGGCAGGGGAGCGATTCCCTTGTCATGAACCAGCAGGCGATAGGCGTACTCGATTTTCAGATCCTGCGAATCGGTTGCCTCGAACTCCACAATCCCGCGTTTCGTTGCGTCGTCCATGATTATCTGCAGCGCTTCGCGCAGCAGGCCTTTTTCATTTTTTAGTTTTTTCGCCATTCGCTGATTCTAGCAAATGGATCAGACGTCGACGTCACGCATGATCGGCCGTGACAGTCCCACGGTTTGCGTCTCGCCCAGTACTTCACGCCGGAATCGAAACAGTTCGGCGGGGCGGCCCTTACCGATTCTGCTCGTGCGTCCGATCGGCTCGACGAGGTCGGCCGCAGTGACGAGTCGCCGGAAGTTCTGCTTGTGCAGTTTCGCACCGCTTAGCGCTTCGACGACACGCTGCAGATGCAGCAGAGTGAACTCACCAGGCAATAATTCGAAGACAACCGGGCGATAGGCGAGCTTGCCGCGCAGACGCCCCAGGGCCGAGGCCAGGATGCGGCGATGGTCGGAGACGAGTTCGTCACCCATACCGTCACGAACGTTGCGATCAATGCTCCTGTCGCGCAGGGACTCGGTTACGAGCTCGGCGTCATACAGCAACTCAAAGCGCTCGAGTGATAAAACGGCATCCATATCGGACGCGGCATCCGGACCAAACGTCACGTTGACCCGGTCCTGTCGCTGCCGGCGCCGGGCCTTGCTTTGCGACTGCCTGATCCACTGGGCGAGGGCAGGCTCGATCTGTTCTTCGATAAGCGCAGGCCGCCCCGAACGCCAGTCTTCCCATGGCAGGAAGCTGTACCAGTCACGCCACTGGGCATTCGATGTGTCGACAGCGTCTTCGTGCGTCAATGCCATGTAGGCGACTGACACCACGCGTGGGCCGCCGAGTATCTCAATTGGGTCGCGGTTGCGATTGCCGAACGTATACAACTGCTCGACGTAGTAGAGGTCCAGCCCCGTCTGTGCTGCGACCCATTGTCGCAGACCACTTTCGAGACTGTCGTGCTTGAGCGGGTCGAAAGGTCCGTTAGGCAGGCCCTCGCCATCCTGATCCACGATGAGCACACGCGGCTGGTTGTCCGTGACAGCGACGATCACGGCCGTGAGATTGATGATCGTATGTTCGGGACCCGGGCTCATGGCTTGACACCTATTATGCTCTTTGCGAGTATATCGAATATGCTCACATTGAGCATAATTAGTTTCAAACGTTAGCTTTAGCGGCAATCAGGTGATCCATGCTACCCACACCCAATGTTCCAGCGGCCCTCAAGAGCACGGCCCAGTTTTACGAACGCGTCAAAACCGTCATTCCCGATGTGGAATGGCCGGTCCACGCACCGTATGTCGCCGCAATCAACGAGCTCAAGAAACAGCGCAATGCCGTTATTCTCGCGCATAACTACCAGACACCGGAAATCTATCACTGCGTCGCCGACATAACCGGCGATTCGCTCGCGTTGGCAAGAAAGGCGGTCGAGACCGAAGCGGACGTCATCGTGCTCGCGGGTGTCCATTTCATGGCGGAGACGGCCAAGCTGCTGAACCCGGACAAGATCGTATTGATACCGGATGAGCGGGCAGGGTGCTCGTTGGCCGATTCAATTACGGCGGCGGACATTCGGGAAATGCGCAAGAAGCACCCGAACACGCCTGTAGTCACCTACGTCAACACGTCTGCTGAAGTAAAAGCAGAATCAGACATCTGCTGCACATCGGGCAATGCCGTTGAGGTCGTCGAGTCGCTTGGTGTGGACCAGGTCATCTTCCTGCCGGACGAGTATCTCGCCAGTTACGTTGCCCAGCAGACCGACGTGAAGATCATCTCCTGGAAAGGGCATTGTGAAGTGCATGAGCGCTTCACGGCAGCCCAGTTGGAGCAGTACCGCAAAGACTACGACGAGTTGATCATTATCGCGCACCCTGAATGTCCGCCGGATGTGCTTGAAACGTCGGACTTCGTTGGCTCGACGGCTCAGATGCAGGCTTTCGTTCAGACCGAGAAGCCGAAGCGCGTGCTGATGGTTACCGAGTGTTCAATGAGCGACAACGTTGCGGCCGACATCACTGATGTCGAATTCATTCGGCCCTGCAACCTGTGCCCGCATATGAAGCGCATTACACTGGCCAATATCTATGATGCACTCGACACACTCGAGCCGCGCGTTGAGATCGATTCCGCCGTTGCGGTCGATGCACGCTTGGCAGTCGAGCGCATGATCGCTATTTGAATCGCATAGACAGGTCGACCGCACTGACATTCTTGGTCAGTGCACCTACCGAAATATAGTCCACACCTGTGGCGGCTACCGCCGCGATTTCGCTGAGCGTCATGCCGCCTGATGCTTCGAGTTCCGCTGGCGGCTTGCCTTCATCACGATTCATCGCAACGGCCTGGTTGAGCAGGTCGATCGGAAAGTTATCCAGCAGCATGCGATCGGCCTTTGCGGTCAGTGCCTCTCGTAACTCATCCAGCGTTTCAACTTCGACCTCGACGGGCATACCCGGACGCGTCTCGTGCGCGGCGCTGACCGCTGCGCCAATTCCGCCGGCACTCAGGATGTGGTTCTCCTTGATAAGGATCGCGTCGTACAGGCCGACACGGTGATTGAGACCTCCGCCGCAGCGGACTGCGTATTTTTGCGCGAGCCTTAATCCTGGAATTGTCTTGCGAGTATCCAGCAAGCGGCACTCGGTACCTGCGGTCTCCGCCACGTACCGGGCTGTTGTTGTTGCTGTTGCGGACAGCAGTTGCAGGAAGTTCAGCGCCGTTCGCTCGGCAGTGAGTATCGAGCGAGCAGACCCGGTCAGGTCGCATAGAACAGTATTTGCATCGACGGTATCGCCGTCGCTGCAGTGCCAGGTTACCTCGATAGCCGCGTCGACCTGGCGGCATACTTCATCAACCCAGGGCTGCCCGGCAATCGTCACGCGCTCGCGCGTCAGGATTGTCGCTTCAGCAATGTTCGCCTCAGGTATCAGCTCGCCCGTGACATCGCCGTCGCCGACGTCTTCACGCAGAGCGAATCTTACGTTTCTGGTGATCTCGATTTTGAGTTGGTCGTCCATAGCGATGCGTATTCTAGCAATGGTGAAGTTTCGGTATTTGCCGACTTTTGTTAAATCTGTGACGGGTTATGTTTCGTAACCGCCCGTTCTTCGTCACGATGCCTGCAGATATCCAAAATATGCGGAAAACGGGTCCTGCGTATGAAAAACTTTTTCATTTGGGCAATTTTAGTTGCTGCCCTCGGCTACGGTGGCGCAAAACTCTACCTCCATAATGAGGTCAGCGAGGCAATGGATATGGCGGTCCTGATGTTGTCGCCGTATGCCAATGTCGAATACGACGGTGTCGGGTCCACGTTGTCGGGCGAGTTGACGATAGACGGTGTCAGAATTCGTATCGATGGCTACACAGATGATCTGACGATTGATCGCATGGGAATCGACACGCCAAGCTTCCTTTCACTGATCTCGCTCAGCGATCTGTCCTCGAAGGGCCCGGATGCCATGCCCGAGCAGATTGGTTTCCTGGTCGAGGGCATGCGAATTCCGGCGAACGCTGACTACTACGCCGACTTCTACGAATTCTCGCTGGTCGAACGTGATGCAGAGAATGCGGATAGTGCGGCCGCTGAATGCACAGGTAGATACGGATTTTCGCCCGCCGCATTGTCAGCGCTCGGCTACCAGGACCAGGTTATATCGATGTATATGAGTGTTCACGACGAAGAATCTCGCTTTTCATTCGACATGCAGGTCAGTATGGATGATATGTGGGACATGGATGCCAGCGTTGCACTTGCGGGCAACATGGTTGCCGAGATGATGAAGGGTGCGGCCTTCCAGCCGCGGCTCAGAAGCATGCACGTCGAATTTACAGACCGTTCGCTGAATGGGCGCGTCCTGAAATACTGTGAGCAGCGCGGACTGACGGCCGCTGAGACCATGCGCGCCCAGATTGAGTCCTTCGAGTTAGTTGGCGAAGTCTATGGTATCGAGTTCGACCAGTACATGATCGACCCGTACAAAGAGTTCCTGCTCGGCAAGTCGACACTCGTTGTCACAGCACAACCCTTGAACCCGGTCGCGTTCTCTCAGATCGACCTCTACAAGCCAAGCGACGTGCCGGCGCTCCTGAATCTGGCTGCCATAGCTCGCTAGATGCAAATCAACCTGTATGATCTGTCGATCGACAGGTCATGCGGTTTATTGATTCGGTGACATCCCAGAAAGCTCAGCTGATTCGCGGCATCGGTACGATCGGTGGCGCTTTCCTGGTACTCAACGGCATGATCGGTGCCGGTATTTTTGCACTACCGTCCGCGGTTGCAGGCCGCGCAGGTGTATTGAGTCCATGGTTATTTGTGGGTGCAGGCCTGCTCATCATTCTGGTCGTGCTGGCATTCGCGGAGCTCGGCAGTTACTTCAGGGACTCCGGTGGGCCGGCGCTTTACTCAACCACAGCATTTGGTCCGATTGTCGGATTTGGCACAAGCTGGATTTACTATGTCAGCCGCATCGCATCCATATCGGCTAATTCGCACGCGATGGCGTTGTATCTCGGCTCGGTCTGGGCATGGTTCGATACCTCGATGGGCCATTCCGTCGTTGTGATTGTTGTTATCAGTGGCCTGACCCTGATCAATGTGCTCGGAGTGAAAGACGGTATTCGCACGCTGGGAATGTTCACCTTCTTCAAGGTGATTCCGTTACTGATGTTGATACTGCTCGGTATGCAGTTCGTCAGCCCCGATCTGCTGTTCCCCGATTACCTGCCGACGATCGAGGATCCGGGTGGCACGATGCTGTTGCTGTTCTATGCCTTCATCGGTTTTGAATCGATACTAATGACAGCGGGAGAGACGCAGAATCCGCGGCGCACAATCCCGAACGCGATGGTCAAGACTGTCCTGTTCATCACGACGCTCTATTTCCTGATCATGCTGGTCTACGTCGCGGTACTTCCCGATGATCTCGATAGCGGCGCAACGCTTGCAGACGTTGCGCGCAAAATTGTCGGTCCAGTCGGGGCGATCGTAATTGCGCTCACCGCTGTTTTTTCGATTGGTGGCAACCTGGCATGTTCCGTGTTGAGCGGATCACGCCTGACCTTGTCGATGGCGGAGCAACACCTGCTGCCACAGTGGTTCGGAACGATTCACGAGAAATACTCGTCACCCGCTCACTCGATCATATTTCTCGGTGGCATTTCGATAGCCATCGCCTTGTCCGGCTCGTTCGTGAAGCTCGCGATAGCCTCGTCGCTGACCCGACTCATTGTCTACAGCGTGTCTATTGCGGCTTTGCCGATCATCAAGAAGCAAGCCGACCCGGAGGTTGCTGCCACCGCGTTCAAACTTCGGGGCGGCTACACGATACCCGTACTCGCCCTGGGACTGTGCGTCTGGATGGCGTCCTACTCGTCCCTCGAGTCCTGGAAGTTCGTTGGCGGCTTGTTGGCCGTAGGACTGGTTCTGTTCGGCATCGAGAAGCTCATCCTCAAGACGGCGAGCAGCGAGGCCTGATCACATTCGGGATATGAGCTCGCCAAATTCGTCGACTTTGTTCCAGTCGGTGAACTCGATGGTCGTGGTCGGATCCGTGGGCCCCTTGGTCATCCACATGATGAAGCGAATCATCTGCTTGTCGACGAAACCGTAACGCGGGTAGTCGATTTTTCCAGCGAAGACAGCCAGATTCTGTGGTTCCCACGCAATCTTCTTCAGGAACTTTTGCAGATAGGGGTTGGTCTCGGGGGTGTTTTTCTCGGGTTTTCGCGCAACCACATTCACCGAGAAGAACGCATTGGATCTGGATTCGAGCGCCACTTGATTGCGCTTGATGAAGTCCAGAACCTGTTGCTGGTGTTTGCCGTAGCGGATGCTGGCGCCAATGACCACCTTGTCGAATGGCGTGAGATCGATGCCCGGATCGTCGTCCATTGCGGACAGGACCACATCATGTTGTTCGGCCACGAGTTTTTGCAGGTGCTTGCATATGCTGCGTGTGTGACCATCCGTGGTGGAGTAGGTTATAAGTATGTTCGCCATGGCCGAGACTATATCGGTATATGCGGACAGACAGAAGATCCCTGGTTGCAGAAACTGTGCTCGCAAAGGGGCAGACGGTGGAGTCGTTGAATGCCAGCTAACCCGTTTCACAGATTATTGATTGGCACGATGCCCCTGATGCCGCGCGCGCTGATTTGGCGTTTTTCGCGTCGCTATATCGCTGGTACGCAGCTTGGTGACGCGTATCGGACGGTGCGCGAACTCAACAAGGTCGGCTGTACCGGCACGATCGATGTCCTTGGTGAGGACATCACGAATTCGGAACAGGTCAGCGCCGCGCTGCAGCTATATCGCGATGCGCTCGACGGCATCCAGGACAACGCCCTGCAATGCGGGATATCTGTCAAACTCTCGGAGCTGGGCCTGCGATTCGACGTCGATGGTTGCAAGGCTGCCATGCGGGACCTCATGTCCAGCGCTCGGCGACATGGCAGCTTCGTGCGCATCGACATGGAAGACTCGAGTGTTACGTCAGTCACTCTCGATATTTACCGCGAGCTGCGGCAGGACTACGACCGGGTCGGTGCGGTTATCCAGTCTGCTCTGCGTCGCAGCAAACAGGATGTCGCCGACCTGATGGCCCAGGGGCCAACAGACATCCGACTTTGCAAGGGTATCTATATCGAGCCCGAAGAGATTGCCTTCACTGATGCCGATGAAATTCGTGATTCCTACAGCGAAATCCTGGACCAGTTGCTCGAGGGTGGTGCAAAAGTCGGCATCGCGACGCACGATCCCGTACTCGTTGAGCGTGCCGAGGCGTCAATCAAGCGACTGGGGATTAAGAAAGACCAGTACGAATTCCAGATGCTGCTCGGCGTAACCGAGCGTCTCCGCAAGCGACTTGTCGCGGATGGCCACTCGCTCCGCGTCTACGTGCCGTTTGGAGAACTCTGGTACCACTACTCAATACGCCGCTTACGCGAAAATCCGAATATCGCCGGACACATCATCAAGAACCTGTTCGTTCGAAATTAGCTTCGCATGGCACGATGCTATGATGCGCCGTGACCAAATCTGCCATTACGAATCGCAATTACCTGATCTACCTGACGGGTAATACGATATCCCTGCACGGACTCTGGATCTACCGGGTTGCCCTGGGCTGGTACGCGTGGCAGCTGTCGGGTTCCGAGTTCTGGGTCGGCGTGGTCGCGTTTTCACAGTTCGCGCCAGCAGTCGTGTTCGGTCCGATCTTTGGCGTACTGGCCGATCGCTTCGATCGCCGCGCAGCTTCCCTGTTCATCAACTCGATGAGCGTACTCAACATGTTGTTGCTCGGGTTACTCGCACTGCTTGGGCATGTCGACATCCTTGTGCTGACAATTTTGTCGCTCATGCAGGGCACGCTTGATGGCGCGCACATGCCGGTGCGCATGTCCGTCGTACCTAACCTGGTGGCAAGAGGGCAGCTCGAAAGCGCCATCGCCATCACCTCGATATCATTTAATGTCTCCCGGTTTGTCGGGCCCGCGATTGCCGGCTTTGTGATTTCGACGTACGGAGTCGCAACCGCTTTTATTGTCAACGGCGTTTCCTACATCGCATTGATCGCGGTGATGATCATTGTGAAACTAAACCCGTCCCCGGAAAAGAAGCAACGCAGGCGCCATGTGTGGCATGAGATGCGCGAAGGCGTGAGCTATGTACTGGGTCACGCGCGCATTCGGGCTTTATTGGTCGTTGTCGCTGTGGCCTCTGTTTTCGGACGTGGCGCGCTGGAGATGATGCCGGTGTTCGCGGATGCAGTATTCGAGCGCGGCAGCGCCGGTCTCGCAACGCTGACATCGTCGATAGGTGCCGGTGCGGTGGTCGCGGGTCTGATCCTGTCGCGAGGCGTCAGTTGGTTGAACGTCGTCGTCATTCGCGGTGCAGTGGCGCTGGCTGGCCTGCTAATTGCGATTCTGGGTGCGCTCGGTGACTTCTGGACTGGCGTGGCAATCGTCGCGGTCCTGGGTGTTATTCTCTCGATGTGCGGTGTCGGTTCGCAAATTCTGATTCAAACACTGGTTGACGACGAGGTCCGTGGCCGCGTCAGCAGTTTGTGGGGTGTCATCGCATTCGGTGGCACGGCGCTTGGTAGCCTGGTCGTTGGCGGTGCGGCCAGCATCTGGGGCCTGCAGGACGTCGTGGTGGTAGCCGGCCTTGCATGCAGCGGCGTCGCGGTGCTTTCGATTTATCATTCCAACAACGGCGAGGGAGAAACCCAGCTTGCAGACAGCGAATGACGCCATTGTCTCGCCCGTAGCCCGCCGTTATGCGATGGTCGTGCTGGCCGTCGTATACATGTTCAATTTTGTCGACCGGCAGATTCTCGCCATTCTGTTGCCCGCGATCCGTGATGAGTTTCTTGTCAGCGACACGGTTCTCGGCTTGCTCGCGGGTACGGCGTTCGCAGTGTTCTACGCTACGCTTGGTGTGCCGATAGCACTACTTGCCGACCGCTGGAACCGTCGTAACCTGATCGCCGTTGCTCTTGCGATCTGGAGCGGCATGACGGCGTTGTCGGGGCTCGCGACAAATATCTGGCAGCTCGGCCTTGCGCGCGTTGGCGTCGGAGTAGGAGAGGCTGGCTGTAGCCCGGCGGCACATTCCATGATCTCGGATCTATACCCTCCCGAGCAGCGCTCAACGGCCATGGGCTTTTACACACTCGGCATTTCGGCCGGCATCATGCTGGCGTACATCGCCGGTGGCTGGGTTGTCGAGAATATCGGCTGGCGCGAAGCGTTTCTGATTGTCGGTCTACCGGGCTTGTTGCTGGCCATTGTCGTGCGTACGACCGTTGCGGAGCCGCCCAGGGGGATGTCGGAGGGTCGGGAGGATTCCGGACAACATCCACCGCTACTTGAGGTATTCCGATTCCTGTTCTTGCGTCGCTCGTTCGTGCATATGGCATTTGCGGCAGGCTTCTCCTCGTTCGTTGGATACGCGGTGAATAGTTTCTTTTTTAGCTTTATATCTCGCAGCTACGATATGCAGATCGTGTCCCTGGGTATCTGGCTTGGCCTGATCCTCGGTATCGCAGGTGGTTTCGGTTTTTTCACGGGCGGCTTTTTTGCAGACTACTTCGGTCGGGTGCGGCAACGCAACGCGCTCCGGTTCATCGCCTTGTCGCAACTGGTTGCGGCGGTGATGTCGCTGGGTGTTTACCTGGCGCCGACGGCCAGGTCGAGTCTGCTGTTGTTCATCATTCCTGCTGCAATCTCCAATTTCTACCTGGCTCCTGTTCTCGCCCAGACACAGAGTCTTGTGCCACTGCGCATGCGTGGTGTTGCGGCGGCCATCATGTTGCTCATACTGAACCTGATTGGCCTCGGTCTGGGACCCCTTGTCGTTGGAGCGCTCAGCGACAATCTCGCACCACACTTTGGTGACGAGTCTTTGCGCTACAGTCTCATGCTCGCCGTTGTCGTCATGGGCCCCTGGGCAGCGCTACACTACTTCCTGGCCGGGAGATCGATCGATGCCGATCTTTCGCGAGCTACCAACAAGGAGATCCCGGAGTGACATTCGAGCCGATGCGCGGTGTAATCGCGCCAATATTGACGCCGTTCGATGATGATCTGTCGATAGCGACGGGTCTTTATGTCGATCTTGCGAATCGCCTGTTTGAAGCAGGCTGTGCGGGGCTCGCGCCATTCGGTACCACCGGAGAGGCTCTTTCGGTTGGTATCGACGAGCGCATAGCCGCCATTCGTGCGTTGATCGATGGCGGGATCGACCCGGCGAAGATGATCCCGGGAACAGGCCTGTCAAACATTGCCGATACTGCGCGCTTGTCACGGGCGTGCCTCGACCTGGGCTGTCCGGCAGTTATCACGTTGCCGCCTTTCTATTACAAGGGCGTAAGCGAGGAAGGGCTGTACCGGTATTTTACGGCACTGATCAAGGCTATCGGCACGGATGCGCGGATCTTTCTCTATCACATTCCGCCTGTCGCGGTCGTAGGCATCCCGCCGTCGCTAGCTGCCAGACTGCACGCTGATTTTCCCGAACAGATCGTCGGTATCAAGGACAGTTCAGGTGACTGGGATAACACGCGGAAACTCTTCGACATCGATGGCCTGATCGTCTATCCCGGATCGGAACTACCCCTGATCGATGCGCTGCAGCTTGACGGCCCCGGGTGCATTTCGGCGACGGCCAACATCAACATGGTTGAGATTTCAAAAGTCGTCGGGCTGTTCGACGCCGGTGACATCGAGGCGGCTCGAGCGCAGCAGGAGAGGATCGGTGTGACGCGGCTGACGATCCAGGACTACGGGCCAATACCGGCACAGAAGCGACTTCTCGCTATGCGAACGGGCGATGCACGCTGGGCCAATGTGCGTCCACCCCTCAGCGCCATGTCAGAATCGGATGGACAGAGTCTCGCTGCAGCATTGGAATGGGAATAGCCAAATCATGAAAATTACGGCTGTCAGGGCGTACCAGGTCGATCTTCCCCTCATCGAAGGGCGTTACACGTGGGCAGGTGGCAAACACTTTGTCGAGACGTTTGATTCAACGATTGTAGAGTTGCTAACGGACGAGGGTACGTGCGGCTACGGTGAAAACACGCCGCTTGGATCGGCGTACTTGCCCGCCTTCGCGCTGGGAACTCGTGCCGGCATCGCCGAACTCGCACCGCACCTGATCGGTCAGGATCCCACGGCCATTGGTCGAATCAACGTTCTAATGGATACTGTCTTGAACGGCCACCCCTACGCCAAATCGGCCATCGACATGGCGTGCTGGGACTTGCTGGGGCATGCCACCGGCAAACCGATCTGCGACCTGATGGGTGGGCGGCAGGGCGACAGTTTCAAACTCTACCGGGCGATCAGCATGCGGGACCCGGCCGAGATGGCCGCGAACGTTGAGCAGTATCGTGGACAGGGCTATTCAAAGTTCCAACTCAAGGTTGGCGGCGACCCGCTCGAGGACATTGAGCGGATACGTGCCGTTCGATCGATACTTGCCGATGACGAAATCCTCGTTGCCGATGCGAACACGGGCTGGCGCATTGACGACGCCGCACGCGTCGTCAATGCAGTTAGTGACGTCGATGTATACATCGAGCAACCCTGCGCGTCGTACGAGCACAGCCTGACGATTCGGCGCCGTACGGCATTGCCATTTATCCTCGACGAGAATATTGATTCATTGCAGATGTTGATCCGTGCGCATCAGGATGGCGCCATGGACGCGATCAATCTGAAAATTTCGAAGTTCGGCGGCCTGACCAAAGCGAAAATCGCCCGCGACGTCTGCGTCAGCCTCGGCATCCCGATGAACATTGAAGATACCTGGGGCAGCGACTTTATAACCGCCGCCATTGCACATCTTTCGCACTCGACACCGGAGGACTACCGCTTTGCCGCAACGGATTTCAATGCCTACGTTGATGTAAAAACCGGTAGCGGCCTGGATGATAAACAAGCGGGTGCCGCGAAGGCGCCAGAAACGCCCGGGCTTGGAATTACGCCGGACTTTGCTGTTCTCGGAAAGCCTGTTTACGAAGCGGTCTGACAATCCTGTACAAGATTATCATCGACGCGATGAGGCCGATCGCGCAGATTCCCGCGGTGGATAAGAAAAAGAAACGATAACCTTCCGCTCCCGGGTATCGGTCGATCAGTACGCCGCCCAGCAGAGGCATGAAAATGTCGGGGGTAAACGCAATGGCCGACACGACACCGGTCGCCGTGCCGGTAACGGTTGCCGGAACGCCGCCTTCCTCGAGCAGCGCAAAGTAAATGCCACGCATTGCGAACACTGTGACTGACGCAACGGTCAACGAGATCAGCATTATTGGTACGAATTTGGCACCGCCTGGAATCACCGCGGCTACGCAATAACTTGCGATGAGAAGCACAAACAGCCATATCATAGACTTGGCGATGCCGAAGTGGTCGGCGGCAAAACCAGCAGCCAGTGCGGCAATGGGCTTCAACCACATCTTTCCGACACTGATCATAGCGCCAACGGTAACACTGAGCGCGAATACCTCGGTCGCATATGGCGTGAAACGGAACAGGCCCCAATACCCGCAGTAGGCCGTCAGGATTACGACAGTAATCAGCCATACGATGGGCATCTTGAGTACACCGATGATCTCGGCGAGCCCAACTTTTTCATTGCTGTCTTCGTCATGCCCGACGTCGTCCTCCATGACAAACCATGAAACGATGCCTAACGCGATGAAGAGTATTGAAAACAGAATAACGACCTGTGCCAATGCGAGCGAACTGCTGCCCAGCGCAGCGAACACAGCGAGAAAACCCATACTCGGCAAGACTTCGCCAATTCCACGACCGGTTTCGAGGATACCGAATGCACGGCCTTGCTCCTCCGGGGGTGCCCAATTTCGTGTCGTACGAATCAACGCGCCCCAGAACAGCAGGGAGATACAAACTCCCCAGAGTGCATGAATAGCAAGGCTAATTTCATACCTGGGAAACGTTGAGAAGTAGAGCCCGGCAGCCCCCGTCAGAACGAGGGAACTTGTCATGAGCTTCCTGGGTGACAGCCGATCGGCCAGCCATCCGCCCGGAAAATAAGACAACAACGAGAATGTCCCGAAAATACTCAGAAGCCCGCCGACTTGAGTATTGTTCAGGTCAAGGGCTTCTGCGAGTGGAATGTAATAGACCTCCTGCAGGAATGGCAGAAGGAAGATTGCGCCGCCAGAAAAACTCATGACGGCCATGACCAGCCAGCGGCGAGCGGTTGTCATTCTTGTTGTCCTCGAATGCCTGGGCACGTCGAGTATAGCAAGAACGAAATTGGCCTAATTAAAGGGAGCGATCCTTGACGGTGCCGACGAGTTTGGATCCACTCATGTCGTAAACCGCACAAACGACTTCACGATCACTCTGCGCCCAGCTTTCCGGCGACGGGTACATCGTGACGACATCAAGTGACGATGATTCGTAATCGCGGCCAACGTAACCTTCGAAGCGGTCTACGCAGGATGCCTCGGAGATGTCGGCGATATCATAGTCAGGATATGACGACATCGTGAGGTCAAACACGGCAAACGCCTCGTTGTCGTGAGGTTCGTTACACGGAACGCCCGGCAAACTCGAGAATTCGTCGGCTTCATAATCCGGATCGTTGAAGCAATCGCCCAGGTGGACCTGGAATGCATCAAGAGTACCCTGGCCGACGATCGCACCACTGTCGTCGCGATCAACGTCAGTCACCGCGCCGTAGATACCAAATCCCAGCGCAGCAATAATATAGGCAGCAAACTTCTTCATAACTCCTCCCACGTGCCTCTTGCACTTAGTTACGCGCTAAAGTTTGCGGGAAAGTCCCTTTCTATCTAAGGACTTAGGTCACGAAAAAGCTATAAATTCAGGAAGTACTCGCTCATGCGTTTACGCGTTGCCTCGTCAGGTAACCGACCCAAACCCGCGCGCATATTGTCCTCAGCGTGATGTGGCTTGGTGGTTTCGGTCACGATGCAGGTCATCGCAGGATTGGACAAAATATACTTGAGTGAGAACTGTGCCCAGGACTCGCAATCAAACTCGGCTGTCCACTCCGGTAGCGTTTTGCCAGAGACAATATCGAAAAACGCGCCATCTTCACGTGCCTTGAAAGGCTCGGCGCCAACAACGGCGGTTCCAATGTCCGCAGCCAATGGCAAGATACGCTCGGCGGGGCCCTGTTGCGTGATCGAGTAACCGATCATCAGGAAGTCGGGTTTTTCCGCTTTCATGAATTTCTCGAGCGACGCAAAATCAGTCGTTCTCGTACGGCTGACGCCGATGTAGCGAACGTGCCCGGCTTCCTTCCATTCCTTGAGCATCGCCCAGTTGTTCTCTATGTCTCGCATGTTGTGCACGAGCATCGCGTCAATCGGCCGCTTGTTCAGCAGTCGTTGAGTCCACTCCAGGTGATCGGCAACTTCCTGCTTGCCGCTGGTGGTAATCTTGCCGATCAGGAACAAGTCATCCTGAATGCCCATTTCAGTTAGCAGTGGTCCGAGGATCGGGTCCTTGCCGCGATTGAATGCCGGTGTGTCGATAACGGTGCCGCCGTGACTCATCAATTCGTGAATGAGCGCCTTCGGAACGTCTTTGCCTTCCGGCGGTAGTTCGATGAACACCCTCGGTGCACCGAGCCCAATAACCGGCAGTTCTTCGTTAGTGCCCGGAATTGGGCGAGTTCGCATGGTTTCGTTGGCTAGCGATGACGCGGGAACGGAAGCTGCGGCTGCAAGTGCGGCACTGCGTGCCAGGAATTGTCTACGGTCCATGGCCAAAGGCTACCACAACTAAAAGCGTGCAGGAGGCGTCGCAGATCGGTGCTCCGGGCTATAGAACGGCTTGGTCTGCACGTGGCACTCGGCCCAGGCGGTGCGCCATTTCAATTCCCGTTGGTAGTCCAACCTCGCCCAGAGTTTCTTCGGCATGTGCCCGTTGACGTAGTCGATATCGGCAAGTGCGAGGTTAGCCTTGAGAACCGGTGACCAGATCGTGCATTTGACCTCACCGACCAGTTTTCCGTCCTTGCCGTCGTAAACAAACGCTTCGCCGACCGGCTTGTTACCGTCGATGACGAGTTTCGTCAGCCGCCGCTTTATGGGCTGTGACTTCTCAGCAAGCAACGCTTTGCGACCCGTGAAATGACCCTTGTCCAGGCTTACGACCCAGCCCAGGCCGACTTCATAAGGCGAACGGTCGTAGCCGTTGCGTATTGTTGATTCGGCGGTATTGAAATCAAAGCCCGGCATGACAAAGCCGGCTTCGATACGCACCATCTCAAGCGCATCCAGTCCCATCGGCTGAATATCGTAGCGGCCCTGTACCGAAAAAATTGCGTCCCACAAGCGCAGCGCATTGGCTGGCTCGACCCATACCTCGTAGCCGAGGTCGCCGGTGTAACCGGTGCGCGAAACTGTGACCGGGATGTCCCCGCAGTGAAGGTCGACAATTCCAAACGGCTTCAGCTGCTCCAGTCCATTGATGCCCGCGGCAGTCAGAACGGAATACGATGTCGGGCCCTGCACGGCCAATGCGGCGACGTCGTGGGTTTCGGTTTCAATTTGAACGTCGTAGCCGCTTGCTGACATGAGCAACCAGTCCAGCTGGTGATGCTGTGAGCACAGGCGGTAGTCCTGTTCGCCGAACTGGAACAATGTGCCGTCATCGATAACCTTGCCCTCGTCATCACACCAGACGACGTAAGTAACTCGCCCCGGCTTGAGCGTCGAGATATCGCGGGTAAGCAATCGGTCGAGATACGCATAGGCATCCTTGCCGCTGATCCGGTACTTCTCCATCGGTGTGAGATCCATCACCGCACAGCCACTGCGTACGGCAAAATACTCAGCCGACAACTTGTCAACAACGCGCGCAACCTTGTACGTGTTCCAGCCTGTCCAGATCTCTGTTGTTGACAGCGCCGAGATTCGATCATGAAATGGCGTGCGCTGCAGTGCCTGGCGGAAGTGCTCGTGATGGATGTTCATTTCGCCCCTCCGAGTTCGAGGACGCGCCTGGCAGCGTTACGGCCGGGGAGGCCAGTAAGCCCGCCGCCGGGGTGACAGCCCGCGCCACACAGGAAGAGCTTGTCGATCGGCGTGTCATACTGCGCTGCGCCATGCAGGGGTCGCATCATAAATGACTGGTGAATTGACAGTTCGCCATGATGCCAGTGGCCCTGTACTGCGTGGAATTGTGTCTCGACGTCACGCGGCGTCAGGAACTCATGATCAACGATCAATGACGTCAGATTCGGTGAGTACTGCCCAATTTGCGAGATGACTTTGTATGCAAACGTCGTTTTCTCATCATCCCAGCCGTCCTCGAGATCATAAGGAACATATGACACGTTCACGGACATCACGTGGTGGCCATCGGGCGCCAGTGAACTGTTATGCAGGCTCGGTATCGCAATATCGAGAACCGGATGTTCCGAGTACTCGCCATACTTGGAGTGATTGAAAGCATGTTCGATGTATTTCATCGACGGCGCGACCAGAAGACGATTTGCCAATTGCGCTTCGGTCAGTCCTTCAAACTCCGGCAAGCCGCTCAGGGCCAGATTCAGTTTCGCGACGACACCGGCGCCGCGAATC
>Ga0255052_10001027_pt1 | contig 21566 bp, 15 predicted proteins | sample JV7_2_21_MG_FD_188632 | JGI IMG/M metagenome (GOLD analysis project Ga0255052, IMG submission 188632) | Seawater microbial communities from Jervis Inlet, British Columbia, Canada - JV7_2_21 | ecosystem: Environmental > Aquatic > Marine > Inlet | place: Canada: British Columbia | collected... | reverse complement strand
CTCGATACGGTCAACCAGTGGCATGAATGGAAGGGCTACTCGAGTGCTGACGCATTGTATTGCGAGGATATGGAGTACTTCGCGATTCGTAACGCGACCGCCGTGTTTGATCTGACACCGATGACCAAGTACCGCATCACCGGACCCGATGCACTCGAGTACATTGACCGCCTGGTGACGCGCGATATGAGCAAGATAAAGCCCGGTCGTGTGGCTTATGCCGTTTGGTGTGACGACCGCGGTCAGGTCATTGATGACGGCACGATTTTTCACCTCAAAGAGGGGGAATACCGTCTGTGTTCTCAGGAGCGGCACTTCGCGTGGCTGCAAACTGCAGCGATCGGTTTTGACGTGTCGATCGTTCTTGAGACCGAGGATGTCGCAGGTCTTGCCGTGCAGGGCCCGACGTCATTCACTGTCCTGAAAACGATGGGCCTCAATGGTCTCGAAGATCTCAAACCGTTCGGTTTGATGAATTTTGATTTCGATGGCGCCGACCTCATGGTGTCACGCACAGGCTTTACGGGGGATCTTGGCTACGAGGTATGGATTCAGCCTGATAAGGCAGAGTTGCTTTGGGACGCGCTGTTCGAAGCAGGCAAGTTATACGGTATTCGTGCGATGGGCACTCATGCTCTTGAGCTTGCACGGATCGAGGCCGGCTATCTTGCAGCTTACGAGGACTTCCTGCCGGCGGCCGCAACTGTTCGTAATGGACGTACACGTTCGCCATTGGAGCTTGGACTGGACTGGCTCGTCGACTTCAAGAAGCCAAATTTCAATGGTCGACGGGCTCTTGCAGAGGAAAAGCGCAACGGCTCAACATGGCGGCTCGTCAAGCTCGATATTGAGGGCAACAAAGCAGCGCACAGCTCCTATATTTTCTCCAGGGAGAAGGGCAACAAGAGCGAAATCGGATTTGTGACGTCGGCCGCCTGGTCGCCGGTGTGCAAGCAGAACATCGCGCTCGGCACAGTCAGGATGCCGCACGGTGAGGTTGGCAGCAATGTCTGGGTCGAGATCTACTATCAGCGGGAAATGCACTGGTCGCGTGCAATGGCGAAGGCAACCGTCGTCGATAAACCGTTCTGGTTCCCGCCACGGCGTAGCGCGACGCCGCCTGGTCCTTATTGATCGGACGATAAATGACGCACCGACTCGATCCGAGACGGTGATCAGCGTGAGTTGTCCGACAGACGGGAACAGTCGCTGCAGATTCGGGACTGGGCATTGGAGATCTGGACCGAACTCGAACTCGAAGCCGAAGACCGAGTCTAGCTTATCAACACAATTCAGCTGAATAGAATATTTGTTCCCATTATTTGTGAACGTGGAATATCTGTTTTAATGCTGCCATAATCGCCATTCTGCTTCGCCAATCGTACTTCGAGTTTCTGCGAATGAAAAAAACTTACATGACCAGCCTCAAGACCGTGATCTCGAGGTGGCTTTGTGGAGTTCGTTCTGGCGCAAAATTTTCCGCGCTGACCATTTGAAAAGACGCTCTTACACATGCTGCGAATACACATTAAGAGTGCCCTTTCGGTAGTTGTGCTTGTTTGTTCTGGCGCACAAACAAATGTAATCGCAGACGAGCTCACTGGCTCAGCTCGAGCCGAGTCTCTGCAGCTTATTAAACTGATCGCCGCACCTACTATTGACGGTGCCATTAGTGAATCTGAGTGGACAGGCGCTAGAGTTGTAGACGAAATCTTTGTGCAGATTGAGCCAGAGTACGGAAAATCATCGCCTTTTCGAACAATTGTCCGCATCGGCCAGACTGATTCGGCATTGTACGTCGCTGTCGAGGCCATTGACCCGCAACCAGATCGCCTTGCTGCCGCATCGACGCAGCGCGACGGCGAATTGGAACGCGATGATTCGGTGGCGGTACTTCTGGATACCTTCAATGATGATCGAACCGCGTATCTGTTTCGCACAAATGCGTTGGCAACACAGGAAGATGGTCGAATCGCCGACAACGGTCGCACAATGGATTATCGATGGGATGCAGCGTGGCTATCTGCGGCGACGCGACAAGAGGATCGTTGGGTCGTTGAAATCGAAATTCCTTTTTCAATTTTGAAATACACTGTGGGCGAAGAAAGTAGCTGGGGTATCAACTTTGTAAGGACGATTCCCCGCCGCCTGGAGACGTCTCTTTGGTCGGGTCCAGTTGAGGATGTTTACAGAGTATCCCGATTCGGCGAGCTAACTGGCATCAATGCGCCGGGGCAGATGGATCCCTGGCAGTTTATTCCATACATCCTGGGCTCAATTGCCGAGAGCGAAGCTGACGACGTTGAAGTTGGTGCAGATGTGCGCTGGCGCCCGTCGAGCAAACTTGGGATTGATCTCACTGCTAATCCCGACTTTGCGTTGGTCGAAGCCGACGTGGAAACGATCAACCTGTCTCGCTTTGAGCTCAAAATTCCGGAAAAACGTCCCTTCTTCCTCGAGGGAAATGAGATGTTCAGTCAGCGAATCAGTCAGTTCTACAGCCGCCGGATAGGCGACATAGAATGGGGCGCCAAGGCAAGCGGCAAAGCTGGCCGCACCGACTTTTCGGCGATCGCAACCTCAGGCAACCTTACGTTTGAGGATGAATTAGACGAAGCGTCCGCCGATTACAATATTGTGCGCATGCAACACGGCCTGCGACGCGGTTCCAGCGTGGGCCTGCTCGCGGCAAATCGCAATTTTCAGGACGAAAACTCGGGTTCGGTAGGCATCGACACGTCGCTTTTTTTCTCCGATACACTTGGCATGACCGCACAACTATTGCGCGTGCATGGCCCGACTGCTGATGGTGGACTGGCATGGTTTCTGCGTCCTTCCTGGGATACTGCCACGAGTCATTTTCACGTTCGCTACACCAATCTCGATGCCGGCATCCTGGAGGATATTAACGCTGTGGGATTCCTGAGAGACGACGATCGCAAGGAATTTGACACGAAAGCAGAGCATACCTTCTGGATGAATAGTGGGCCGATTGAAAAAGTAGAGCCTTCGATTAACTACAATCGATTCTGGAGCCAGGACGGTGTGCTGCGAAGCTGGAAGGTCGAAGCGCAGGTGGATGTCGAGTTCCGCAACGGCTGGGATATCGAGGTCCAGCATGTTGACGAGTTCAAACTTTTCGAGAAAGAGTTTCGCAACGACCTGACTACTCTTGAGATAGGTTGGGACGGACGTGATGGCCGCTCCGTTAATGTATTCGCAGGCAGCGGCGTCAATTTCGACGCTGACCTTACCTTGTACGGCGCCGAGGTAGAGTGGCCTGTCGGTGACAACTGGCGATTCTCATATGAATTGACCAGACTTGAGCTAAGCCCCGATCTGGAATCTGAAACAACCACAATCCACGTCTTCGACGTCCTTTATTCCTTCCATACGGATTTGTTTGTCAAGCTATTCGTGCAATCAAACTCTGCAATTACTAAAGAGAACGTTCAGTTGCTCGGGGTCTGGCGATTCAAGCCGCCGTTTGGCGCATTGCAGATCGCTTACCAGCGAGGCACCTCCGAGCAGGGACAGCAATCGCAACAAGGTGATACCTTTTTCTCCAAGCTCTCTTGGGTGTTCTAGTTGGCGTCCAAAAAGCAATTGAGATCCACAAGATCCTGCCTGCATTGAGAAGAATCTTCGAATTTGATCGTTTGGATACCAATCGAAGCTGCTGCTGCCAGGTTTACACTCATATCGTCAATAAAGACTGTTTCAGTAGCTTTGAGTTGATGCACGGTTAACAAGTGCTCGTATATCTCGATTTCCGGCTTAACCTTTTGAACTCGGCAAGAGATAACGATGCCGTCGAACATGTCCCAGAATCGGTGTTTCTTTTCAAGATAAGCAATCGATGCAAATTGCATGTTTGACAGGATGAATAGCTTGTTATCTGAAATCCATATGGACCGAATCAGTTCTATTGTTTCTTGAATGGGTGTAAGGGATCGCGGCACCTCGTCAAAAAGTCTTTCGATGTCCTTGCGGGGCAAGCCTGTTCTTGATGCGCCCCGGTCTATCGCGTGATCTAAGACAAGGGTTCCCCGGTCGAGCTCCACCCAATCAGCATGCTCGAAAATCTCCGCTCTCACCAAATCCTGCGTTGCCGAATCCTCGAAAATGCGGCTGATGATTGCATCCGGTTGCCAATCGAATACGACGCCGCCCAAGTCGAATACGATGTTCAATGATGGCGCTCCAAGTGCATCTATCAGGTGCTTGGAAGCTTACTGCGCTAGCGCCACATAGCAAGCGATGGTCGCAATCGAGACAAAGGCACCGGTGACTCTGGCAAATCGCCAGGGTGTAAGGTCGAGACCGCTGTCGCCGGGAACGTCCGGCGTCGTGGATGCCGCGGCACGACTGCCCAAGCTAAGTGCGAACAGTAGTACCAGGGTAAGGACGAAAACGACCGCGAGCGTATGCAGGAAATGCAACGGATCAGACAGTCCGAACAGTCGCGTCATGAAACCCTGGTATGCGTCGCCGAAAGCAAAGTTCAAAAGATAAAACACTAGCGGGCCGACGAGTAAACTGATTTTCGCGGCTTTGGCGCTCACGTAGCGCGTCATTAAGCCACAGAGAATGACGGCAAGCATCGGCCCGAAGAACGTTGCATTAATTTGCTGCAGGTAGATATAGAGGCTTCCGGATGTATCAATCGTTGGCGCGACGAGCATTGCTGCGATTGCGAGCAAGCTGCTCACCCACCGGCCGATTCTGACCTGGTTTCGACCCGAGGATTCCGGATTCAGCGTGGAACGATAGATGCCTTCACTGAATAAGGTGGCAGCACTGTTCAGCACGCTGTTGAATGTGCTCAACACAGCACCTACCATCACGGCGGCAAAGAATCCCGTTAACGCTGTAGGCAGAACAGTCCTTACGAGCATTGGATAGGCTTGCAGGTAATCGGAGCTACTCAATGTGTCCTTGAACATGTGATACGCGATGACGCCAGGAAGCACGATCGCGATCGGACCCAGTAGTTTGAACGTGGCCGCGATAAGCACGCCCTTTTGCGCCTCCTTGAGGTTTTTGGCGCCCAGCGCGCGCTGGATAATCGACTGATTCGTGCACCAGAAGAAAATCTGATTGACGATCATGCCGGTGAACAAGACGCCGAAGGGTAAAAACGATCCGGGCTCGTCACCCGTGATGTCAAACTTCTCGTTCTCCTCGGTGTAGACGATGTCGAGTCCAGCGAGGACGTCGCCATCGCCAACCATGCTCAGCGCCAGAATCGGTACCAGCAGTCCGGCAATCAGGAAGCCAACACCATTGATCGTATCGGAGATAGCTACGGCTTTGAGTCCGCCGAATATTGCGTAGAGTGATCCAAGTACGCCAATGCCCCACACCATGAACCACTTGGATTGCGTCGCGCTGATGCCAAGCGAGTTTGACACTTCAAACAGACTCTCGAGCCCCTCGGCGCCGAATAGCAAAACGACCGGCAGTATTGCGATTGCATAGGAAAACAGGAATAAAGCGGTAGCGATCACCCGGGTCTGATTATCAAATCGTCGCGCAAGGTACTCCGGAATCGTCGTTAGCCCAATGCGCAGGTATTTGGGCAGGAAATACAGCGCAGCGAGCACCATCGCGAGCGCCGCAGTCGTCTCCCATGCCATGACGGCGATCGTGTGATTGAACGCGTCGGCATTCAGCCCGATCAGGTGCTCGGTCGACAGGTTTGTCAGCATCAACGAGCCAGCGATAACCCAGGCCGTGAGACTGCGGCCGGCCAGGAAGTAGGCCTCCGACGAGTCCATGCGGTCTTTTCGCGTTACCCACCATGAAATAGCCGCAACGGTTGCGGTAAACGCAAGGAAAGAAAAGACTGCCGTCATTTACTCGCTATTAAGGTGCGAGCGCCGATTGAACTTGTAGACGTGGTTGACGGAGATGTCAGAACTGCCATCGTCGGGTACAGACATCATCGTGACTGAGGCACTGTCGCCGTCAATCGTCATATGAGCAAACCCCCACAACAAGCCTTCTGCCATTACGGTACTGTGCTCAGGGTACTTGCGATCCTGATGCTGCATGAATGATGTATGTATTGGACGTTGCTTGGCTGCAGCGCCTGATACGATCTGTACAAGCGGCTCGGCCGTTGCCTCGCCTAAAGCGGCCGCGCAACTGTCGGTGTGAATCTCCAGCGTGTGGTCATGGCCGACAAGGTAGCCGTCAGCATAGCGACACATCGCCGGAAGTATCATTTCGCGCAGTACCTTCGCCTGCTCAAACTTACTGCCTGACGATGACCAGATCGGGTGATGAGCAACAACGAATTTCCATTTCGCTGTTGATGCCTTCAATACTGTCTCAAGCCACTGTGGCTGATTCCTGTCCTCATCCGTCAGCGGCTCAGTGTGGTAACCGGGCGGTTCAATCTCGTCCGCTACGGCTTCAGAACCGTCATCATTCAGATAATCTGCATGAACGTCTGTTGAGGCGAGAATCATGCTCGTATCAATAATAAAGAGCTCAATATCTCCATTGCCCGCTGGCGGCTTGACTGTGTAGTAGGGAGCGTCGATGTAAAAACCGTCGGCGTTTTGGAGAAACTCGATCTGGGCAAAACCGGCCGCACGTGAGGTTTCCCAGTCGTGGTTACCGAGCGTTACATAGGTTACATATGACTCCGGATCGCCGACGAGATCGTCAAAGGGGTCGGAGAACATGTGTCTGAAGCGATCGGCGTCGTCGAAACCATCGGCGCCAAAGGTCGCCCCACTCGGGTAGATGTTGTCACCTGGCATCACGCCAAAGTCGCACCGACTAACATTTGCGCAGTAGTGCTTCATCGCTGCGGCGACCGCATTCATTCCGGTGGCCGGAACAGTCATTCCTGTAACAGGGGAAATGGAGCTTGGTCGTGCTTCAAATTCATCCAGTGGCCGTTTGTCCTCGATCCAGTCGTCCAGTTCGGACTGGTAGTATTCCTCGGCCGTGAACAGATCCACGTAGTCGTCCTGATCGGGATAGTCCAGGTCATAGCCACTGTCACCGAAAATCAGCACGTTGATTTGTCGGGTTGTCTCGACTTCGGCGGGTTGGTCTGCGAAGCAGCCCGATAATGCCAGGCTCGCGATCAGGAAAACGGCACTGTGGCCGGGCCGAAAGATAGTTGTTGTCATGCGAATAACCCGATTGGAATAACTATTCCTATTATAAACAAAAATAGAATATTTGTTTCAATTTCTGCGATAATGCTTGTTCAGCACCGAATCGTGGCATAGACAAATTACAATGCAGAGTATTTTTTTCATGAAATTCAAAACCTTGCGAATATTCCTGGCGTTGGCAGTGGTTGCTTGTCAACCTGCCGGGACACCGCCAAGCAATTTGGAGAACGAGCCCGAGTACTCACCATCAGTGCCCGCAAACGCAGAAACAACACCGACCCTGGCCGATGGTGCCACCGACCCGGCGATCTGGATTAACACAGACAGTCCACAGGACAGCCTGATACTCGGCAGCGGGATGGCAGGTGGGCTTGAGATGTACAAGCTGGATGGCACCCGTGTCGGCGTTGCGAGTGGACGAGCGATTGGACTGGTTGACGTTCGCTATAACTTCCCGTTGGCCGGTAACGCAGCTGCGCTTGTCGTTGCCTACGATGCCGCAATGGCAGAGATCATTGCTTACACGATCGATGCCGAAGATCAATCGTTGCATGAGATTACAACCCGGCCGTTGGCGATCGAATTGGAATTAGAAGGGCTGTGCCTGTATCAGAGCCCATTGTCTGGTAAGTACTATGCGTTCGCGGCCGGTGGTGGTGTGATACAGCAGTGGGAGCTCTTTGAGCAAGACGGCAAAGCTTCCGCTCGCAGAATTCGGGACATACCTGTCGGACTGGGCGCAGGGCATTGCGTTGTGCATGATCGAAGTTCGTCGCTGTATTTTTCGCAGGAGACGGTCGGAGTATTCAAGATCAATGCGGAACCGGAGTCCGAAGCAGAAAAGAGAATCGTGGACGTCGCGCAACCGCTGGGTCACTTTGTCGGAGATGTGAAAGGCATCGCCATCCAGGAATACGCAAGCGGTGGGTATCTGATCGTGTCGGACGCTGACATAAGTCGCCTGCAATTCTACGACCTGGATACGTTCGAACACGTTGGCACTCTTGGTATTGACGGTGTCGAGGAGGCTGAGGGAATTGCAGTGACCGCTGTCACCTTGTCATCGGATAGTGAAGGTGGCCTGCTTGTCGTTACCGATGACGATAATGGTACTGAAGCAACAAACTACAAGATTGTGTCCTGGAACACGGTCGCCGATGCGCTGAGGCTGACGGCCGGTATCGCACACGATCCTACTGTCCCGATGCAGAGAACCGCGGTCACCGTGTCGCCGACTGTCGAAACAGAGCCTGTCGGAAGCTTTGGTGACGCGGCAGACGACCCGGCTATCTGGGTCCATCCTGAGAACCCGGAGTTGAGTGTCATTATCGGCACACAAAAGAGACACGGCATAGAAGTCTATGATTTGGCAGGCAATTTGCTGCAATCGCGAGCTGACGGCCGGATCAACAACGTTGATCTGCGTTATGGGTTTTCTTTGAGTGGCAAAGCTGTCGCGGTAGTAGCCGGGAGCAACCGCAGCACTGACAGTATCAGCATCTATCGCGTCGACACGAAATCGCGAAATCTGACCGACGTCGCAGACGGGGTAATTCCCACAGGCATGATTGACCCATACGGTGCGTGTATGTACCGCAGCGCGACGACAGGTCTTTACTATGTGTTCATCAATGATACCGATGGATTGGTCAGGCAGTGGCAGCTTGTGGATAACGGCCGTGGGAAGATCGCTGCGACATTGGCGCGCGAGTTCAATGTCGGTTCGCAGACCGAGGGCTGTGTCGCCGATGACGAAACAGGTGATTTCTATATTGGCGAAGAAGATGTCGGCATTTGGAAGTATTCGGCCGAACCCGACGGCGGTGAGGACCGTGTGCTAGTCGACGGCGTCGACGGCAACGGACACCTGACGTCGGACGTTGAAGGTCTGGCAATCTACTATGGCGACGATGGCGCTGGTTACCTGGTGGCATCGAATCAGGGCGCTGACAGTTACGCGCTGTATGATCGTGCCGGTGAGAATCGATTTATCGGCATATTTCATGTGGTAGCGGACGATGTGACCGGTATCGACGGTGCATCTGAAACCGATGGCCTGGACGTAAGCAGTGCGTATCTCGGCCCGGATTTTCCCGGCGGCGTCTTTGTCGCTCAGGATGGTCGCAACATCACTCCGGAAGAGCGCCAGAACTTCAAACTCGTGCCGTGGCAGCGTATAAGCGAGGCTATGGGACTTGAACAGACTGATAAAGAATGACTGAGCACTGCACTTGAGTGCAATTTTCAAATTCTTCGCAGCCGGGCCTGACGCGCCGCCGATCCAGGATGCTGCTGACGTCGATCGACTTTTTCGTTATCACCGTCGCAACATCATATTCATCATTACGCTCTGTTATGGCCTGGGCTACGTTTGCAGGCTGGCGTTCAATGTTGTCAAGAAGCCGATCATGGATGCGGGCATATTTACGCCCGAGGAAGTCGGTTTCATCGGTTCGATGCTGCTATACGGCTATGCGGCGGGAAAGTTCAGCAATGGCTTCCTGGCCGACTACACCAATGTAAAGCGTTTTTTTGCGGCCGGCATACTCATGTCGGCGTTGCTCAATTTCGGCATGTCGTTGTCGACAGTTGTCGGCATATCTGCGGTGTTGTGGATGTTCAATGGCTGGTTTCAGGGCTTCGGAGCACCATCGGCAGTCGTGGCATTGGCGAGTTGGTTCAGTAATCACGAACGCGGCCGCTACTACGGAATCTGGAGTACTGCACATTCTATTGGTGAAGGACTGACTTATCTCGGCATTGCTTTTCTGATTGCGTTGCCACCAAAAGGTCTCGGTTTACCGTGGCAATGGGGCTTCTGGACGCCGGCTGCCATTTGCGTGCTGGCAGCATTCTTGTTGTACCGTTATTTGCAGGACCGACCACAAACCCTGGGCCTGCCATCAATCGCAGAGTGGAAACACGATGGCCAAACCGTAGTGCGGCCAACAAGTCACAACGCAGCGAAGATCTGGCGAGATCAGCTGAAAGTGCTGGCAATTCCATCCATGTGGTTGATTGCGATGGCCAGTTCGACGATGTACATCACTCGCTACGCAATCAATAGCTGGGGCAATGTTTATCTGCAGGAAATTCGTGGTTTCGATCTTTTCGACGCCAATCTGTTCATTTTTCTAAATACAGCGGCCGGAATTCTGGGTTGTGTGGCATTCGGCTACATGTCCGACAAGTTGTTCGATGCGCGGCGCCCGCCAACCAATCTGATTTTCGGGCTGCTCGAGCTAATTCCGCTGTTCATTATATTTTATGGACCGACCAATAGTATTGTTCTTGCGGTGGCGCTGGTCGTCTATGGTTTTGGGCTCAGCGGAATTCTTGCGTCATTAGGCGGACTCTTTGCCATCGATATAGCGCCGAAACGAGTCGCCGGCGCAGCGATGGGCTTCATTGGCATATTCAGCTACCTGGGGGCAGGTATGCAGGACTACATCAGCGGTAAGCTGATTTACGATAGTGAAATTCGAGTTGTGTTTTCTGTCGGAGAATACTCACCAACCGTGTATTTCTATGACTACACCGTACCAATAGTCTTTTGGGTCGGCGCATCCGTTATCTCAATGGTGCTGGCTACCAGTCTGTGGAGGGCTAAGTCACGTGACTAAGCGACACCTTGTGCTGCTCTGTTGCATAGCTCTTTCTGCGTGCACGGAAGAGGACGCAGTGGACTACTGCAGGGATCATTATCTGCTCCATGCCGGGCATCAGGATGGCCTCGGCATGCTGACCGTTACTATGGCAGACAGCGGCATATTATCGACCGAGCTGACATTGCCCGCATCCTCCCTGATTGATGGCATTGACGAGCTTCTGGAAGATCCGCAGTTGGTGTACACGCTACAAACCAGCAGCGACTGTACGGCGGCAACGAGTACTGTTCGTCGTCTGGACAGCACGGTAGTCGCGACTTATGAGTCACGCTGTGGTATCGACAACAAGATCGGTCAGATGGACGTCGTACTTTTTGACACGCTGACGACCCTGGAGGAGCTCGAGGTCAATATCGTAACGCCTGCAACACAGAAACACTTCGCGATTAGTCGACAGTGCGAAAGCGCAATTTTTCGCCTCGATTAGTATTTCGCAACAGCCACCGGGATCAATGAATGCCAACGATAGATGAACGTTTTGATTTCGCATGCACGATCATCAAGGATGCAGGTGCCCTTGCGCTTGAGTACTTTGACAGATTTGAAACTCTTGAGGTTAAGAGCAAGGGTGTACAGGACATGGCCAGTGAGGCAGATGTCGAAACAGAAAAATTGATAGAACAAGCAGTGACTTCAGCTTTCAGTGGCGACGCGTTTCTTGGCGAGGAGGGTGCCGACGCCTTTGAAGTACAACCCGGGAAGGGGACATGGATTATTGACCCCATTGACGGTACGCAACCCTTCGTCAACGGGATCGCGAGCTGGTGCGTTGCGATTGCCTTCGTTGAAGGTGGTCGAATTCAGATAGGTGTTGTCTTCGATCCGAATCGTGACGAGCTGTTTGCGGCGAAAGCTGGTGGGGGCGCTACGCTCAATGATCAGTCGATCACCGCCTCGTCAGCGATCAGTTTATCGGCGGGCCTTGTCAGTGTTGGCTACTCGAACCGGGTTAAACCGGACGATACGCTCGGGCCGCTGACACGGCTGATGAATGCAAACGGTATGTATCATCGCAGTGGTAGCGGCGCATTGAGCCTCGCGTATGTGGCGGCTGGCCGCCTGATCGGCTACTTCGAACCGCACATGAATTCCTGGGACTTCGCGGCCAGCGCCCTGATCATCAAGGAGGCGGGCGGCGTGATCAACGATTGCCTGCCGAATGAACAGGCAATGATCAAAGGTGGTTTGGTCCTGGCCGCTGCGCCGGGCGTCTACGAAGAGTTACATACGGTCCTTCTCGAGACACGTTGATCCGGCAGCTTCAGGTCTGTGCTGTGAGCTCGCGCAAGTTGTCGCAACCGAGGCGGGCGAATATTGACGGAGTCGCGACACTCGGGTCTTGTTCGGCCTCGACAACTGCCCATCCCTCGTATTCGACTTTTCGGAGCGCCGAGAATATTGCTGGATAGTCAATGCAGCCGTCTCCCGGAACCGTGAACACGCCGTCGAGGACCGCTTCGAGAAAACTGCAGTCCTTATTGAGGCATCGTCGCAGCACTGTCTCACGAATATCCTTACAGTGTAGATGACCAATGCGGTCTGCGTACTGCTGTGCCAACGTCACCGGATCCGCTTCCGCAAACCAGGCATGGCCGGTGTCGAGCAACAGGTGAACGTCCTCGCTCGTGTGCTGCATCATCGTCTCGATATCAGCGGCGGACTGCACCACCGTACCCATGTGATGGTGATAGCAGAGTTTAAGGCCACGATCTCCGCATGCCCTGGCAACGTCAGACAGGCGCCCGCCGAATTGCTTCCAGTCTGCGGCGGAAATCCGGGGGCGCTGCGATAACCTCGTGTCATATTGCGAATGAATGCAGCCCGTTACCTCAGCGAAGATCAATACGCTGCAACCCATCTGCTCAAGCAACTCCGCGTGCATTGCGATTGCATCGATCTCTTTTGCCGCGTCTCGCTCCAGCAACCGGCCGCTGTACCAACCGGAAACGAGTGACAGGCCGTGCTCGTCGAGCATTGGCCCGAGTGTCTTCGCGTCTCGTGGAAATTTGTGGCCGAGTTCGATGCCGGCATACCCGGCTTGCGATGCTTCCGTCAGACAAGTTTGCAATGCAACGTCGCCGCCGACGTATTGCAGGTCGTCATTGCTCCAGGTAATAGGATTGATGCCAATGGAGATCGTCATTTATCTGCTCTTCTGACGGTCCTGATACTCGGTCGATGCACTAACGACGTCTGCGTTATCGGAGACCTCAGCGACCGGAACGTCCCACCACGTTCCGCCGGCTTCGGTCGAGGGAAGTGGATCCGTTTCGATAACGACGACAGCGGTGCGATCGGAATCCTGCGCGCGTTTTAGTGCAGCTTCGAGGTCTGCTATCGACGAAACCTTTTCGGCCTGCGCGCCGAGCGATGCGGCGTGCTGTGCGAAGTCGATATCAGGAGCGCCCTCACGGCCACTGTAACTGGACTGCATCAGGTTGTTGTAAGCTCGACCTCCCAGCGACGTCTGCAGCCTGTTGATGCAAGCAAAGCCACGGTTATCGAGCACAACAATGATGATCTTGGTATCGAGCGCTACAGAGGTGGCGATTTCCGAATTCAACATCAGGTAACTGCCATCGCCAACCATAACGACGACATCGCGTTGCGGGCGCGCCATCTTGGCACCGATGCCGCCCGCGATCTCATAGCCCATGCACGAGTAACCGTATTCGACGTGATAACTGTCCGTATCGCTACTGCGCCATAACTTGTGTAATTCGCCGGGCAGCCCACCCGCCGCACACACGACGGTCGCATCCTCGTTGAAGCAACGATTCACGGCGCCAAGTACTTCGGCATCCGATGGCGGTGTGTTGCCAGTAATTGCGGTAGCGTTTGTAACTGCCGTATTCCAGGCATCTCGAAGTGTCGCCATGGATGCCGTCCATTCGGTATCGACGCTGAGCTTACCCAAAGCGTCGTCGATGTCCTGAATACAACGCTTCGCGTCGCCTCTCAGTGCGATTGCGCGTCGTTTGACGAGATCATGACGTACGACATTTATGCTGAGAATCGGCACATTCGGGTTGCCGATCAATAATCCGGAGCCGGTCGTAAAATCCTGCAGTCGTGTGCCGATCGCAATGATCAGATCTGCGTCGTTGGCCAGGGTATTCGCCGCACTTGACCCCGTAACGCCGATCGCACCGACGTTGCAGCTGTGATCCCATGGCAATGTACCTTTGCCCGCCTGTGTTTCCGCGACCGGAATGCCGTATTTGGACGCGAAGCCGGCGAGAACTTCCGTTGCAGCGGAATAGTGAACACCGCCACCGGCTACGATCATTGGTTTGCGGGAACTCTGTAATGCTCGAAGCGCGGCGTCGAGTTCGTGCTTGTCGGCTCCGGCACGCAGCAAGCTGTGAGTATTCGCTTCGAAGAACGACGCAGGGTATTCATAAGCCTGAGCCTGAACATCTTGCGGAAGCGCAAGAGTAACCGGGCCACATTCGACCGGGTCCGTTAGCACCGATATCGCCTGTGGTAGCGATTGCAGTAGCTGTTCGGGTCGTGTGATTCGATCCCAGTAGCGCGACACGGGGCGGAAACAATCATTCGCAGTGATTGTCGGGTCAGAAAAGTCCTCAACCTGTTGCAATACCGGGTCAGGCAGTCGATTTGCAAAAGTGTCACCTGGCAGCAGCAGCACGGGCAGGCGATTGACATGTGCCAGCGCAGCGGCGGTGACCATATTGGTTGCGCCCGGGCCTACCGAAGTCGTGCACGCCATCATGCGCCGCCGCCGCATCGTTTTTGCGTAGGCAATCGCGGCATGCGTCATCGATTGTTCGTTGTGCCCGCGATAGACAGGCAGCGCTTCGCCAACGTCCTCCATCGCTTCGCCGAGACCAGTAACATTGCCATGTCCGAATATCGCGAACATGCCGTTGAATAAGCGCAAGGTTTCGCCATCGATCTGCGTGTATTGGGCGCACAGGTAGCGGACGAGCGCCTGCGCCATCGTGAGTTTGACCTTAGCTGCCACTATCGTCTCCGTTGCCGCGGTAGTTCGACTAAGCTGTCGCGGACTGGGCGTTTTCCTCGCCAGCTGCGGCGGATGAATCCTGCCAGAAACGAATCATCCTTCGATAATTGCTCACAATCAATTCTACGGCACTTTCATCGTCGATCTCGCCATTGAACCAACGTCTGGCTGCATCGCCAAATATACTGCGCCCGATAGCAAAACCTCTGCAAACGGGAAAGTGGGCGGCGATCCTGAAGGTCTGCCGGAGCTCGTCTTCGGGCGCGTCAAGTCCGAGTAACAAAACGCCGTGGCACATTGCGTCGTAACGTTCGATCACGCTACTGATTTCCAGCCAGCCTTCGCGACTTTGCGGCTCCAGTTTCCACCAGGCCGGAAACACGCCAAGATTGTAAAAACGACGTTGTATATTCGCGACCGTGTGGTCATCGCATGGGTGACCGGTCGATGTCGCTATGACTTCCAGCAAGAGTTCCCGATTGAGCGCCAGGCAATCGGCATGCAACTGGCGTACACGATCCTCCTGCTGCAGTCGCAACTCGATGTCATCGTCCGGATGATAGAAGATCAGACATTTAACGATGTGTGACGCCGGCCATTCCAATAGTGGTAATCCCATACTGCTTCTGGGGTCGAACTCGACCGGACGTGAGCCTGGAACTTCGACTGGTCGTGCAATCCACCACTGCTCGGCGGTCATCTTCGCCAACACTGATTCACCGTAGCGCTCATCGACGATGATGCCGAGATTCGTGTCTTCTGATTTACTCGCCTCAACCCTTGTAACAGCGTCACAGACCAATGATTTGAATGCTCTTATTTTCGGGCCAGCGGCTTCAGTTGATACCACCATATCTTCCAGTTGGCGGCGGTGGTCGAAGGCCAGAATGCAGAGATTGTCCGGGGTATCGCGCCGTGTCGAAACACGATGTAGAAAGTCGATTCGCGGATCCTTGTCGGGTCGCGGTATTGAGTCCGCTCTTGACAGGTAATCGTCAAGTTCAACTTTGGTCGGCATGGCGGGCGTGCAGCCATGCCGCGATACGACCAAGGCGCCACACGAATTGCCAATACGGGCGCAGGATGTCCAATCTTCACCGTTAAGCCAACCATGTAAAAACCCGCTCAGGAATGCATCTCCGGCACCTACAGTATTGAGGACTTCCACCTGTACGCCCGGCGCAGATTCACCGTCATCGAGATCGTCAGGAATCTCATGATCGAAAACGACACAGCCAATCGGGCCTCGCTTCACGACCAGCGCAGCACTCGATTCTCCGCGGATGCCATGCAGTGCCGCCAATGTGTCTGAGTGTCCACCGGCGATGAAAATTTCTTCTTCGGTTCCAACCAGGATGTCGCAGTCGCGGACGACGGACTGAATTCGTTCCGTGACAATATCCGATGCGACGTAGCGTTCCTCGCCACTCCCTTGTGTCGTGAGCCCCCAGAGAACAGGTCGATAGTCGATGTCGAGGATTACCTTCGTTCCTGCCTTTTTCGCAAATGCGATTGCCTGACAAACAACCTCATAACTCTGATCAGTCGACAGGTGAGTGCCTGTGATAGCCAGTGCACGGCTTGACGCGATGTATTCCTTGTCAAAGTCGGAAGTCTCGATGCCCAGGTCTGCACAGTTTTCCCGATAAAAAATATGAGGAAACGAATCTCGGTTACTGATACCGAGAACGACGAGAGCGGTCAACCGTCTCGGATCAGTGACGACATGGCCGACATCGACGCCCTCCGTCGCCAGCGCCTCTCTGACAAAACGGCCCATGTGTTCATCGCCGACGCGCGTCAACATCGACGAACGGGAGCCCAGCCTGGCCAAACCCGCCGCGAGATTTGCAGACGACCCGCCGAGGTATTTCGCGAAGCTCTGCATGTCCTCGAGACGGCCACCAAACTGATGCCCGTAGAGGTCAACGGCAGCGCGCCCCAGGCAAATGACGTCGAATTGCTTGCTCATCTCAGTCGTTTAGTCCCCTGGATCCCAGTATTTGCAGTCGGGCTGCATGATCCAGGCGTGCTCTTCAGTGAATTCGGGAACCGTGTAGCGGTCGTCTGGCAAATGGCGAATGACCCATGAGTAGTACATCCCGTAACCCGGTGCTGCGCATTGTGAATGATCGTTTAGGTCCAGAATCTTGACTGTGTCGTTGTGCCGCACTTTCAGAACTGTCTCGCCGAGTTCCGCGTGTCCATAGCCCTGTGGCGCGGTGAATCGGTAGTGATAAATCTCGGGCTGCGGATGGTGGTGTGGCGGGTAGCTCGACCAGCCACCCTGAAATGTAATGACTTCGCCAAGCACCAAGCCGGTATTGGGGTCAGAATTGGCGTCGTCAAATATTGTGCGTACGTAGCGCAAGCAACGATCACCAACCTGTCCCTTGCCACGCGGTTCGTTCGCGACATCGTCGGGGTGATAGATGCGGGCCTCAAAAGGTAGCTGGTTGTCGCAGGAGTAGACCGTGAACTCGGTATCCGATTCGCAACTCATTTCAACTTGGGTATCAGCCGATACGTGTAAGCAACTGGCCGATTCGTCAAACAGCGAATTGCGGCCAAAGTGGAATGTCTTGTCTGCTACTGCTCCATTAACATTGCCGTTCATCAGCAACCAGGCGGTCTCGTATTCGGTCGTTATCGAGAATGTCTCGCCGGCCGACATTTTCACCACGTCGAGCGAGATCAGTGCGTTGTTTTCAGCGTCGTCATGCCGGGCAATGCTGGTTTGACCATGATCGAATCCGTCGCGATGGTCTTTTATGTGTAGTGTCATATCGTCTAATTCTCTGTCTGTATCCATTCTGACTGAGCATTCGAAGCCTCGATCGCTTCGACCAGCGACTGTACTCTCCAGCCGTTGCGGAAATTCGAGTAAATGGGCGCATCTTGTTCGATGCCCAGAAGCAGGTTACGTAGTTCGATGATCTTCAGGTCGTTGATACCCAGACCATGGCCCGGGGCCGGACAGAAATTGGCATAGTCAGTATGCTCAGGGCCGCTGAGGATCGTCCGATGGCCGCGTCGTCCCTCGACATCGTCATTCATGTATACCCGCAATTCGTTCATGCGTTCCTGATCGAAAATCAAGCTGCCTTTTGAGCCGTGAAGCTCAAAAGTCAGACCGCATTTCCTGCCGGTGGCAACGCGACTGATCTCCATTGTTCCCGCGCAACCACTCGTGAATGAAATCAATACCTGTGCGATATCTTCGTTCTCCACAGTGCGCAGCTCGCCGGTCACTGCGTCTGGTCGCTGTGGGAACACGGTTGTCAGCCGCCCAAAGACCGAGCCGATCGGCCCGAGCAGAAACTCGGCCATACTGATCAGGTGAGTGCCGAGGTCATTAAGGGCGCCGCTACCGCCTTCGCTGCGTAAGCAGCGCCAGCTAAACGGCGTTTGAGGGTTGGCCAGGTAGTCTTCCTGATAACTGCTGCGCAAGTTGTACACATCGCCGATTTCACCTGCGGAGATCATGTCGCGGGCGAGCAGCAGCATCGGATTGCAAATGTAGTTGAACCCCATCGATGTTCGGACGCCGGCGGTTTCGGTCGCTCTGAACATTTCTTCCGCTTCACTCGCGCTAAGGCCGAGTGGTTTCTCGCAGTAAATGTGCTTGCCAGCAGCTGCCGCGGCAAGCGCCATCTCCTTATGCAAATTATTCGGCGTACAAATGTCGATGACATCGACGTCAGGATCGTCGCAGACGGACCGCCAGTCGGTGCTCGAGCCAGCGAATCCCCAGGCGCGGGCGTCGCGCGCACATTTGTCGGCGTCCAGATCGACCAGGCAGGTAAGCCCCGGAGCCGCGACCTCGGGAAACACTGTCGCGACGGAACGCAAAGCAATCGCGTGCGCTTTGCCCATGAAACCCGTGCCGATCAGGCCGAATCGTAGATTAGTCACCGCTGTACATCACTCACTGCCGTGTGAAGGCCAAGTCTCGCGCCAAATCTTCATCGTCTGAGGCATACGGGGCAGGCCCCTGGAAAAACTAACAGTACTGGACTGGAACAAATATTTCAATCGTATATTACCATGAAATATTTCTTCGAAGCTTCCTCAAACCGCTACAGGATGCCCTTCGTCGCTTGCGCGTTGCGCGGCGTCGGCCAACTGCAGCGCACGCAGCCCGTCATTGCCACCTGGCAAATCGAGTCTCTCGCCATTGACCGCGCGCAGAAACTTGTCGAGTTGAATGCGATACGCGTCGGCATAACGTTCAAGGAAAAATGGCAGGGTCGGGTCGCGAGTAAAGCCGCTGTTACCGGCAACTTCAACGAGCGTCTCGCGTTGATTATCGGCACGTGCCATGCCATTTGAGCCGAACACTTCAATGCGTTGGTCGTAGCCATAGCTGCAACGGCGTGAGTTGGTGATCTGGCACAGACGTCCGCTGGCCGTCTTGAGCGTCGCAACAGCTGTGTCGACATCACCTGCGTCGCCGATACTCTGATCCACAAGCACACTACCGGCCGCGTAGACTTCGACGGGCTCTTCGCCGAGCAACCAGCGACCCATGTCGAAATCGTGAATCATCATGTCACGAAAAAGACCACCCGAGTGGCCGATGTAGTCGATCGGTGGAGGCGATGGATCACGGCTTGTTATGCTGACAACTTCGACATCGCCGACCTTACCGTTGTCGATTTCCCGTTTGAGCCTGGCAAAAGACGGATCGTGGCGGCGATTAAACCCGAGGCATAGCAAGACACCGGATTCATCGACCGCGCCCAGGCTGCGAATCGCCGTCTTAACGTCAAGATCAAGCGGTTTCTCACAGAAAATGGCCTTGCCGGCCCGTGCCGCTGCGCAGACAAGGTCCGCATGGGTATCGGTGGAACTCGCAATCACGACGGCATCAATAGAATCATCGCCAAGCAGCGCGTCGATCGATCCGGTCTGTGTGCTGCATGCAGCCGCGAGTTCGCTCGCAGCAGCGTCTGATACGTCCACAATGTAACGAAGGTCAGCATCGGGATGCCGATAAAGATTTGCGGCATGAATCTTGCCGATTCGTCCTGCGCCAATAACACCAACGCCAATCATCGTCTACTCCCTCGTTGCACGATCGCGATCGAGCCCAAATTTGTAGGCGTAACTGATGACAAGCGTTTGTGCGAGACACATCGAAGCGGTTAGCGACCTGAATTGCCGTACTTCCGCATCTTTGATCTCGAAGCACACCTCCGCATCCCTCGCGACCGGACTGAGCCTGCTGTCGCTGATAGCAATCAATGGCGTGCCGTTTGTTGCCGCCCGCTCAACGATCGCCAACGTCTCACTGGCGTAAGGCCGAAACGATACCGCGATGACCAGATCGTCAGGACTCATCATCAGGCTCTGCTCCGCCGTCATTCCCGCCACGCCATCGAGCAAAAAGGCCCGTTTCTCGACGTGGCTCAGCGAATAGGCGAGATAGGCGGCAACCGGAAAAGAGCGTCGTACACCAGCGAGATAGACCGTGTGGGCTTGCTGCATCAACTCGATCGAGCGATCGAGGTCCGCCTGATGCACATCCTCTCTGAGATGTTCCAGCGCGATGATGTTGCTCTCGGCGAATTCACGCATCACGTTGTAGGGCGATGACCAGTCAACCTCACCTGCGCGCTCCTGGAATTGCCGGATTCGCTCCGAGTAACTCGGGCTGGGTGCGGCCGTCAGAATCTCATCGCGAAACAAACGCTGCATCTCGCTGGCACCACGGTAGCCAAACACCTTGGCGAAGCGGACGATCGTCGACGGTTGCACGTCACAACGATCAGCGATGACCGCCAGCGTCTCAAGCCCAATATCATTTGGATTATCAAGTACATACGATGCGACTTGTTTGAGCCTGGGGCTCAGATCTTCGTAGCGCCCGGCAATTTCCGAGCGGAGATGTTCAAGATTTCTTGGGACTTCCTGCGACATGCGGCGCGGCCCTTCTTGTTAGTGAATCGCGGCTCAGTGAAACATATTTATCAGCGTTGGAACAAATTTTTCAGAGCTAAACAGTACTGTTTGTACCAGTTTTAGAACAGATTTTCCAATTCTTTTACTATTGAAAATTTTTGTTCTATACTTGCCGCAAGCAGACTATTCCAATTCGGGGGAGGCGCGCTGTGAACCTATTTTTCCGATTCTTAATTGGCTCGACCGGGCCGGTATTGAGGAGATTAACAATGCTACGAAGAGCATTTGCAGTTTTGTCAATTGCAGTCGTTGGCGCACTGTTCGCATCTGCGGTATCAGCACAAACCGTAACCGGCGAAGTGACCGACGCCAATAATACTGTTGTCTTTAAGGGAGCCCGGGTCAGTATCGTGGAACTGCAACGTTCTGCGACGACTGATGAACGTGGCCAGTTCCGTTTCACCAACGTTCCCGCGGGCGACTACACGATGATCGTTTCCTACGTTGGGGCGGCTGACAAGAGTGTACCCATTTCAGTGACCGACAGCGGTCTGGCGGTCGGTGCCGTTACAATTGGCACTGGTGGCGAGGCGCTTGAAGAAGTCATTGTTTACGGTCAAGCGGCTGCGCTAGCCAGTGCGCTGAGCCAGGAACGGTCTGCGGGCAATCTCATCTCCGTACTCGACACCGATGCTATGGGGCAGTTTCCTGATCAGAACGTCGCCGAGTCTCTGCGACGGTTATCCGGCGTTTCGGTCGAAAATGACCAGGGCGAAGGGAGATACGTTGTCATTCGTGGCATGGACCCCGACCTGAACTCCACCTCGATTAACGGTCTGCGGGCGACGACGGGAGAACCGAGACGGG
>Ga0255052_10001026_pt1 | contig 21569 bp, 17 predicted proteins | sample JV7_2_21_MG_FD_188632 | JGI IMG/M metagenome (GOLD analysis project Ga0255052, IMG submission 188632) | Seawater microbial communities from Jervis Inlet, British Columbia, Canada - JV7_2_21 | ecosystem: Environmental > Aquatic > Marine > Inlet | place: Canada: British Columbia | collected... | reverse complement strand
ATCACACTGAATCCAGCGACATCAGTATCTACTGATGTCGCTGGATTCAGTGTGATGCCAGCTCTAGCACCATGATCAACAATCATTTGGACTGTTCTGTAGACATCATAGGATGCCTCCATATGTGGATAGATGAGCTCGACACCTGCATCGATGAACTTGGGGATATACTCCCGTGGTTTTGTAATCATGAGGTGTGCATCGAGTGGGACATCAGTGATTGCTTTCATCTGTTTAGCTACCCATGGTCCAAATGAAATGTTGGGTACAAAATGACCATCCATAATGTCAAGATGAAAATAGTCGGCTCCACCTCTCTCAGCTGCTTTGATATCTGTTTCTAGATTGGCATAGTTTGCAGCAAGAATTGAGGGGGTAAGAAGAGGTTTCATAGCAACCATTCCGTGATTGCATTCGATTTTAATCTTCTCACGTAGGACTTTAGCTCTCACGTCTCTTGATTTTGTCCTTTATTTCTTTCAACTCATTGAGCGCATCCATGGGAGTTGTCCTATCAAGGTCAATGTGTTTGATTCTCTCTACAATTGGGTCATCGACGACTAACGCCTCTAGACTTGCTTGTTGCGTATCTTCGAATCCTGGTTCGGATATGCCCGCTGAAGTGACATTCTCTTTTTCTAATCGGACAAGAAGCTCCTTTGCTCGCTTGACAACTTGATCGGGAACTCCAGCTAATGCAGCAACTTGAACACCATAGCTTCTGTCAGTTCCACCATCTACAACTTTGTGGAGGAATACAATGGTGTCGCCAGCTTCCTTAGCCAAGGTGTGAACGTTCTTCACACCGTGATACTGCTTTGCCATATCGGTCAACTGATGGAAGTGAGTGGCAAATAGTGTGCGTGTCTTCATCTGCACAATTCGCTCAGCAACTGCCCATGCCAAAGCCATTCCATCGTAGGTCGAGGTTCCTCTACCAATCTCGTCAAGAATGACCAGACTCCTTTCAGAAGCATTGTTCAGAATATTCGCGGTTTCTATCATCTCTACCATGAATGTACTTTGTCCGGCAGTAAGGTCGTCAAATGCTCCCACTCGTGTGAAGATCCTATCTACGAGGCCTATCTCTGCGCTCTTGGCTGGAACGAAGGAACCCATCTGTGCCAACAATACAATGATTGCACACTGACGCATGTATGTACTTTTCCCAGCCATGTTTGGTCCTGTGACAATCATAAGAGTAGTTCCGCCATCGCCAATTTCGATTGCGTTGGGGACAAATTCGTTGGGACCAAGAATGACCTCCATAGCGGCGTGTCTCCCATCATTGATTTTGATTTTTGTTCCAGTCGTTATCTTTGGCCTACAATATCTTCTAGTGACTGCAATATCTGCCAGTGCGACCAAGACATCCACGACTGCTATAGCTCCAGAGTCTTGCCGAAGGATTGCAGCATCCTCTCGGACCTCATTTCGCAACTCTTCATAGATCTCAAATTCAACCTGGTTGATTTTTTCCTCGCCCGCAAGAACAGTGGATTCTTTCTCCTTCAACTCCGGCGTGATGAATCTCTCGGCATTTGCGAGGGTCTGTTTCCTATCGTACTCCTCAGGAATATTTGACAGATTTGATTTCGTGATCTCGATATAGTATCCGAAGACGCGGTTGTATCCAACCTTTAGGTTCTTGATACCGGTTCTTCTTCGTTCAGACTCCTGAAGGGATGCTATCCATTTCTTGTCCGAAGAGATTGTGTCTTTCAACTCATCCAGCTCTTTACTGAACCCTTTCTTTATCATCCCTCCATCACGTACTGAAACCGGAGGTTCATCCACAATAGATTTTGTGAGTGTTTCATGTAGGTTCGAGAGAGGATCAATGGATTCACCAGAGCTCTTCAGCAACTCACTCTTGCACTCTGCAAGCGATTTCTTGATTGTTGGTAATTTTTCCAGAGCAATCTTCAATGCAAGGAGGTCTCGGGCATTGGCACTACCGAATACTATCCGACTTGTTATCCTCTCAAGATCACCGAGGTCTCTTAAACTATCGACGATTCCCTGGCGGTTCAAGGCATCTCTTGCCAATTCTTCAATAGAATTTTGTCTAGACTCTATTTCCTTTATGTCTTGTAGAGGCCTCAATATCCATTGTTTCAACTTTCGTTTTCCCATTGGAGTGACAGTTTTGGAGAGGACTGAGATGAGTGTCCCACGTGTACTACCATCCCTAGCATTCTTGATTAGTTCCAAGTTTCGTTGTGTTGTGGCATCAACAACCATGTGGGTTCCTACACTGTATGTCCGAATACCTGAAACTGTGATTGTCCCTGTCCTATGAACATCATTTAGATACGCAAGAATTGATCCCGCGGCCCCCAAAGCGACTCGCTTCTCTGTCAATCCATAACCCTCGAGCGTTGCTACTCCGAATGTTTCCTTGATTCGCTCTTCTGCGGTTCTTGCGGAATAATCCGTGTCATTTCGTAAAGTGATTCTAATTCCGAGTTCCTCAAACTTGGTTCTCAATTTTGATCTTGATGTTGAGTCAGGTAGAAGTATTTCTGAGGGTGAGAACTTACCGATTTCGTTCATGGTGGTTTCACTCTCAAGACTTGCTTTGAACTCAGTCGCTAAGAATTCACCTGTCGAAACGTCAACTGCTGATATCCCAACCACGTCTTCATGAGCAACTAATGCTACAAGGTAATTGTTCGTGGTGTCATCCAGCATTGAACTTTCAAGGACTGTACCAGGAGTAATTACTCGTACAACATCCCTCTTCACCAGTCCTTTTGCCTGTGAAGCATCCTCGACCTGTCTTGCTATTGCAACAGTATGACCTGCATGTAGCAATTTTGCAATGTAGCCATCAACTGAATGATTGGGCACTCCACACATTGGCCACTTATCTACACCCTCTCCCCTTGCGGTCAATACAATATCAAGGATCTTACTGGCTACTTTGGCATCCTCATTGAACAGCTCATGGAAATCACCGAGTTGATAGAATAATAGACTGTCCGGGTATTGCCTCTTCAATTGAAGGTACTGCCTTTGCATTGGAGTCTGCTTACTCACTCTTATTCCCTGCTTCTCATATCTGCGCCTGACTCTCTAATAATGGCATCGACCAATTGATTACAGCTCCAGAGTAAACTTCGATTTTAATAATGTCCACAATAGCCCACCTAACTGCTCAATAGATTGGTTACGACAGAGCTTCACGGTGTAAGTGCGAAATGGAATATTGATGCTGAAAGTGTCAGCATTGCCAATAGATGTGCAAGGAGTAGTTGGAATATCACCATGACTGGAATTAGACCAGGTCCGATGACGATGATTTTTGTAATTTCAATTAATAACATGAGACCTGAAATCGCAGTTGGAAAGTACACAAGTGGGAATATAGTTGCTTTTGATTCTGAAGGCATTGTGAGGGCAGAGGCCATCGATCCAACTGCAGCTAGATCTAGTGTACCAACAACGAGTGTTGCGATTGTGAGTGGAATATCATTCAGAAATGAGAAGCCAAACATTACTGCGATTATGGGTACTAAAAAGATTTGAACAATTCCCATTAGAACAAATCCATAGATGACTTTTCCAACATATACAGACCATGCAGGAATCGGTGCACTTGCAAGACCTCGCAGTGTTCCAGTTTCGGATTCCGAAAGGAAGATAGGTGCGAAACCAAACATCCCCGTGAAGAAAATGATGACCCACAACATGGCACTACCTACATCTTCTGGAATAGTGCCTTGAGAAACTAAAGCGAATGAAAATGCCAACACGGCACTGAGTGCAAAGAGGAACATGGAGAATATTTCGAACTTCTTTCGCAGCTGAGTGACTATGTCTTTCTTAGCAATTGCCAGAGCTGCACTAAGTCCTGATGTCATCTTACCACCTCAGAGTGTTTGTTCAAAATCAGCAATTGGCCCTTGGCCAACAACAAGTCCCTTTCTGAGTGTGACGTAGTCGTCACATAACTCAGATCCAATTGCAAGATTATGCGTTGTTAAGATTGTTGTCCTGGCTTGTCGTTTCTCTTCCAAGTAATCTCGAAAAACCTCTGAAGAGTCCTTATCCAACCCACTGAAGGGTTCATCAAGTAATAATAACATTGGGTCGTGAATAAGACTACGTACAATGTCAAGTCTTTTCCTCAATCCTGATGAGAGATTCTTAACAGGTTCTTCTAGCCATGTAGTGAAGCCAAAACGTTCTGCCAATTCATTGACCTGTTTCTTGAAATGATCTTCAGCGAGACCATAGAGTTTGGAATAGAACTGCAAATTTTCAATTCCAGAAAGCTCTTGATAGAGAAGTGGTTTGTCGCCGATTAGACCGATACGTTGTTTTACTTCCTCTGGTTCCTCCTGTGGATCATAACCCATGACCGAGATGAATCCTCCATGTGGACGCAAAAGAGTAGATATGATCCTCATGAGCGTGGTCTTTCCTGCTCCATTTGCTCCAAAGAGACCGTGAATTCCCCCAACGGTGAACTCAAGTGATACTTTTTTTAATGCGACTCTATAACCGTATCGTCGGGTGAGCTCCTTTGTTTCAATTGCTTTTATCACCCGCAGTTTCACCTTTTGGTTAAAGCGATTGTTTTGGTTTCCCTATTTGATGTGATGGGTAATTTTCTAGGATCAAACTTACTGCACTTCCTTCAGGAAAAGGCTCAGCTAGCTCCGTTACAGACTAGGGAGGCACTACTGCTTCATATTTGCTAGGACATTGAGCCAAAATCTGAGATGCTATGATAAGATACGCTGATTCAAGCAGCCCAATAGCAACCATATCCTGCCCATCGACAAGACTTGGAAGCTCGCCTTCAACCAAGACTGTGATAGTAAAGTTATCCCCTTCCATGACGAGAGTAATATTATCGCCATTGAATGAGATGGATCCAGGTTGAAGAATACCTTTGACCTGTATTGTTCTGCCCATGTAAGCGTCTGGGTCCTCAACTACGGAATCGACGCTGTGATATGGATCGACGAAAAGGGTTAACATTCCGTAAGCCACGAAACCAAAGGTGACGACTAGTATAAGGGATATTACAATGACTCTGGACTTCTTTTTCAATGTCTTCTCACTCCTGACTCAATTCTGATGAAACGACAATCAACGACTGTTCTAAAGTGGAGATACTCATAGTCTGCCAGAACAACAGAACAAACACACCTGCCCAAATGACTATTGAGAACGGATACAGAGGAATCAGATATGACGCCCCTACACCAAGTAAAAGGATTACAATTCCTTCAAGTTCAAGAATCACTGCAACGTACACTGGTAGTTTGGGAATCGACGACAGATTATCTGCATTCCCACTGGCTAGCGCAAGTGTTCTCAATGACTTTTCTGCACTCTGTATTCGAAGAAACACCCAAGTAGTGAAAATAAACGTACCAATCCAAAGAATTACTGAAACTGTAAAGAGTTCATTTGCTAGGACGATTTCTGGCGATTGCATTTTACTCACTCCTTTGCATTCGAAGAGCCATCAGCTTCTCTCCGATTGTGTCAATCCTATAAGTCAAATCTAGTATCAAAATATAGACGAGTGTAATAGCAAAAAGGCTGAACATGAGGGTGATACCGTGTTCAGGGGCCATCTGAAGTCCACCAAATGTGATTACTATTGGATGCAGAGTATTCCAGATGTGAATCGAAATATAGCTCAGGATAACAGCAGGGAATGAAATGATCCCGAATATTGAGCCGTACTGAGCTCTAACCTCACGATCGCTCACAGATGCCCTATATGCTATAATGCATGCATACACAATCCATAGAATGAGTGTGGTAGTTTGACGTGGATCCCAATTCCAATACACACCCCAAGTTGCATTAGCCCATATCATTCCACTTAACAGAGCAATGGTAGTGAACACTAATCCAATCTTTGTTGATGAAGCTGCAAGAATATCATAGCGAATATCTTGTTTCCAAAGGTAGACCATCGAACCGACCAATGTGGTGGCAAACGCTCCGTAGCCAACAAGCGCTGGGGCTGTATGCTGGAAGAATATCCTAATGCGCTCTCCAAGAGTAACTTCAGGTGGTGCAAATACCCAGACCATGTAGAGATAGACAAAGGTCACTATCAATGTCAAAACGTATAGAATAGTGCGGCTTTTTTTCACGTCAACACATCCTTGGATGAGCTCGATTCAATTAATCATTCAATATGAATATTATGATATGGGTTACATTTTAGGATATCAGAGTGAAAGATTACTCCGAAAGGAGTAGTATTGAGAAGTGTTTTCCTAATATCAGCTTGTAAAGTTCTGAAGGACCTAGGTCTAAAGTGTGTATGTAGTCGTAATGACAGTGATCTTCCATTAGTAAAGAGATGGGATACCCAACTCCTTTTTAGTCCAACAGATTAGCGATATGGTATGTCTAGGAACTCATACGATGTGGCTGTTGTGGGTGCTGGTCCTGCAGGTTGCACTGCGGCTAGAATGACAGCAGAGAAGGGTTTCAAGACGATAGTGCTGGAGAGGCGTAAGCAGATTGGCATTCCGGTTCAATGTGGAGAATACCTTCCAGTTCCTGCAGAGATGCGAGACCTACTTCGAAACTCACCCAGGGTTGCCCGATTGGTCGATGTACCAAAACATCTCATCACCAATCGCTGCAAGCGATTACAACTTTTCTCTCCCCTGGGTAATGGCTTTGAATTCAGGCTTCATGCGAATGTTATTGACCGAGCGAAATTCGACCAACATTTAGCTGCTCGGGCTGCCGATGTAGGGGTTGATTTCCAAATGGAAACAACAGTTTTCAAACGGGCTAAGTCCAACGTTCTGTCAGTTCGCAACAAAGAAGGTAAACAGGAGATATCATCGAAAGTTATTATTGGAGCAGATGGAGCGAGGTCCTTGATTTCACAGTCCATTGGAAATCGATACGAGAACGAAGATAATGATCTTTGTCCATCTATCAACTTTGTAATGGAAGATGTGGAGTGCGATTCCACAACAACAGAGATGTACTTTGGAAGACAGATAGCTCCAGGTGGATACGCGTGGCTTATACCAAAGGGCGACAATATAGCAAACGTCGGTTTTGGAATGAGGCGGCCATTTAGCTCACCTAAGAGGTCAATAAAGGACTATCTCTACAAATTCATAAGAACGAATCCGCTTGTGGCTCCAAGAATGAGGAAGGCGAGAATAGTCTCAAGGGTAGGTGCGACGATACCCGTAGGAGGTCCAGTACGTCGAACGTTTTCTGATAATGTTGTGCTTGTGGGTGATGCTGCTGGTCATGTGATGGCATCAAATGGTGGCGGCATTCCAACAGCGCTAGCTGGTAGTGAGATTGCTGGAGAAGCAGTGGTCCAGCACTTGGAATCTGGACAACCACTCTCTCGGTACGAGAAGATTTGGCGTGAGGAGTTCAGCGTAGAACTCTTGTCAGCTTTAAGGATTCTACGTATCGCTGACCAAGTAATGACATCAGATATGATAACAGACCTGTGCATGCGCCTTGCAGGTGCCAGATATCTGAAACACTTGGTTCGATGCAGACTACCAACGACTGTTGACCTGGCTTCAAAAACCCTTGTTAAGGTGCTCCACTTTCTAGAATCTCATTAGTGAATACATTCGAGAACGAATTTTGCATTTTCTTGGAACATTGAGTCGTTCGAGAAATCATTGCCAACCCTCGCATTTTTTGCTCGTTCGATAAACGTCTTGGCGCGCTCTTGTGCATTGGAGATAGCTAGTGTTTCATCAATGAAACGAAGAGCAATATCTAATCGCTCCTGATCAAGAACCTCGGATAATTTGTTCGAATTATTGAGAGCCTGTTCAGTAAGGTTTTTGTGCAGGACGTTTCGCCTCTTCTTAGTAGCACTGATCCTGTTTCAATATATAGTTAAGATGTGATAGCGATGGACATAGGAACGATTTTCCTCGTTATAGTGGTAATAGCAGCCATTATTGATATAATATTCTTGATTGTTGGACCTTGGTATAAAGATTATACGACTCCGTCATTTGCCATCGTAGTGATCGGTGCTCTAGCAGCCCTGAGTACGATTGTCTGGATGGGTTTTCTGATATTTACAAACAATTTCCAGTATGATTATGTATTTGGAACTACCTCGATTGACTCTGACTGGACATTGAAGCTATCAGCATTGTGGGCAGGTCAATCCGGGTCGTTGATTTTTTGGACCTTTTTCTTATTCCTGCTCTACTTGTGGTTTCGTTTTACTGTGCGGGGTTATGAGGATGACAAGATTGTGTTGCGAGCTTCCATACTGATGGCATTTCAGATTGTATTGTTGGCGATAAACACAATTACCGCTGATCCCTTCTCGGTTACAACTACAGTCTTTCGACCAGATGGTGTAGGTCTCAATCCAATATTACAAACCGTCTGGAACACGATTCATCCCCCTATTGTTTTCATCGGCTATAGCTTGATTATGATTCCCTTTGCTGTCAAGCTCGCTGGTTTCACAGTTTCCTCAGAAGATGGAAACAGAGATACAATACCAGTCGTGGATTCTATTGTTCGTTTCAACATAGTAGCTGCTTGGGCGATGTTATCAGTTGGTATCGCCGTTGGAGGTTTTTGGGCATACACCGTACTGGGGTGGGGTGGATATTGGACCTGGGACCCGGTAGAAACGACCTCGCTGGTTCCGTGGCTCTTGCTAACGGCGTACTATCACGCCAAAACCACGCTGAAGAAGAATGATCTGCTGAGAGACTCCTTTCTTGTGTTTTCTTATATTGCAGTTTTGTTTGCTACGTGGGTGACCAGGAGTGGAATTCTCAGTACAGTTCATGGTTTTGCAATCACGCCAGTTAGCTGGACAATGCTAGCTACATTGCTGAGTACATTCATTCCTGCTTCGATTATTATTCTAATAGTGGGGTACAAGGGACTTGAGGATGATGAGGAAAATGGGAAAAGCTTTTTCTCTTTCATTGATCTTAAGGATTTATCAACAAAGTTAGCCTTACTTGGTATTGTGATCATTACGACTATATCGGTGGTAGGCGTTGTTGTGCCTGCAGCGATTAATCTACAGATTGCGATTTTCGACATTGCAAACCTTGATGACAACATGGTGTCTATCGGAATCGATTTCTTCAGGGCTGGCTTCTATATCGGGTCGGCTTTCTTGTTGGTGTCTGCATTCTACTGCATGAAGAACTCAGCGATTAGCAACCGCGTGAAGGGATTCACGATCCTGTTGTTGGCATTGGGCGGCGGAATCCTTGGAACTCTGACAGTCTTGGATAGTAATCTGACTCTTCCAACAAACTATTGGCCTGCCAATGTGCTGATCCCTCTTGCAATAGGTGCGATAGGATACTTAGTAATCACTGTTACTAGGGTTATAGCTGGACGTGAGCCTGGCTCGTTTACGGCAAGGAAGCTGGGTAGACTAATGCTTCATCTGGGACTAGTCATACTTCTCTTGGGTGTGTTTACCAGTGAGAATGTAGTTCATGAAACAAACTACAGATATGATCCTGATGAAACACGTGAAATCGCCCCAGGTATTACGTTGCACGTTACAGAAGTTAGTTTGGTGTCATGGAGCAATCCAATCGACTTCGAGCTAATCGTAGCATTTGAGGTGATTGAAAGTGACATGATAGTGGGTGCTGGTTTGGTCAATCTAACCGGCCATCTCAGATGGGGTATGATCACGCATGGTGTCTATATTCATTCCACGATATTAAGGGATGTCTTCATAGCAGTCGTAGGATTCATACAGATAGCCGATGATGTATACTCGGTAACATTGAACACCAAAGTACTACCTCTTGTTTCATTCGTTTGGCTTGGAGTCTTTCTTATGGTGTTAGCAGTTGTCCCGATGATGATTCTTGAAATAACATTGTTTCGACGAGCCATGAAAAACAAAAACCAACATTTCTATGCGGCTGGTCGTGAATCTGTTTTAGAACCCAAGCCTTCCACTGTCCTGGACGAGAAATGACAACACATCATGCAAAGAAAACGAACTGACCATTAACTGTCACTAAACCCTAGCTTGCAAAGTACCTATCTCATCATATAAAAGATGAAGATTAAGCAACGTGGGAATACATATCTGAAGGAATCTGAAATGGAGAAGACAACATCAATTGTGATTGCGGCTAGTCTGGTATTAGTGATTGTTATATCCGGTGTCTTTATTCTGACAATTCCCCAAGTGGAACCATTGCAGGACTTAGGAGAGGCTTCCGATTTCGTATTGGCTGATCAAAATAATAGTACTGTGACACTTGACACATATTCAGGTAAAGTGTTGCTGATTGATTTTGTCTACACGGAATGTTTCATTGCTGAGATGTGCCCGCTCTCCTCATCTCAAATGAGGCGAGTTCAAAATGACCTCTTGGGGATGGGCTATGGTTCTCAAGATTTCCATTTCCTGAGTATTTCGTTTGATTGGGAAGTTGATGGCCCATTAGAGATGATGAATTATGGCGAGGATTATAGTGCCAATTTCACTGTATGGTCGTTCCTCTCAGGAACCGAAGAGCAGATATCAAATGTGACTGACGCCTACGACATAGCTGTAGTATACGATTCCGAAAACTCCACACCTGGATTCCAAAGTTTACATATAGTGGCTCACACAATGCTCTTGACTGTCGTGGATGCTGCCGGTCATATGCGCGCTCGGCATTTGACGACAATGTCGGAAGCATGGTCGGTTGACCTTGTTACAGAGCAAGTCGTGCAACTCATTCTTGAAGCACGTTCAACGAGCTGATTTCTAGTGCAATGATAACACGCCGGTTCTGAAACTATCGGATAGCCCTACAAATGGTGCTCTGTTCAAGGCAAATCCAATGGGTGCTTCAGAGAGATGTTGTGATTGTTTCGTGTTGATTTGAGCTCAATGCTAGACTCTTTTTGAGTTTGGCGAGTGATGAACAAATCAGCGATTGAACTCCCTGAATGTAAGTACGACACTGATATATCGGACAATAACATATATTAAGGCTCTAATTTTCCACGCCGCAGCTAAATGCTATAATTTCTAGCATTAATAGCATGAGGTCCCATAACATGATAAAAAGAAAACACTACTCAGTCTTGATGGTTCTGGGGATGCTTTCGGTTCTCGCTTTTGCGGCCGGAAATGTATCCGCTCAGACTGCATCATTGACTGCCTATGCAACTACAGCAACTATCACACTAGATGGTGATACGGCTGAAGCAGCGTGGGGAGATGCAGATTCCTTTTCATTAACAGATGTTGATGGAAGTGGAGTTGACGTAACTCTCAAAGCACTGCATGATTCTACACATATCTATATGTATGCAACATGGACAGATGCCACAGAGTCTAATACACGTAAGGGTTGGTCATATAATGGTACAACATGGACAAACCTTGGTGGTAACGAAGACCGAATGAACTTTGCCTGGAGCATAGGTGGTGCAGATATTGTTTGCGTGCACAACGCAGGTAACTCAGGTGGAGACACAACCAAGCTGTTTGATATTTGGCATTGGAAAGCAGTTCGTACAGCACCCGGTGGTTGGGCTGATGACAAGTTTTGGGATGGTACCGGACGACACTCAGATGCAAAAACGGCCGGTGGTTATTCTGACAACTCTGTTGTAGCACAGGCTGCTGACAGTGCAGCTATTACTACAGCTCTCGGAAACAATTCAGCTGTAGCAGCATTCAGCAGCGATGATCGTCCCTTCTGGGATGCCGCTGGTGCTGAGATAACATGGACTGCTGGTGACAACGCGTCAGCGTTGACTGATTTCATTTCTGGTTATAAGACAGTATCACCAACTGGTAGCCGCGGTGATGTTCAGACTGGATCACAATATGATGGTTCATCCTGGCATGTCGAGTACAAGAGAGCTTTAGACACCACCAATGACGATGACCTATCTTTTGCCATTGGTACTACATACACATTCTACTTGTCTCTTCACGATAATGCCGGTGATGAGGACCACTTCATATCTGGAGGGCCTTCGTCTCCTCAAGCGATCACTTTAGATGTTAGTGCCGCTACTGGACCAACCACTGCAGCACCCCTTGACACCACACTACTTCTTGTGGTAGCTGGTGGAGCAGTTGCTGTTATCGTTATTGCAGTAATAGTTCTTAAGAAACGTTAGAGGGGAATACATCCCCCTCACTCTTTTTTTTCCGTAAATGCTGAATATTGAAAATAATTTCATATCTCTCGACACAATTGGGTTTCGAGAAGTGTGGCCAATTGCTACTCCAAACAATGACCATTTTCTACTGACGATTAGCTGTTTAGGATCACAATCTACTCTTGGACCACCCAAATACGATGACCGACATCAAGGAGTTATTCCTATAGGCATTTTGTAACTGACAAGAGTCCTGTATTCGTTTAGAGTTACAGCGGGGTTTTTAGTTTTATTTACCTAGTACGGTCATGCCAAGGTCAAATTCTTTCGATGGATAATCGAACATATCATGGAAGTCAATCAGTCATCATTTCCATTCTCCATGCTTCTAGTGAAGTGGAATGGTGCCCATTGTGTAGTTATTCAGGACACTCACCAAGTCGGTAAAGTCTTGGGTACCGGTTTGTTGATTCAGAAACTCTTGTTCAAGTAAACTTCCAGCAATGTGAAACTCGATATCACAGATCATCAAAAGTTCGTCCACACCTAAATCCTCTTGAAATGCCGCCAAGCTTGAGCTGGTGAACCAGATATCTTTGAATGACGGGATGATCTCGATTATAGTTGTGCTCGTTCCCATTATCATCAGAGCGAAAGTGAAACCATACGAAATAAGACTAATGGACAATGTCCATGTAGAATTAGCATATATCACCAGTTCTGTCGAGTCAATATATATGTGATAGATTTTCGTGAACATGACATCAGAGAAATCCCCAGAGCTCGCTACAGTCCCATCGGAGTACTGATTGTCCCACTGGACGTGAGTGCCTTCAACATCGTGGTAGACTGCGTTGGCTAGGTAGTTGTATTCCGCTTCATACTGACCTTCATTTGGAATCGAGTTTATCAACAGGTTAAAGTCTAACCGAATAGAATCGTCAACGGGCGGATTGCTGGTCAATATGAAACCAATTGGAAGTAGTATGGCAAGAATGACAACGACTAGACCCACTACGCCCCTTTTTGGACTGCGCTCTCTTGAATTCTTCATTGACTGAGTGATTGACATTACTTCATTCCTCTTTGTTCTTTTTTCTTCGACTTGGGTTTTCAATCGTCTTTTTAATGGTTTAGTCTAAGAAAAAGAAAGTGATATAATCGACAATAAGTCAGTATCGCAGAATCTCCATTTAGCAGCACCCTAGAGTCTGTCGGTATCAAATGGTCATAGCAAATCCCCACAACCACATTATTGGAACACTGATTGAACGGAAAGAATAAAAGGTGCACAGAATACCCCACAAGCACTCTCGGAACCATGGAGAATCATCCAGATGAAATCTATGAAGCTGACCTTAACTTTAGCTATTTTTTGGCTGCTTGCTATTTTTTCATTATCGAATAACGCAGTCGTTGCCCAGGGCAATACGCTAAGTGCATTTACTACAACCGCCACTATAACTTTGGACGGTGATGACTCTGAAGCAGCGTGGGATGATGCTGACTCGCTAATCCTATTAGACGTTGACGGAAGTGGAGTTGACGTCACCCTCAAGGCACTTCATGATGATACCCATCTATACATGTATGCGACATGGACAGATGCCACGGAATCCAATACACGATATGGTTGGTCATACGATGGTGCAACATGGACAAACGTTGGTGGCAACGAGGACCGGATGAACTTTGCTTGGAGTGTTGGAGGTGCAGACATTGTTTGCGGACACGATCCAGCAGGTGATGACGCCACCGTTTTGTTCGATGTTTGGCATTGGAAAGCAACACGTACAGGACCTGATGGTTGGGCTGATGACAAGTATTGGGATGGTACCGGACGAAACGCAGATGCGAAAACTGCCGGTGGTTATTCTGACAACTCCGTCGTAGCGCAGGCTCCTAATGCAACAGCTATTACTGCAGCACTCGGAAACAGTTCTGCTGTGTTAGCGTTCAGCAATGATGATCGCCCCTTCTGGAATTCTACTGGTGGTGAGATATCTTGGAGCGCTGGAGTCAACGCAACACCGCTGACGAATTTTATTTCTGGCTACAACACAGTATTGCCTACGGGTAGCCGTGGAGATGTTCACACTGGATCCCGATATGATGGTTCAGCTTGGCATGTTGAGTACAACCGAACATTGGACACCGGTAATAATGATGACATCACATTTTCAGTTGGAACCACCAATATGTTCTATCTATCGCTTCATGATAATGCAGGTGATTCAGCCCACTTAAAATTTGGAGGGGCCATTCCAACAGCAATTCAGCTTGCTATAATTTCTGGGACAACACCTACACCTACACCAACAGGAACTCCGTCCCTCTTCGATAATACATTTGTATTGATTGGGCTTGTGTTTGTCGTACTATTCGTTGCAGTATTATTTGCTAGAACGCTGAATAAAAGTAAATGAAAAAGATTCAGCTGAAATCGACTGGCAATATGGAATAATGTACAAGTAGTTGTCAACACTTCGAACAAAGCAGGATTGTCTGCATTGGGATTTGGTCGATAAGGAATTGATCTAGCTTAGAGCTATTACTCCTTTGGAGTTACTACGAATCGCAAAAGTATTCCAAACACAGGTGGGAATATTGCCAACTACTCATCGGTTTGCGCAACAAGAAGCTGTAGTATTGACAAGGCACCACAGCTTGTCATTTAGTTTTCTAAGGACAAAGATTCTGATAAACTCCAATGTATACATGATTGTGATGAGCCTTTATTCCAGTTTCATACATGAATAAGCATGCCTGACGCCGAGTTATTCAGTTATGCTATATCCATAAGTTCTATGAACAAATCCTCAATATTTGCAATCTTGATATCTGCTCCTCTCTTCTTGATTGCATCAGCGAAGTTGAGTTTGCAGAAGACACACGCGGAAACAATTGTTGTTGCTCCGGTGTTTATTGCATCTTCAAGTCTTCGTTCAGCTACATTCAATGCGCTCTCTCCAAAACCAGCTTTAAAGCCACCTCCCGCACCACAACACTTTGAGTTATGACCGTAGCGATCCATCTCAATGAGCTCCAAACCAGGGATGCTTTTCAGGACTTCACGGGGGGCATCAAAGACGCCAACGTGTCTACCTAGATGACAAGGGTCGTGATATGTCACTTTCTCAGGATAGGACTTCTTCCAGTTAAGCTCACCTTTCTTAAGCTTCATAGCTAGGAATTGCACAAGATGTATTGTATCGGTGGGGAGTATCCCCTCCATAGCGCGGTAGTACGCAGACCAGTCCAAAGTGACTGTCCGATAACAACCAGCACATGAGAACATGAGATTCTCAATCCCTTTTTCTTCAATCTTCTCAATATTATTACGGATGATTTCTGAGACATCAAGTACTCCGATTCGTTTCATTTTGCCACTTTCAGTTTTCTCATAAATTGGCTTCTTAACTTGGCCCGTTCTGATTAGCGGGCTACAACAGCAGTATTCATCCGGACCCAGAATCTGGGGCTCAATTCCGAAATGGTTGAGCATTCGCACAGTGGCGTTGGCTATCTCCGGACGCCGGTATGATGCGGTGCAGCCCACGAAATAACCCCATTTGGAATCATCAGAAATTTTTGCACCCGGTTGAACCCAGGCCGCTCTCTCTTGGGGATCTTCACCGAATACATTGCGGTTGGTAAAGACCTTGTCTCCCATGACTCCGACCTTACCCCAAGGTCCCTTCTTAATATCAACTAGCTGTCGACGAACGCTTTCAATTATTTCTACGTAGGGAACATTAATCGGACATCTTTCTACGCATTGCTCGCAAGTCGAGCAGGCATACATGGCCTTGACGAAGTCATCATCTATCGGGAGATTCTTTTCAGAATAAGACCGAAGTAACCTCAGTCTCCCCCCCGCAAACATCGCTTCAGTTCCGAACTCCTCGTAACTAGTACATGTCCATCTGCATGTTGAGCAATTACTGCAATGAATAACTTGATCAGGGTCAAAACTGATTTTGGATCCAAATAATGGAGTCATCTAAAGGATCCCTCCTTGGCCTGATACAGGCACAACGCATAGGAACTCTTTACCAAGTAGCCTGATCTGAATCCTTCTGAGTCGACCATTCATTGTAAACATAAGATTCATTCGAGTATACGAGATATTAGTATGAGTAAGCTTGTCTGGGTTCATAATCCCATTTGGGTCCCATTTATTGCGCAGCTCCTTGAATCGTTCATAAAGTTCAGGTTGGTAACGCTTCAAGTAGACCGAGTTTTGAAGTCCAAAGGTGTATAGCTCTCCGCCTTCCTGATAAGCTTCCTTGACCAGGTGATGCAGCATTGTTTTCCCTGCCATGAAATGCATCCAATGGCGATGGTCTGAAGGAGCGAACACACACAGACGTACCATGTTCCCACTTCCATAGACCAAATAGAAGCAGGAGCAGACGCTGTAGTTATTGGCAAGCTTGTACATTTTCCGTACAACTGGTCCAATCCTTGTGAGTGGGATCCAAAAATTCTGCATTGATAAAGTCGGCACTTCGAGCTTAAGCTTCATCTCTACTTTGAATCGTTCTTCCCAACCTTTTTCAAAATATGCAGGTCCAAGATCTCTGCCACCAGCCTCTTCCAGGATTTTTCTCCCTGTGTCCAGAGCGTCATTCAAAACTGCCTCGCTGCTATCATAGACAGCCAAAACAAATACCGACCCTCTTGAGTGCGGAGGTAGTCCTCCCTGAATTCTCCATTCATACTCAAGGTCTGTCATCCTAAGATAAACAGGTTTGTTTCGTGTCTTGGCTAACTTGTCCGCTGCACGTATTGCTGCATCCAAATTGTAGAATGCAAACATGACGCCCCCTATCTTTTCTGGCAGAGACCGAACTCTCATTTTAATCTCAGTGACAATACCAGTTATTCCTGCAGTACCCATGAATTCCTCTATGTCCTCTTCATCTACTGTTTCAATACTGCCGTCTGGCCTCACTACTTCAGCTTCAAGAATATTATCAGAAAGAGAACCATATTTTGGAGTACCGATACCAGCCTTTCCTCCAGTTCCCAGCCACCCACCAATTGTTGCTGCTACTGCACTTTGAGGTACAACAGGCAATGCAAGACCGTGTTTGTAGAGTTCAACGTCAACCTCTTCGAATACAGCCCCTGCTTGCACTCGTAGCCACTTTTGCTCATTGTTGATTTCGAGGATCTTATTCATTTGTTTGGTATCGACTACCAAACCTCCTCGTGTTGGACTTGCTGAACCATAATAACAGGTTCCACCGCCTCTTGCGACAACTGCAATCCCATTTGCAGAGGCGAATTTTAACAACGCCGAAACATCCTCAGTTTGTATTGGCCAAGCGACATAATCTGCAAGCCATTTCTTCTTCCATCGGTAGTGATAATATGGTGTTCCCGTAGTGTCACCACTAGCCGATAGACGCTCTACAAGACTTGAGCTGACATTAGCCAGTTCATCTAGCTTTTTTGTATCATGTACGTCAAGTTGAACTTCATTCATTGTTTCTGCCTCTACATTAGGAATTGAATATACCCCATCACGAAAGCTGCTGTCCAGCAGAAAAGTGCAACAAATCCAGGAATCTTGGTCCTAACTCCACTTATTCCGGTCAAGAAAGCACCGATACCAAATACGTAGCCAACTATACCGAGTATTATATGGACCATATGGAAGAGATCAACCGGGGGCGCAGAAAGAACAGTATTCGTCATAGGAATAACCGCTGCTATATTAATTGTCGTTAACAATAGAGCAAGACCTGCGCACACACCATGCGCAAAAGTGTATTTCTCTTTCGATATTTGGTACAATAGAGTCCCAACACCGAGAAGAATTACTGCAGGGAGCCCAAGAATAATCGTCATGTGCCAGTTTACGCCTGCCTGTAGCGGCACCAGCGATATCTGTATTTGGATCATTTTCTTCGCCTTTCATGTTCTTACGTAGTCTTTTTCCAAACACAAGAGGGTTTGACTCGTGTTTGTCAGGATTGAGTTCGGACAAATCGGTATATTAAACTCTATCTATAGTTTTTTTGGACTGTGTCTTAATCGCATAGAATAGATAATAGTTGGTATGTGATTCCGAGGGATTAACAAACTGTTAAAGGATAACCTTTATTTATCGCCTTTTTTCCCTGCAATTGCCATGAAAACTAATGCCAGGCCGTTTTCCTCGGCTCAAAAAGTTGCACTTTGTATAGTTGTTTTTTCTGTCATATCCATTGGAGCTTTGGCATTTGCTCCCGCAGTATCTGCTCAAGGCCCGACCAATAGAGAGTTTGTGGTAGTTGCTAGTCAATATGCGTTTGACCCTAATTTCATCAATGTCAACTTTGGCGACAACGTAACTATTCGGCTGAGGTCTGCAGATGTTGCACATGGAATGTATATTGATGGGTATGACATAAACATCAAGCTGTTTCCCGAAAGTCCATCAGATGAAGTTGTCGTCACATTCGTCGCGAATAGGGCGGGCGTATTCAGGTATAGGTGCTCGATTACATGCGGAGGTTACCATCCATTCATGATGGGTAAACTAACCGTCGAGCCTGGGTACGAGTTTCCAATTTCCATTGTCTTAGCATGGGGAATTGCAATGGGTTCAATTGGAGTCTATTGGAAGGGTCGGTTTGAACCCATAGAAGAGCCAGAGCCAGTAGAGAAGATTGACCTACTGAAATTCAAATTGATTAAGAAACTACTCAAGAGTCGAAACATCCAATTTACTATTTTGCTAGCCACACTAGCAATCTTTGTTTTCGTAATAATGTCAGGCTTGGTCGGAACTCCTGTCGGAAATAGGAATTTCTCGGTAGTCATGGTGTGGATAATTTGGTGGGGAGCTTTGATGATATTTATGGTGCCCATTGGTGGCAGATTATGGTGCATGGTCTGTCCGCTACCTGCCATGGGAGAGTGGGCGCAACGAGGATCTCTTACTACAAAGAACGAGAAGCCACATGGTCTGATGAAGAAGTGGCCAAAGAAACTCGATAATATTTGGTTACAGAATGCGGGTTTTCTCAGCATGACAATATTCATTGGCATCATGATGATCAGTTCATTAGCTACTGCTCTATTGATGCTCCTACTTATAGTCCTTCCATTGGCACTTTCATTTGTGTTCAAGGATCGTGTTTTCTGTCGCTACCTTTGCCCTGTATCAGGGTTCATTGGTCTCTATGCCAATGCAGGTATGCTTGAGCTCCGAGTAAAGGACCGAGCGGTTTGCAAAAAACATATTGAGAGTAAGGATTGTATCCAAGGCAATGAAAATGGTTACGGATGTCCATGGTTCGAGTTTCCCCAGAACCTTGATAGGAATGCCTATTGTGGACTTTGCCTTGAATGCATAAAGACATGTCCCAAGGACAACATCGCTCTGAATTTCAGACTTGGAGGAGAGGATCTGGAAATTGATCCCTGGGCTGGTAGGAAAAAGCGCAAGCTTGACGAAGCATGGAAAGCTTTCATAATGCTCACTTTAGCGTTCCTTTATGGTATTACGTTCATGGGTCCCTACTCCTTCCTTAAGGACATGGCACGAATAGCCTCTTTGAATGAATGGCTAAGTTTCATCATCCTGGTTTGGGGTATGGCTCTTATCGTTGTCCCAGGAATCTTTGTCGGGTTCACTGCCATAGCGAAACGAGCATCAGGCAACAAAGAAATTACGCTGAAGAAATTAGTCATCAATTACGCGAATGCGTTGGTTCCACTTGGACTGCTAGCTTGGATAGCATTTAGTGTTGCTATAGTGATGATTCAAGGATCTCTTCTCATCCCGGTAATAGCTGATCCGTTTGGTTGGGGTTGGGACATTTTCGCTTTGGTGGGCAATCCATTTGGACTTGGAATTGACTATCCATGGCAACCGTATTTCACTACATTTGTTCCATTTATTCAAATGGCCATATTATTAGGCGGTCTATTTCTGGCAGTGAGAGCATCTTACCAGATTGGATTGAGAGTGTTCAAAGACAGAGCTCAAGCTGTCAAGGGTTCGATTCCAATAATTGTGTTTATGACACTCTTCACAATGGTGCTCCTATGGCACTGGACGGGAGGTTGATTCTATGAAGAAATGTGAGCTATTAGCCATAATCTTGGTCTTTGGAGTCGTCATAATACTACCTAATGGAGTATTGTTTATGGACCAGAATTTCTTCAAGACTCCAGATACAATCTTTGTCCACTTAAGGCAATATGAGTTTGACCCCGCCACAATCGAAGTCAATCAAGGGGATAACGTAGAGCTCCTTGTTACGAGTGATGATGTCGTGCATGGATTTGCGATACCTGCTTACGGGATAAACGAATTAATTTATCCAGGCCATCCGGTATGGATAAGATTCGTAGCAGATACTACGGGTACTTTCGTAATGGAATGTTCAATCTATTGTGATGTCGGACATTATGATATGACCGGGCAGCTAATCGTTAGCTGATCTCTAAAATCAATCTGTGGCGCATTGAAAAATGAGCCTTTTAGAATAGAATATTTCGACATAAAAGCACAAACCTGTCACAAATGAATACTATTCACATTTACGTCCTGAACAGTACTCATTCTATTAAAACGAAAGTATAGTACCACCGATAATATAGCAAAGTGAATATAGTTCCTAGCTATGTTCCATATGATATATTAGTGGGTTTTTTCCGCAGACGGCTGAGGTAGTACACCTTGAATCGAAAGAAAAAAATTGTACTTAGAAATACTATTGTTTCAGCTATGATTTTGTCTTTTATCGTTGTATCTGCAACGGCTTATCCTGGCTATGGCGGCAATGGTGACTGTAATTTGTGTCACAATGAACCTGCTTCATCATTCCTCGAGGGCGATACAGAACTTACTCTCGATGGACTAGGGGATGAAATTTTTTGGGAGGAACATTATGGACGGCGAATGCAGATTCCAGTTGCCTCACAATACGGTTCGAATCGTCAAATGGTTGAATTGATCTTTGCTCAGAACTCCACACACCTGTTTGTCTACGCAAGTTGGGGAGATAGTACGATAAATGGTACTGACTCAGCAAGATACGATGACAGTGACGGATTTGCACTCTGCTTTAACATCAATGCTGCTAACTTTACTACTGCTTATTTTAGTGGTATGAGCACGATGAATGCAGGAGAATCTGTTGATGCAATAATATGGAAACCAGCTGCGAGTGAAACTGGTCAAGATGTGCTTCCAGAAAACAACAAAGTGGTTACAGGTGACTTGTTAGATACAGCAATCTCAAGCACTGGTTGGGTTGCCGAAACTTCAACCGATGCTGTTGCTGTGGTTCGTCATGGAAACATAACCGCGCATGTTGAGGAGCACTATTCTCTTGAGTTAGTTAGACCACTGGTAACAAACGATCCCAACGATGTCCAGTTCGATACTCCTGGATTCCATGATTTTGGCATTGCAGTTTTCAACGCCACATCTGGAGCTAGTCACTATGTAAGCTTTA
>Ga0255052_10001025_pt1 | contig 21572 bp, 18 predicted proteins | sample JV7_2_21_MG_FD_188632 | JGI IMG/M metagenome (GOLD analysis project Ga0255052, IMG submission 188632) | Seawater microbial communities from Jervis Inlet, British Columbia, Canada - JV7_2_21 | ecosystem: Environmental > Aquatic > Marine > Inlet | place: Canada: British Columbia | collected... | reverse complement strand
CGCCGTCTCTTTGCACATTGATCGCCAGTCGTCCTTCTGCACGATGCGCCAATGCCGCTCCGACTGCTGCCGGTGCGCCGTAGCCGATGCCGGCTCCGCCGGACCCGCCGATGTACTGATAGGTCTTTTCCATCGGCCAGAGTCGCCGGCCCCAGGAGCTTTGTTGCCGGTCCTCCGAGACCATGGCCCAGTCCTTGTCTTTGACGAGCTGGTAGAGCTCCATGTAAAGGCGCGCCGTACTGACCGGACTCGCATCCCACGCATAACGGGCGGCATCGAGTGACTGAGCACGTCGCTTTGCGTGCGCTTGTCGGAAGTGATCTTCGCGCTCGGCATTCGCCCGTTTTCGTCCGCGAGAGATTTGCTCTTGTACTGATTCGATCAGGGACGGAAGTGTCGCTTGCGCATCGCCCGCGATAGACATGTCGGCCGGATAGTAGCGCTGAAAGTTCTGATAGTTGGACTTCAGGAACAGGTCATTGACGCCAATGCTGATGACGCGGGCATCCGGGCGCGCATTGCGCTTTTCAGTCCGATGCACGCGGTCCTGCAAGGTACTGACGAGTCCCCAGGTGTCGTTCACCTCGAGACCGAGGATGACATCGGCCCGGGTAAGCTCGCTGCGGCCCTGGTTGAGATAATGCGTGTTCGGAAAATTGAGTCTGCCGCGCAGATTCACGACGGGTGCCTGAAGTGTTTCGGCGAGAGTGACCAGCAAATCCATGCCGTCCTGATCGTGCGCCATCCGGTCCGCCGCGATGACAGGGGACTCGGCTTCGACCAGCCAGCGGGCCGCTTCTGCAATTGCGCCAGGATCGCCCACCGGCCTGACCGTTGGTGCCATCTTAGGTATCCGCAGCGATTGTTCTTCGACCTCGGATTCCTGAAGATGTCCGTCCAGCATTACCACGACCGGCCCCATAGGCGGCGTTGTGGCAATTTTGTAAGCGCGCATCATAGATTCGGCAAAATGCTGTAGCGAATGTGGTGTGTCATCCCATTTGATGTAGTCCCGAACAACGCCTGCAGGATCATTGGCGGAATGCGCCCACTCCACGCCGCTCCGCCTTTCGGTGGCATCGAGATGGTTGCCGCCCAATATCACGACTGGGACCCGGTCACACCAGGCGTTGTAGACGGCCATGGCCGCGTGCTGAAAGCCGACCGTACCGTGCGCCAGCATGGCAAGCGGTTTGCCGGCGACTTTCGCGTAGCCGTGCGCCATTGCGACAGCCTGTTCCTCGTGTGTACAGGTCAGTAGCTCGGGCCTCTTGTTGCCGCCATAGTTGACGATGGATTCCTGGATGCCTCGAAAGCTCGATCCGGGATTCGTCGTTATGTATTCAAAGTCCAGGCTCTGAACAACATCGACCATGAAGTCGGAGCCGGGTCGCTTGATGAAATAGTTGTCGATTTCCCCGGCGCTGTAACCTTCAGGGTCGTCATATTCCATCGCGAGTTGCGATTCGGTAGGTAGAGCAGCCTTCTGCTTCCCTGCGTCCTTGGCTGAGGCGGGGCCGGAGTTTGTCAGCGAAACTGCGGCGACACCGGCGGCCGTGGCAGACGAAAGAAACTCTCGTCGGTTCAGTCGATCGCTTTCATCGTCTAACTTCTTCATTGTCCTTCTACCAAAGCTTTGGCCGCCCCGCTGAGTCTTACGATGTGCAAGCCTGTGTTTGCACGGTCGGAAAGATAGATCAGGCCACGATCGTCGGCCTCGACGAGATTGGTTTGAATAGCAATCTTGCAGCGTTCCTCACCGTTGACCAGTATGCAGCGCGGTGCCGTGTTATCGGTAATAGCCGGAATGTAGTAGGCGATCTCTTCGGGATGAAACGGATCGCGCACATCGACTATACGTGCTCCCGCATTGAAGTAGGCGACGATAATGAAACCGGGATAAAAAGGCTTGTGATAAGTCGGGTTGATGTTGTGGGCACCGAAGCGGCCACCGCGCGCGCAGAAGTCGACCGATTCGTCCCGTACCCGATACGTCGAAATCGGCCAGGGGTGGACGCCATCGCTGAAATCCAGAATTGTGACCGCATGATGGGCTTCGAGGCATTCGTTTGCCCGCGATTCGGATACGGAGACAAGAATCTCCCGGCTCGCGCCTATCTGAAACTTTCGGTCGTAGTGAATCGGGATACGACCAAGCGATATGATTGTGTGGCCGCCCCAGTGCTCCGGCATGTCAACTCGCCCGAGTTGAGGGTAGAGCATGTTGGAGGCAGTTTCTGCATAGGGATCATCGAGCGATGGATCTCCGTTGAGTAACTTGTCGTTGTCGACGATCTGGATCACGCCGTTGGCCCCGGTACCGTAGGGGAGATATACCGTGCTGCCGTCCGGGGACACCGTTGCTTCGTGAATGCCATTGGTCCCGGATTGGTCTCCCTCGCCGCCTGGCGCCATGCCGGGCAGGGCGAAGTTACGGATCAATCTCGGTTCCGCAGGATCGCCGAGATCGAAAATCTGCAGTCCCCGATGTGTGGTCCAGCCGTAAGGGCGCAGATCGGAGATGAGGTAGGCGATGCCCGTGTCGCACTGCCACCAGTTGCGGTGGGTGGCCTTGAGGCCTGTTTGCGGGGTCGATATCAAGTGCGGTTCTTGAGGATAGGTTACATCCCAGACCTGATGCTCGAAATTGCCGTTCGACCGCAACAGGTAAACCTTGTTTTGACCGCCACGGGGAATATCCTCGCCGTTACATACCTGCGCCATCTGCGCGCCGGCTACGCCCGGGATGTGTTTCAGATAGACGGGCTTGGCGGGGTCGGTCACATCGACGATGGAAGTGCCGTTTTGTTCGATCTCCCCGGTCTGTGGATTCATCATCTCGCCGCTGTGATGGCCGACGAAAACAATGTGACGGCCGTCCGGATAGCGGTGCGGGTGTGGTTGATAAGCGCTTCGTGCCTGCAGCGGATGACTGCCGACGAGTTGTGTATCCCTGGCCATGGCGACAGTCGGATCTGCTGAAACCGACAATGGCGCTACGATCGACACCGTGGCAATTGTGATACTTTTAATTAGCGTGCGCATTTCAGGAATCATGTAAAGCTGCCTTGACTCGTTCCGGCGTGAACGGAACGCGCCGTAACCTCACACCAGTGGCATCGAACAATGCGTTGGCGATTGCCGCCGGCATGACACGCGTAGTCGGTTCGCCGGCTCCCCTCGGTCCGAGCTCCGGGCGATTGATGTGTGTAATATTTATTTCGAGCGGCGCATCGACCGATTCGAGGATCGGATATGAGTTCCAGTCGTCGGTCTTTACCATCTTGCGATCGAATTTAACTTCCTCGAACAAGGTGCGGCTCGTTGCCTGCATCAGGTTTCCTTCGATAGTGCGCTCGAGTGTGAACGGATTGACGACGAGCCCGTGGTCGGAACCGACCCACATCCGTCTGACCCAGACGCGGCCTGTTTTCGAATTGACTTCGACTTCGGCGACTACGGCGTTAACGGAACCGTTGCGCTGGGCATAAGCGATGCCGGTGCCGACGTAGTTGCCATTGCGGTGTCGCTCGCGGCGCGGTCGTATCCGCGGCTGCCAGTCGGCGAGCTCGGCGGCGGCGCGCAACACGGCTGCATCGCGTTCGTCCGCGACATGTTTGAGCCTGAATTCGAGCGGATCCGTCTCGGTCGCGAGAGCTATCTCATCGATGAACGACTCGGCGGCGAAATGAACCTCCGGTCCATAGGGATCACGAAAATGCGCGGTTCTTAGCGGTGATGCCTGACGCCTTAGCGGGGCCAGCGCATCCCAGCTGTAACGCTTGTTCGGAAACTGATACGACTCGGCCGGCCTGCTCATGCGCCATTCGGGAGTGCTTTCATGACCCAGCAGGTGTCCGGCCAGAACTTCGCCCGGGGCATTTTCGCGGGAATTCTGGTCGGCACGCGAAAAGCCCTTGATGTGGTAGTGATAAGCGACAACCTTGCCTGCATCGTTCATTCCGGCGCGGCAGGTAATCACCGATGCTGGCCCTTTCGGATCCCAGGCATGACCCTCGTGCCGCATCCACTGCAGGCGTACCGGTTTGCCAACGGCATCCGACAAAACGACTGCATCCATCGCTCCGTCGCCGGCGTCCGATCTTCCATACGACCCGGGACCGGGCATCCAGATGCTGCGCATCTTAAAAGGCCCGCGGCGCGGCCGGCGATCCTCCACGGGTTCCTGCAGCAACAGCGCCGCGCCTTTCCCGGAGTCCCAGGGCTTCTGCGAGTCGGTCCAGACAGTAGCCTCACCGTCGCGCACATCAGCGACGGATGCCGCCGGCGCCATGCGCGCATGGCTCTGGAACGGCCATTCGAATTCGGCGGTGATCGTCCTTGCAGCGGTTTCCAACCCGGCATCGACGTCACCTTCGTCGTGTTCGACATCCGAGTGCCCGGGTTCGGCATTGCGGATCCAGGAGAACAAGTCATCGGACGTCGTGGGGAAACCGGCATCGGTCTCGTCCCATTCGACCTGGAGTTTTTTTGCGGCCCTTACCGCGTTCCATTCATTCGGAGCGACCACGCCGACGAAATCATTCTCGACCACAACCTGCACATCAGGAATGTCGCTGATCGACTCCTTATCTACAGATCGAACGCGGGCTCCCGCAACTTTGGGCCGCAGCATCCGGCCGTGCAGCATTCCTGGCAATTTCAGATCATGCAGGAAGTCGGTCGTCGCCAGAATCTTTCCGGCGATGTCCTTGCGCGGCACCGAGGTGCCAACGACGCTGTAGTCAGCCGGGTCCTTCGGCGTGGCTCTGCCCGTCAGACTCAGGTCGTTACCATATTTGCCATTCCATTCGATCGAAGCATTGAACGTCTGCTCGCCGACAAGCTCGGCATAGGAAATCGATTTCGCGGAGTCGTCTAAAACACTGACCGTGCCATCCGTGACGGTAAGACGCTCGAGCGGCGCGCCGAGTTCCCTGGACGCTTTTTCGAGCAGGACCAGCCGGGCCTCGGCAGCCGCAGCCTGGAACGCAACACCCGATCGCCGCACACCGGTCGACCCGCTTGCACCGCCCTGATCGGCGCATGTTCCCGAGTCGCCGAAGACAACCGTGATTTTGCCGACGTCGACATCCATTTCCTCGGCAATGATTTGCGCAATAGCGGTATCGACCCCCTGGCCCATGTCCATCTTGCCCCAGAAACCGGTAACGCGACCGTCTCCGGAAATTGCCAGCCAGGTATCGAGTTCTGCCGGATCGAGCGTCCGAAGCGCTGCTGCCGCTGCTTCGGCGCCAGCAGCGAGAAACGGTGGGAGGTTGACGGTAACCACAAGTGCCGCAGTACCCTTCAACAGATCACGGCGCGCAATCCTGAAATCATCGCTGCGGATATTCATTTCATTTCCTCCACAGCACGTTTGACTCCGCGGAGGATCGACATCTGCGTGGCGCAGCGGCACTTGAGTCCTTTCAGGTACTCACGGATCTCCGCATCGCTTCGATCCGGATTTTCCTCGAGCATGGCCACGGTGGTCATGATCCAGCCGCTCATGCAGTACTCGCACTGGCCGGCTTCCTCGGCGATGAACGCTTTCTGCACTGGATGGGGATTGTCTGGAGTTCCCAACGCGTCTAACGTTCTTATTCTCCCCGTCGCGGCTGCGACTGGCATAACGCATGAGCGAATCGCGACGCCATCCTGTATCACGGTGCAGGTGCCACACTGGGCAAGGCCGCAGCCGAACCTGGGTCCCTTTTTGCCGAGCTCGTTTCTTAAGGCATAGAGCAACGGCATGGCGGGGTCCGCGGTGATCGTGTGATCACGGCCGTCGACGTTTATCGTAAATTTCCTGTCCATATCAGCCTCAGGCGATTATCGATTGCACTAGCAGTCCGGTAAATAGCGGTATCTCGAAGCCGTTCTCGAAAAACCCGAACAGGACCGCCCAGGTGGCGACAGCACTGATCAGAGAGACCGGCAAAGACTCCTTCCTGCCGATGAAAAGAAAAGCGAACACGAGTATGGGAGCCGCATATATGAAACCGAATCCCAGAATGCCGAAGAAATAGAGAAAAATCCAAACGAACATGCTGCGCTCTGCCTTGCTAAATTCTGCGGCATCGTCTGTCGTTTCATATGCCGAATGTCTGATCTCATTGATCAGTTGTATCAATCCAAGCACTGAGCCGGGGATGCCGACCATCAGCGGCATCAGACGCGCTTTATCGGGAAATCCCAGCGCCATGAGCGACATGGTCACAAATATGAGCATCATCACGAATGCCGTCGCAACCCGCCCGTTCAGCACAGCGTTAACCTGCATGTTGATCCCCCGGTCCATCCTTGGCCTTGATCGTTCGCCAAACATAGAAACCGATGCTGAAAACGATTAGGCCAAGCATGATCAGCGCGCCCGGACGCAGCAGGAACCCCGGCCCCCACAGCGCCATGGCTTTGTGAAAGGAATCCTCGGCGATAGTCCCCAGGATCAGCCCGATCACGAAAGGTGGGCGTGGCCAGCCATATTTCTTCAGGAAGTAGCCCAGCGTACCCAGGATCACGAGCAACACCATGTTCTCCCAGGCCCTGTGACTGAGGTACGCGCCCAGGAAGGTAAGCGTCAGCACGAACGGGATGAGCAGATTGCCGCGCACATAGCTCAGGTAGCCCAGAGTCGGCGCCGCCAGGACGAACATGATGACAGCGACAATATTGGCGAGCATCAGCCCCCAGATCAGGATCCAGACAATATCCATATCGTTCAGCGCAAGCCCCGGTCCCGGTTGAACGCCGAGCATGACGAATGCGCCGAGCAGTATGGCCATGCCGGAGGAGCCGGGCACGGCAAAGAACAGGGTCGGCAGGAGCGAGCCGCCTTCCTTGGAATTGTTGGCGGTCTCGGGGGCGATTACGCCCTCGACCGCACCCTTGCCGAATCGCTCGGGCGTCTTCGAAGACTGCACCGCGTGGCCATAGCAAATCCACGAAGCCGCATCTCCGCCGAGACCCGGAATCATGCCGATGAATGCACCGATGACCGATGTTCGCATGCTGAGCCACCAGTGCCGGAATACGTCTCCCAGGCCCTGCAACACGCCAGCCATGCCGTAGCGCGCACCTTCCTTGTCGACCTGCGACATTGATCCGCCCGCCACCCCTAGTGCGATCATCTCGGGGATGGCAAACATGCCGAGAACCGTCGTGATGATGTCGATTCCGTCCCAGAGAAAAAGAAGATCGAAGGTGTAGCGCTGTGCTCCGGTCTGCGGATCCAGCGTGACGAACGCCATCATCAAGCCCAGACATCCGACCATGAGGCCTTTAACCAGAGAATCACCGGAAAGCATGGCGATGAACGTAATGCCGAATATGGCAAGCAGAAAAAACTCGGCGGGGCTGAATGCCAGTACTACAGGTCTCAACAAAGGCAGGACGGCGAGGATGAACAGGCCGCCAATAACACCACCGAAACCTGACGCGCCGAAAGCGGCACCGAGTGCCCGGCCGGCCTCGCCTTTTCTCGTCATCGGCAGGCCATCCACGATAGTTGCGGCATCGGGACCCGTGCCGGGCACTCCGAACAAAATGCTCGGAACCGAGCCGCCCGTGTGCACAACCGCGTGCATGGCAATGAGGAACAGGGCGCCGGCCGTTGCATCCATACCGAATACAAAGGGAATGGCGAGAACGATGCCGAGTTTGCCGCCGAGCCCGGGAATCGCCCCGAAGAACATTCCGATCGGGACTGCGATCAGGAGCAGGAACAGGTGATAGGGAGAGCCGACGATCTCTAACAGGGCCCCGAATATGCCGCTCAAATCCACGTCCGTTCCCCCCGGAACACTTAAGTCTTATTCTGATCCGCCGTTTATTGCTCTTTCGATTTGTGCAATGACGTCGGGAGACTGATCGAGTGCATCGACGACAAGCTGTTTGACGTCGTCACCGAAGGCGGCCTCTATCGGCCTGCCCATCCTTCGGGCCTCATCCAGAAGCTGCGGATCTTCGAGTGATGCTTTGTACGCTGCCCGCATCAATTCCACTTGTTCTTTGGGTGTGCCCGGTGGTGCGGCACTGACCCGGCCTAATTGGGCGAGGGCATCGATGATGGATATGAGGCCTCTTGCGCGATCCGTTTCGGCAAAATCCATTGCGTTCGGCACACCGGTGAGATTGCCGCCGATCGTCAGGATGTAATCGCCATAGCCCGCGTTGACGAAGTTTGCAAAAGAGCTGGTCGAGCCGAGGATGGCGCAGATCTCGCCGCGCATCATCGACATTTCACCTTCGGTGCCATCAAAACCCGCAATGACTTTGACTTTGAGATCGAGCGCATCGGCCAGCAACATCATGTCGCTGTACGACGCGGAGCCGATGCCGGCCGAACCGAACTTGACGGGCTCATCGGCTGCTATCAGGTCCTCGGCACTTTTTACTTCGCAGTTCTTCGATGCCACGATCGCGCGTGGCTCGCCTGCTGCTTTGCCGATCCATTCGAAATCACGCAAATCAAACTGCATGACTTTTTTGCCGACGAGCTGGCCGTAGATCAGCCCGGCATTGAACGTCCCTATCGTCAGGCCATCCGTCTTGGATCGCCACAGCGTGTTTGCCCCAATGATATGCCCGGCGCCGGGAACGTTCCTGATGATTACGTTGTCAGCGCCGAGATGCTTTTGCATGTAACTGCCGATGAGCCGCGCATAGGCGTCATAACCGCCGCCCGCATTGGTAGCTACGATATAGCTTATGTTCTTCGCCTGGTAGTAGGGGGCGTCCGGATCGGCTCCGGACTCATGCGTACACGCCGCAAGCGTTGCCAGAAAGAACAAAGCAATTAGCGTTTTGTGCATGCGTTCAGTCCTCGGGCGGCACCCAGAGGTCTTCATAGCCTTCGGCGGGCTCGAGTTGATCGAACCAGTCGAATCCGATTGCTTTCATCATACGACTGTTGATGACAACGACCCGCGCTTCATTTTCAGAATCGCTGTTAAATCGCTTGTGCGCGCAATAGGGCGGGACGTAGATAAAATCCCCCGGACCCCACTCGTATTTTTTTGGCTCGGTATCCCACTCCCAGATGAATTCATCCGCACAATGGAAGCGCACGTCATAGTGCAGGTCGTAACCCGTACCCTCGATGACGAAAGCGACTTCTTCGGAGAGGTGGCGGCTCGTACCAGTCGATCCATTCGGGTCTAGGAATTGCATGCATATATCGATGCAACATTCCTTGGTGTTCATGCCTTCATTAATAATGTGTTTAATGAGTCCGTCAGCGGTTCGCTCCATCGGCATATCAGCCGCCTTTACGGCATTCGCGCGCTCCGCATACTCGGTGCGAAACTGCCGCGATGCTTCCAGTGCCTGGGCATAAAAATCGGCTGATATTTCGGACCTGGCTCTTTGACGTTCGAGATCGTCAACAAAGGGTGTTTCTGTGTTCATAAATAAGTCTCTTCAAAGTGACGGTGGTGGTGCGTAGTCCTCGAACCCCGGAACCGGTTCCGTGGGCGGATACTCGACCATCTTTTGGAATATGAGATGCATAAAGAGGAATAAAGGCTTGGCTTTCATGATAAGCACGATCGATTCGCCATCCTTGTCATCGGAGAAATGCTGATGGACGCAGCCATTCTCGACGATCAGTGCGTCTCCCGTATCCCAGTCGATGCGACGGCCGTCATGCACGTCGTGCCCCTTTCCCTTGAGCACGAAGAATACGGCGCTGTTCATGTGGCCGTGTTTTTGTCCATGCCCGCCTGGCGCATAGACGTCAACATGCGTTTCGATTGACTGGGCAATCCGCACGGCCTGCGGGTTTATCACTTTCTTACCGAAGTTCTGCGGGCCACCTTTCCATTTCATGTCCCGCGTGTGATAGATCCGTGGTTGCGAAAAAAGCTCGTCATACAATTCCCCGTATGTGCCTTCCAACGCACGCACGAACGTTCGCTTCTTTGTCCATCTCTCCCAGGTGACTTCCTTCTCGCCTGTTTCAGTTGAATCTTTCAATGTAATAACTCCTGCATGATTATCACAATATACAGCAATCCATAACCGTTGATTTTAGCGGATTATCTTTGCCTTATTCGACGGTTACATATGACAACAATTCCGTCGCGAGGAGCGCAATCGTTCCCGCCAGGAACGGCAGCACCAAAACGGACAGCATTCTGAGACGGGCGAACGATGCTCCGAGCATCGGCAATTCGAAGATGAAAAGCCGGTGCGCCGTAAACAATGCCCAGCATGTGATAAATGAAATCAGCGCTGGGAAAGAAGCGCCTTCGTTGGCAAGGGCGGCTGCGATCGAGAATGCGATCATCCCCCCGGCCGGCACTACCAGGCCGCTCACAGCGCCGATCAGGACGCCGGTGAATCCCGCTTCCGCGCCGAGATAATTTCCGATGAATTCGGTCGGGATGAGCTTCACCATGAAACCCGCTCCGATCAATGCGCAGATCATCCGGGGCAACATCCTCACAAATTGTTCAATCGCGCGCGTAAGACCCAGTCGGAGAGTCTCGTCCTGGCGCGACCAGGCAAATACGGCCAGCAATATTGCGGCAAAAAAGATGACGAAGACACCGGGGCTCGTCATCGTCGTACGGCCCCGGCCGAAGCGTCCGAAATCAGCGTTAGTGACATTGGCAGCCGCCGGGCGATCAGGCCGGCCAGAAGTGGCATGGGCAGACAAATCAGGAAGCGCAGTGCGGAGAATTCGATACCCATGAACGGTACGTCCCAGATGATTATTCGCTGCGCGGCGAGTAGTGCCCAACTGCTGATGTAAGCGACCAGCACACCGCGGTCGGCGCCGGCCGCGGCGATGATGGCCAGAAACGGATACGCCGATGCCGGCCCGCCCGGCGTGATGATTCCAGCTACTGTCGCTATGGCCAGTCCGCGGTGGCCACTGTTTGCGCCGAGCAATCGTGAGAAACGATCGCGCGGCAGCATCACCCATATCATACCGGCGACGACCTGTGCGGCGGCAAGTCGCGGCAAGGTATTGGCCAGCAATGTCTTGTCTCTGTCGACTGCGCTTTCAAACGCTTCCGGACCGAGAAGTGAATAGCAGATCCACGCCATAGCCAGGGCAAATCCGGCAAATAACCAGAACGTCGGTCCGAAGCTCTCGCGCAGGAGGCCGGCCCACCACTCACGGCTGCCGGCGCTTTGCTGTTGTGATTCCTCCAAGACTGCTCGGAGGTTCAGAGGAGTGCGGCCGGCTCGCTATGAGCGTCCAGCATGGCACCCGAGATTGTCCGAAACAGATCCGTTTCGGGCGGAAACTGTCCGGCAAGAAAGCCGGCGAGGCGGGCGAACACGATTGCCTGCCCGGCCAATGCATCCATATGTTCGCCACGAGGCAGGTTTGCAGCATCATTAATCGAGCGAGTCAGGCCGGCTTTGAAAAGACTGTTCATGTAGTCGGCCCGAACGTCCTCTTCAGCCAGGCGGCTTGGAGCATCGTCACCGGGCTGGCCCGGCGATACGCCAAACTTCTTTGCCATTTCGATAAAGCGCTCGAATAACTCTTCGTCAATCCTTTCCTGATCGTCAAAGTCACCACACATTTAGGTAGGTCTCCGGAATATTCTTGTGTTCAATCAGCCAGGCCGAATTTCGCGAGATAGTAATTCCAGCATTTTTCGAAAAGCCCCTGTTTCCACAGGCCCTTTTGACACGCCGCGGCTTCCTCGGGAGAAAATATGTAGGGTTCCCCGAGCGAGCATCCGCGTACCTGACGCTCGGCGTTCATTTCGAGGTAAATGGCAAGTACGGTAGTTTGCAGAATGTTTTCTGCCGCGATGATGATACCGTGCGATTTCAGTAGTATCGCCCGCCCGCCGCCCAGGACATTAGCCACTTCTTCGGCAATCGTCGGATTGTTTACCGATCTCGGCGAATCAAAACGGGGTACCTCGCCCAAAAGTGCTCCCTGCGCGAATGTAACCTGATAGTCCATCCGCGCACTCGAGAGCAGGTTCGACCACTTTGGGTGGCCATGCGCAACCGAGCTCACATCAGGTCGCGACTTGTATATGGCAACGTGCAGCGCAAGTTCTTTCGGCGGCGCGGGCGCGCTGTCGTCTGCTTCGCCATTCGGGCCGACGACGACAAACTGATCCGGCGTGAGCGCACTGCGTACGGAGCTGCCGGTATTAATAAGTATGTTTCCATCGTCCAGGCGGACGCTGAAATGTCCGTTGAAGTCGATAATCCCGAGACGCTCGAGAATGGTAATTCCATTCGTAAGGTCACGCCGATAATCAGAATGGCTTGCTTCACTAACCGCGGTGTTCATAAAACACTCCAGCTATCGCCCATCAGTACTACACCAATCACGATGGCAGCACATCCAATGCATGCAAACGCGATTTTGTTGAGCCAGTCGGCGTAATGTTCCATCAATCGAAGCGGGTAGGAGGCGACAAACGACAATACCGCCATGCCGATAATCGAGCCGGCACCAAAGGCAAGTACGTAAGCGGCTGCCTGGGCAAACGAGTCTGCCGCTGAGGCAAGCACCAGCAGTGCGGCGGAACCGGCGGCCCCGTGCATCATACCGACGACGAGGCTCCGGCCGAGTCCCAGGTCATGATGTTGATGTTCGTGCGCGCTGTTTGCATGCGTGCCCGCATCGCCGGCATGAGCGTGGACGTGCAGGTGATGCAGACCCTGCTCATGCTTGTGAAAATGAAAATGCGCTCGTCGCTTCCATAATCGATACAGGACGTTGGCGCCCAGATACACAATCATCGTTCCTACTGCAAACTCGAGCATGGCTTCCGCACGATGAGAAATCGACTTGCCGAGGAAAAGCAACACGCCACAAATTGCGAGCAAGGTAATCGTATGACCGAGGCCCCAGACACTCCCTCTCAATACCAGGGCCTGACGTGACGACCTGCCGGCACTCAAGGCAGCGACGGCCGCGAGGTGATCGGCCTCCAATGCGTGCTGCATTCCGACAACGCAGCCAAAAAACAGTAGTGTGTAATATTCCATTGATTTCCTGTGTAACCAGTTTGTCCTGCCCGAACGCTACGGGCGCGCAAGCGGTGTGGAAAAATCCCGTTCCGGCAGAACTGCCGTCTTGTTAACAAACGGTTCAGACTGGTCAATGACCGATAAATAATAACACGGTGGTACTGCAAAATTTTAAGCGGGATATATTTTTCAGTTGCACATGATTCGTTTTTTGCAGGCGCGATCGGACTACGCTAAAAAGCGTCTTTGCGCGGACTTTCTGAAGAACTCTTGTCAGTTTCAATGCGAACAGTTTCCTTCCATTTGAATTGTCGCCGGTGGCCAGTGCTGCTTACGCTGTGTATATCCTGCACATTCGCTACACCGGGTGCATTTGCGCAGGAGCCCGAAGATGTCGTCAGTTATGACGCAGAGTTCTTCAGTCGCTATCAGCCAAACACTGCTCTCGACATAGTCAAGCGAGTTCCGGGTTTTCAGATCGATGACGGTGCGGATAAGCGTGGATTCGGCAGCGCCGTGGGGAACGTGCTGATCAATGATCGCTATCCGAGCGCCAAACAGGACTCTCTAAGCAGCATCCTCGACAGAATACCGGCGAGCCAGGTCGAGCGCATCGACCTGATACGTGGGCGGGTACGCGGAATCGATCTGCTTGGAAACTCGGTCGTCGCAAGTGTGGTCCTTCGATCTGACATGCCTGCGACTACACGTTGGGACGTGAGGGTCAGAAAGAATTTCGATCATAGTCCGCTGACCGTGCGGGGAAGCGTATCGGTATCCGACCAGGTCGGAGATATCGAATACAACGCCGGCGTCGACTATCGGAAGTTTGCTTCCGGCGAGTTTGGTACGGAGGACATCATCGACGGCAACGATGTTCTCATCGAGAAGAGATTTGAGGACTCTTTTCTCACCGGCGATGAGGGCAATGCGAACTTGAATGCTGCCACCTGGTTTGGCAAGACACTGGCAAAGTTCAATGCCAAATACGGATTCGAAGACCGGGAAAACGAGGCGATATCGATTCGTGTAGCGCAGGGACCCGGCGGGACTGACGGCGAAGACACATTCTTCGACAGAGGCAAGCAGCGACTGCTGGAGGTAAGTACCGATGCGGAGCGCATCATGAAACCGGAACTTGTCGCGAAAGGCCTTCTGCTATACACGCGGGAAGAAAACGACACAATCTCGACCGAGCGCCGGGTCGATGCATCAGGAGCACAAACGCTCTTCCGCGTAGCCGATGCAGAAGTGCTTGAAACGGAAGGTATTGCCCGGCTTGAACTGGACTGGACCGGCTGGAGAAACCACGCTGTTCGATTGAACCTCGAGGGCGCAAGAAACGTCATTGAGGGAGCGCTGGTTCAGACCGAAGATAGCGGTGGTGGTCCTGTCGAGGTGCCAGTGCCCGGTGCAAATACCCGGGTTCGGGAAGATCGTGGTGACATACTTTTGAGCGACACCTGGTTCATGGACGAGTTTGAACTGAACTACGGTCTGGGGGCGGAAACATCGACAATATCGCAGACCGGCGACGTAGTATTGGAGCGGAGTTTCTTTTTTCTGAAACCTCAGGTATCGCTGACGTACTCACCAACGCAGAAACGACAGACTCGAATGCGCCTCGCACGCGAGGTGGCGCAGCTCGACTTCAGAGACTTTGTCAGCGCGACGGTTTTTCAGGACGACGATGTCGCGTTCGGCAATCCTAACCTGAAACCGGAATCGACATGGGTTGCCGAGATCAGCGAGGAACGCCGCTTCGGCGAGCTGAGCGTAGTCAAGGCCACGGCGTTTCATCACTGGATTTCGGATGTCCAGGATCTGTTGCCATTGACGCCCGATTTAGTACCGCCAGACCCCAACGATCTCTTTGAGGCACCCGGCAACATCGGCGACGGACGGCGTTGGGGCATACAGATCGAAGCGACCACATCGCTCGAGGGGATTGGAATGACCGGGGCAAGGCTGGATGTCGAGCTGCGCTGGCAGGACTCTGTGGTCACGGATCCGGTAACCGGAAACGCCCGTGTGCTTTCCGGCATCGGCAGTCCATCCAAGCCGCTGTCGTTCGAGGGTGAGCTTCGTTACGGCTTCGCCGTTAACTTTCGCCAGGACCTCGAAAAGTCTCGGGTCGCATGGGGATGGGACGTGCGCGAGCGGGCCGAGGGCCAGTTATTCAAAGTCAACGAGCTCGACCTACGTGACGAGGGAACGGAATTCAATATTTTTGTCGAGACGACCCGCTGGCTGGGCCTCAAGATAAATCTGTCGGCGGATAATCTGCTCGACTTCGAGCAATTGCGCAACCGTACGAAATATATCGGCGAACGCGAACTGACGCCGATCGATCAACGCGAGTTGACGAACCGAACGGATGGCCGGCGCATAATACTGACGATAAGTGGCTCGTTTTAGGAAACAAATGAAATAGTTGCAATCATTACCATTGTGACTAAAGCAAATACTTTCATGCTAATCTCTGCGCAAATAATCATTCGTCTCAGCTGACGAGAATAACTATGGCTCAATCACTCAAAATTAAGGATGCATTTGTTTCCGAAGATACCGCGAAAAAGTTCGCAACGGAAAAGGAAACTCCGTATACACGCTGGGTGGCGAATGAAGGCCTGGACATTATCGATAGCATCTACGTTCCCGATCTGAATACAGTCGAGCTCAAGCCATGGCCACGACGTAACGGCCACGGCGTGTATATGAATCACGATGCGTCGCGGACATCGAACGACTGTTACGTATGCGAAATCGATCCGGGTCAGGAGTTAACGCCGCAGAGACAGCTTTACGAAGAAATGATTCTGATCCTGGGCGGGCAGGGATCGACAAGTGTATGGAACGATGCGGGGCAGAAGGTCACATTCGAGTGGCAGGCCGGTGCAATGTTCTCCATTCCGGTCAATACCTGGCATCAGCATTTCAACGGTTCCGGGAAGGACAAGGTCCGTTTTGTCGCCGTAACGAATCTGCCGCCGATCATCAATGTGTTCGAAGAGCCCGAGTTTATTTTCAATACGCCGTATGATTTCAAGAGCCGCTTCTCGGGTGAGCCGGATTATTTCGCGCCGAGAGACAAGATGAGTGGATTGTTGCTCGAGACAAATTTTGTCGCAGACGCAGTCAACCTGCCGCTCATCGAAGCAAAGGAACGGGGCGCCGGCGGCGGGCATATCCGCTTTAACATGGCGAAGAGTTCCATGAACGCCCACATATCCCAGTTTCCGGTCGGGACATACAAGAAAGCGCATGCGCACGGGCCGGGTGCCCACGTAATCGTACTGGCGGGAGAAGGCTATTCACTGATGTGGCCAGAGGGCGATGACCGTAATCGTTACGAGTGGAAGCCTGGCAGCATGATTACGCCACCGAATATGTGGTATCACCAGCACTTCAACGGCGGCACCACGCCCGCACGCTACCTGGCGTTCAAGTATGAGGGCGTTGCTATCCGCAACGCGCAGGGCGTGCCGAAAGCATGGATCAGCCGACGCATAGGCGGACACCAGATCGACTATGCCGATGAGTCAGCGGTGGTGCGCACCATGTTTGCAGAGGCGCTTGCCGAGAGAGGGCTCGAGCCGAGCATGGAAGAGCAATACGAGCTCGAAAAGGAGACGCTGCCACCAATGCCGGAATCCCTTCGACAATAAGAAAACAGGCATCATCTGAGCACTTCCTGCCCTCCTGCGAGAGTACTTAACGTCTATTAGTGACAAATGAAATCATCCTGATGCACTTACGGGTGTTTCATCAGTTGAATTGGACTATTATTTTTCTGAGCAGGAGGCTTTTCACTCCGACGAGAGAAATCAACATGAACAGCAAAGCAAAACAGATCTTCGTGTTGGGTGTGATCACGATGGCTGCAGGACATTTTTCACCGGCCGTCGCCCAGGACATACCCGATGAACTGATTAGCTGGCCGGACGCCATCTATACGAACGCAATTGTCGTCACGCTGGACGAACACGAACTAAACGATGACCCTGGGACCATCGGCGAGGCGATGGCGATCCGTGATGGCCTGATTCTGGCAGTCGGTTCAGCGGATCACATCATGAAGATGAAAGGCGCTCAAACGCAAGTCGTCGACCTGGCGGGGAAGATGGTCATACCGGGGTTTATCGAGAGCCACACGCATCCCTTCAATCTTTTTGACGCAAATCTGCCGGAACAGGAACTCGCCCTTCCGCATATCACCATGGGCGTTCAGGTCGAGGAAACCGCCGAGGCGACTTACGCAAAAATAAGTCGCTACGCGAAGGAGGCGGGCGTAAGGGATGGAGAATGGGTGCGCATTGAATTGCTTCCCAATCCGGCAGTCAATGTACCGACCATATGGGATATTGCGGAAGGCTGGATAGGGACACCGGATCCCGCCGATCAGAAATTCACCTCGGAAGGCCTGACAAAAGCGTTGCCGAAAAACCCGGCGAACGCGGGCGTAAGAAATGCGCGCGAGCCCGACGGAGTGGTGCGCCGGCATATCAGCGTTGATGATGTCGAAGTCCTGCGCAACCCGCAGCAGCCGATCGTCAGTTACATGCAATATGATACGCAGGAAGCTGACGTTGCCGCACACTGGGCATGGCGCAACCGCGGTTTACAGGGAAGTCATGCATTCATCGTCTTCAACGAACCGGGTTGGCAGGCGACGCTCGAGATGATACCGGGCCTGACCGAGACCGTGACGGCACTCCGGCCCGATATCCAGAATTCGGGTGAGCGACGAATCCTGGGAACGGGAGCCAAGCGGTCCTGGACTCAGCAGGTATTGAAGAAACCCTATCCGACACCGGTATATGCAGAGGGTGTCAAGAAAGGTCTCACCTACATGGCGAGATCCGGCATTACTGCATTCGGATCGCGAGTCGATTTTCCGCATCAATTGAGCGCGTATCACTACCTGCTTCGAAAGGAAGGGCGCCTCCCGATCAGGCATGCATACACCTATGAGATGCACAGGAATGAATTGCATACGCCGTATTTCGTCGAACATGTCTATCCATTCATGGGTGCTCACTGGTCTAACGGACCAAGGAGCGGCAATCGCTGGCTCTGGAATCACGGCATCGGCTCCGAAGGCGCATGGGATACACCGGAGATCGCATGTCTCGGCCCGGATATTCCGGGGCTGCCGGATGTTGCGGAAATGGCCAAGAAACGTGAGCGCTGCGATTTCCTGAGCAACCGCACGCCCGAAGTGAACGGCATGCACAATGCCCTGATGGCGGGATGGCGGATCGCCGGCCTGCACGGCGTCGGCAGTCACGGAATGCGTCAATTCATCCAGTACGTGGAGGAAGCGATTGCATCGGGCCGCATCTCGGAGCAGGAAGTCCGCGACATGAGAATTCTCATGGCTCACGGCACGATGGTCGGCAAGCAGCCGGACGTCATCGCCGGACTCAAGCGCTATAACATCATTATTCCGTTCCAGATTCTGAGAGCCCTGACAGACGAACCGCCTGTAATCGACATGTTTTACGGCCCCGAAGGCTATGAATTCCTGGCACCGGTCAAGAGCCTGATCGATGCCGGCGTAAGAGTGGCGGCGGAAACCCACAGCGCCGGCCCACCGGATCTGTTGTTCCGCCATATGCCGGCGCTTGTAACAAGAACCGCCGCCGGCAGGACGAGTACGCCCGAGGAAGGTGTCGACCGTGTAGTGGCATTGAAGATGTTCACCTACACCAACGCACAATCGATGCTGGCCGAGGACTATATCGGTTCGCTGGAGCCCGGCAAGTTTGCGGACTTTGCGGTCCTGCACAACAACTGGCTGGAGGGCCCCGATTCCGAGTTGGGAAACAACAAGGTGATCATGACCGTCGTCGGTGGTGAGGTCATCTACCAGGATAAAGCCGCGCCCTGGGTAGGTCCCTAGCTTGGTGTCGGCAGCGTCAGGGGTAGCCGCGCTCGACGACGTTCGCGCCAAAATACAGCTGCTTGAGGACGAGGTCCGCAAGCGCATCGTCGGCATGAACGAGGAGATGGAGTTCACTCTGATCTGCCTCTTTGCCGGCGGACATGTGTTGCTCGACGGCGTCCCGGGTCTGGCAAAGACACTTTTCTTCAAGACGCTTGCAGAGGCGACAAAGGTCCAGTTCCGTCGGATCTCTTTTGCGGCAGATCTTCTGCCGAAAGACGTAATCGGCATCGAGCACTTCGACCCCGCCACCGGAAAAGTGGAACTTGTCGTCAAAGGACCCTTGCATACCAACTTCCTGCTGACCGATGAACTCAATCGTGCGCGCACTGCCTCCAAAGGATCGGTGCTCGAGCCGATGGAGGAAGGACAGGTCACGACGGAACTGGGCGGCACATACAAGCTGAGCGATTTGTTCATGGTGATCGCGACGCAGAACCCGGTGGAGGAAGAGGGCACATTCGGCCTAGGCCGTGCGGAAAAGGACCGCTTCCTGATGATGTTGCCGATCTCTTATCCAAGCGCGAAAGATGAAGAAGAAATAATTCGTCGCTATGGTGCTGACGGTTCGATGCCGGAGATCTCTCCAGTAATTGACGAGGAAGGCATTCTGGAGGCTCGGGAGACGATTCGAAAAGAAGTGCACGTCGAGGGGCCGATCATCGAGAAAATACAAAAAATTCTCGACGAAACCCGGCCGGAACGAACATCAATAGATGAAGTCGCCCGCCTCGTGGAAATAGGCGGTGGCGCATCGCCACGCGCCGGTCTCGGTATCGTTTTCGCAGCAAGGGTTCACGCGGTCATGCAGGGCAATGACTTCGTCAGTCCTGATGATGTAATAGCAGTCATGACGCCGATTCTTCGGCACCGGCTGGTGTTCAAGCCCGGAGAGGTGGAGGAAGAAGAAACGGAGATGCGCCTTCGGGAAATTATCGAAAAGATAATCCAGCAGGTGATGTAAATGGACGGCAAGGCACTGCTCCAGGAGATTCGGAGATGCCCCGTCGATTTTGTACCCGGCAAGAATGTCGTCAGCCCCTATCCTGGGGAGTGGACCAGCCCGTTCGAAGGCAAGGGCTACGAGCCTCGCGGCTACCGGGACTTTGAAATCGGTGACAATCCGCACCGCATTAATCTTCCGGCGAGCGCCAGAAGAGACAAGCCGACAATCGTTGAACGCGTGGCACTCAGGGATTTCAGGCTGATGGTCGTGGTCGATGCCTCACCGTCGATGAGAGTCAGGGAAAAATCGAGCATACAAACGGAGGCGGCCGCACTGCTTTTGTATTCGGCGTGGCAGGCCGAGACGACGTTTACGTTGGCCCTGAAAACGGATGAGGGCGTGCGCAGTTTCGGTCTGGGCATAGGGTCGAGGCATTTTTATCACCTGTATCGCATTCTGTGGGGCATTTTTCACGAAGGGGAGGGGCTCAAAACCGTTGGTACACGAATCCACCTCGGTCATTGTCTCCCGCCGAATGCGATGCTTTTCTATTGCTCGGATTTTCTGGACGCTGATGGTGGCATCGATGGTCTGAAAATGTTGATGAGAGCAGTCAGGCGATACGACTTCATTCCAATCGTGATTCAGGATGAGCTCGAGTACGCCTTTCCGCAGGCCGCATACGGTTCGTTCATTCCGTTCGCCAATCCGGAAACCGGTGCCCGGGAAGAGGTCTGGGTATCCAGGCAAACGGCAAAGGACATCTCGGCGGTTCATGCCTCGAGGTTCGAGGAAATGACGCGGACATGGTCAAGCCGCGGCGTAAAGTACCTGCATCTGGATGCGCCCGGTGTCAAAGGCATCAGGCAGGACATCGGTGCTTTCTTCGGTCGAAGAAAGCGGAGAAAGTCGGCATGATTCGAAATCGGCCAATGGTCCCGGTGTTACTTGCCGCCTTGGCAGTGCTCGTACTGAGCGCTCTGGTCATATCAGCCTCCGTCAGAGGCACCGGGCCCGGAGACTTCGGCTTCTCCGAAGCGGAGCCGGCTGCTCTGCCAGCGGATGCTGATATCGCCGGCTGGGCCAGTTTCGACAGGGACAGCTACCTGCCCGGTGAGGAAGCCAGATGCAGGATTCGCGTCCTCTGGCGCAAAGAAATCGTGACCCCCGATTTCGATTCGTTCCAGGGCAGCGTCAGCTTTTTTCCACTGGATCACCGGGACAGTTTCGTCAGCGAGCGAAATCTGCCCGGCGGGGTCCGCGAGTACATCGCAGACTTCGTTCTTCAGGCAGTCAATGTCGAGACCACCGAAAGTTACCTCCTTGCCACGGCAACGGTGTACTACACAAGTACCCGGACCGATACCGGAGAGTTACAGGCGCTCCGGATCAATCCTCCGGCCTTGCATATCGGCGAACTGTATCCGCGCGATATATCCGATATTTCACTCATTGCGCTCAAGCCCGGTATCGATGAGCCGACACTACTGCGACAGTGGCTCATGGCATTGTTCGGGCTGGCCTTGCTCGGTCTCGCGCTGAATCTCACATGGCGTTACGGGAGGAGGCGGCCGGACTCATCGCTTTCGCAAGCCGAGCGTCTCTGGTATGAATTCGACGCACTTAAATCCGAACGAAAAGACAATCGGCAATACATACTGGCGTGCGAGAAGATCTTCATACCTGCGCTGTTGCAGCGAACGGGTCTGAGCGCGA
>Ga0255052_10001024_pt1 | contig 21576 bp, 23 predicted proteins | sample JV7_2_21_MG_FD_188632 | JGI IMG/M metagenome (GOLD analysis project Ga0255052, IMG submission 188632) | Seawater microbial communities from Jervis Inlet, British Columbia, Canada - JV7_2_21 | ecosystem: Environmental > Aquatic > Marine > Inlet | place: Canada: British Columbia | collected... | reverse complement strand
TGTCGCGAATCTCAAGGCGTTTCTTGTCAATCGGGTGGGCGACTTTGGTTTCATCCTGGGTATCGCTGGCGTAGTGATGTTTGCCGGCTCACTGGATTACGCGGAAGTCTTTGCCAGCGCAGATAAAGTTGCGGCGCAGAACATCGAAGTATTCTCCGGAACCTCGTGGAATGCGATGACCCTGATTTGCATTCTGCTGTTCATCGGGGCGATGGGTAAGTCGGCACAAGCACCACTGCATGTCTGGCTGCCAGACTCGATGGAGGGCCCAACGCCGATTTCCGCATTGATCCATGCAGCCACAATGGTAACGGCTGGCATCTTCATGGTGGCGCGGATGTCACCTCTGTTCGAGCTGTCTGAGACAGCGCTCGCCGTGGTCATTGTGATCGGTGCGATCACCGCATTCTTCATGGGCTTGCTGGGAATCGTGCAAAACGATATCAAGCGCGTCATTGCCTATTCCACACTGTCCCAGCTGGGCTATATGACGGTCGCACTCGGTGCGTCGGCGTACAGCGCGGCCATATTCCACCTGATGACGCATGCGTTTTTCAAAGCGCTGCTGTTCCTGGCTGCAGGCTCGGTCATCATCGCGCTGCACCATGAGCAGGACATTCGCAAGATGGGCGGCTTGCGCAAGTACATGCCAATTACCTACTGGACGGCATTAGTCGGTTCACTGGCCTTGATTGGCTTCCCGGGGACCAGTGGCTTCTTCTCCAAAGACCTGTTGATCGAAGCGGTCAGGGAATCGCACTGGCACAGCGAGCCGTACGTCTACTGGATCGCCTATCCCAGCGTGCTGCTCGGCGTGTTTGTTACAGCGTTGTATTCGTTCCGCATGTTCTTCCTCGTATTTCATGGCGAGGAACGCACGGACGCCAAGATCAGGCCACATATTCATGAGACGCCATGGGTTGTCACCGTGCCGCTGGTTTTGCTCGCCATTCCATCGGCGATTATCGGCTGGTTCACGGTAAGGGACGTGTTGTTCGACAATTACTTCGGTGACTCGATTGTGGTCAGATCCGCACATGACGTCCTCGGACACATGGGTGAGGCGTTCCACGGCAGCCTTGCGTTGTTCATGCACTCGGTTCAGACGCCGGTCTTCTGGCTCGCTGCGTCCGGTGCGTTGACGGCCTGGTACCTGTACCTGAAACGGCCCGATATTCCGGCGACGATCAAGGCCAGGGTATCCGGGCTCTACAACGTACTCGATCGCAAATACTACATGGATGACTTGTACATCAAGGGCTTCGCGGCGAGCGGCCGCTCGATTGGCAATTTCCTCTGGCAGAAGGGCGACGAGCTCGTCATAGACGGTGTGATTGTCAATGGCACCGCGAATTCGATTGGCAAGCTGGCCGGTGTCATGCGTCAGATTCAGACGGGCTATCTGTACACCTATGCGTTAGCAATGATTATTGGTTTGACGATGCTACTCAGCTGGCTCATTTGGTTCAGGTAGGTCAGGGACGATCATGGACTTTTCGCAATACTTACTGAGCATACTGATCTGGCTGCCAATAACCGGCGGCCTGATGTTGCTCGTGATCGGTGACGATAACGAAGCGAATACGTCTCGCACGGTTACCATGCGCGTTGTTGCATTGGGTATGACGGGTTTGACCTTCGTTCTCAGCATCGCGTTGTTCAAGTGGTTCGACAACAGCACAGCGGCGATGCAGTTCATCGAGAGAAGCAGTTGGATACCGGCGCTCGATGCCTGGTACTACCTCGGCGTCGACGGATTATCGGCGCCGCTGATCCTGCTCACGACATTTATCACACCGTTGGTCATTATCGCCGGCTGGGACACGATCAAGGTTCGACCGGCGCAGTATTTCGCGGCGTTCCTGATACTCGAAGGCTTGATGATCGGTGTGTTTTCGGCGCTCGACGGCATCCTGTTTTACGTGTTCTGGGAGGCGATGCTCGTACCGATGTTCCTGATCATCGGTGTCTGGGGCGGCGAGCGACGCATCTACGCGACGCTCAAGTTCTTTCTCTATACATTCCTCGGCTCGGTTCTGATGCTGGTCGCGTTCATCTATCTCTATGGACAGACCGGTAGTTTCGATTTGTTCAAGTTCATGAACGTACCGCTGGGTATGACGGCGCAAAAACTGATTTTCGTCGCGTTCCTGCTGGCCTTCGCGGTCAAGGTGCCGATGTGGCCGGTACACACCTGGCTGCCGGACGCACATGTCGAGGCGCCCACGGGTGGCTCGGTTATCCTGGCGGCCATCATGTTAAAAATGGGCGGCTACGGATTCGTTCGCCTGTCCTTGCCGATCGTTCCGGACGCCAGCGCCTATTTCTCCGGGCTTATCATCGCGCTGTCATTAATCGCCATTGTGTACATCGGTTTTGTTGCGTTGATGCAAAAGGACATGAAGAAGCTGATCGCGTATTCGTCGATTGCTCACATGGGCTTCGTCACCCTGGGATTCTTCCTGCTCTGGTCGATCAGTTCGGGCACGGGTGCAGGACTTGGCATGTCAGGCGGCATGGTACAGATGGTGTCGCATGGTTTGATATCCGGCGCGATGTTCCTTTGCGTCGGCGTCTTGTACGACCGCATGCACAGCCGGCAGATCGCTGATTACGGCGGCGTCGCCAATACGATGCCGGTATTCGCGGCGTTCATGGTGTTCTTTTCGATGGCGAATGCGGGCCTTCCGGGCACGTCAGGCTTCGTCGGCGAATTCATGGTCATCATCGCGAGTTTCAAGGCCAACTTCTGGTTTGCTTTTCTCGCGGCCAGCACACTCGTACTTGGCGCCGCGTACACATTGTGGATGGTCAAGCGCGTGCTCTACGGTGAGGTGGCCAACGACAACGTGGCCGAGTTAACGGATCTCAACCAGCGCGAGTTCATCGTACTTGCGGTTCTTGCGTTCGCTGTACTGATTCTCGGTCTGTGGCCAGCGCCACTCGTCGACATGATGAACGTAACCATCGAACAATTGATTCAGCAGGTAGGGCAGTCGAAGCTCTGACAGGTTTAACTATGAATTTGACGGACTACATATCAGCTGCACCGGAAATGACCCTGTTGGGGTTGATCTGTATCGTGCTGATTGCTGACCTGTTTGTTGACGACGATCATCGCGTGCTGACGTTCTGGATGAGCATCGCCGCGCTTGCCGCTACTTTCTGGGTTCTCCTGGCAACAACGCCCATTGAACGGGTGGTCGTATTTGACGGTAGTTACGTCAGCGACTCTTTGTCGCAAATTCTCAAGATTACGGCCGTCGGATTTGTCGCGCTTGCATTTCTGTATGCGCGCGACTACCTGCGCGCGAATGACTTGCACAAGGGTGAATTCTACATTCTTGGCTTATTCGGCTTGCTCGGCATGATGATCATGATCTCGTCGAATAGTCTGCTGACCTTGTACATGGGCCTGGAGACGCTCGCACTATCGCTATACGCGCTGGTCGCTATTGATCGCGATAACGCAACGTCGGCGGAGTCGGCCATGAAGTTCTTTGTATTGGGTGCGATCGCGTCAGGTGCGTTGCTGTACGGCATTTCATGGATTTACGGTGTGACCGGTACGCTCAAGTTTGACGAAATAGCGATGGCAATTAGTACGGATCCCGGGCTAAACAGTTTGCCGTTGTGGTTCGGACTCGCATTCTTAATCGTCGGCATTTCCTTCAAATTCGGTGCAGTACCATTTCACATGTGGTTGCCAGATGTATACCAGGGAGCGCGTACTCCAGTTACCTTATATCTTGCTTCAGCGCCAAAACTCGCGGCACTGGCTTTGACAATACGAGTACTCGTTGACGGCCTCGGCGGTCTGCATGATGTCTGGGCCGATATGATTTTGGTCGTCGCCGTGCTGTCACTACTCGTCGGTAACCTTGTTGCTATCGCGCAAACAAATATCAAACGCATGCTCGGTTACTCCACTATCGCGCACGTCGGATTCATTTTATTGGCGATATTCTGCGGCACAGGCAAAGGCTATGCGGCAGCTCTGTTTTACACGCTGACTTATATCGTTGCAGCTGCCGGTTCATTCGGCATCGTCATCTTGCTTAGCCGGCGTGGTTACGACGCCGAGAACCTGTCGGACTTCAAGGGCCTGAATGCCCGCAGCCCGTGGTTCGCGCTGATGATGATGTTCCTGATGTTCAGCCTCGCAGGTGTGCCGCCGTTTATCGGTTTCTTTGGCAAGCTGAATGTCATCGATGCCGTACTGAGTTCCGGCTATCCCGGTCTGGCCGTGCTCATGGTGCTGGCATCTGTTGTAGGCGCGTTCTACTACCTGAGAGTCATTTGGTACATGTACTTTGAGGAGGGCGAGGATCAGGCTGTGTTGCAAGCGAATATCGACACCCGGCTGGTCCTGAGCCTTAATGGCGTCGCGGTCCTGGCTCTTGGAATCGTCCCGGGCTGGCTGTGGGCACTTTGCACGGCGATCATGTCGATGTAGGAGGACCTTCAGGCCCGAAAGGGCTTGAATTACTTTACGGCTGTCCGTAGTATCCCGTTCCTGCCGATGCGGGGTGGAGCAGTCTGGCAGCTCGTCGGGCTCATAACCCGAAGGTCGCAGGTTCAAATCCTGCCCCCGCTACCAACCTTATTTCAGCCCCCTTCTTGGGGGCTGAATTCGTTTGGAATACCGCACTTGTTCCGTCGAACGAGATCGCGCCTTTCAGGTAGTCACCATCTGGCTTTAGCACCACGGGCTTCAGGACCGCTGCCAACGCATCGCGGATGCGTGTGGCGTGTGGCGGGTCCAGATCACCCAGATTCGTTATCTGACGCTTCAGGGCGGTCAGGGCGCGATTTAATGCGCACGCAGGGTCGCTGGCGGATGTTTTCTTTGCGCGTTCCAGACTTCTGCTCAGATCGCGCTCGCGGTCTTCCAGTTCGACGAGCTTGTCCTGAAGGGTCGCGGACAAGCCGACTTTCGCAATGGCGTCGCTGACGTTCGCAAGCTCACCCTGAACCGTGCGCAAATCGCGCTTGATCTCGCGGCTCGCATCTCCTTTTGATTGATCCGCGAGCCTCTTGGCCATGTACTCGCGGGCTTGCTTGATCCGCTTCGGCGACAGAAGCTCCTTGCGGATCGACTGGAGAATGATGCCTTCGGCGTCGCTGCGATAGACCTTCTTGTCGTTCGTGCAGCAAGCCCCGTTGTGGAAGTCGGAACACTGATATGCGTGCTTCGCATTGACGATGATCATCGCCGCTCCGCACTCGCCACAACGCAGCAATCCGGACAGGATGTACTTCGGTTGTCCGGGTCCGGTCTTGCGTCCATCGTCGGCACTCTTCGTCCGTGTCTTGTTCAACCGGGCGTCGATGCGCTCGCAAAGATCGACCGGCCAGATGCGCAAATCTTCGTTCAGTTCGATGATCCAGTCACTCCGGGGATTCTCGCGTTTCAGACGTTTGTTCGATCCGGGCTTCTTGAACCATGTGAATCGATTCCAGATTACCTCACCGCGATAGAGCCGATTGTGCAGGATCGAATACAACCCGGTTCGCGTCCACCTACCATCAGTACGCTTGCCACCGGTGAGACGTTTCCAGTGCGCAGCAGGGGATGGCGTGCCACGCTTGTTCAGATCAAGAGCAATGGCGACCAGTCCTTCGCCGCTCGCATACCGCTCCGCGATCTCCAGTGCGACAGGCGAAGTCTCCTGATCGACGAGCTTGCGATACTTGGTATTCGGATCAGATGAATCGACCGCTTCGGACGTGTAGCCGTAGGAACGTCCACCGGCACTGAATCCTTGTTGATGGCGTTCGCTCAGTCCGCGTCGCGTGCGTCGCTTGATCTCGTGGAGAGCTTCTTCGCTCATCCCGGCGTGAACGTAGGACAGCACGGGCGAAGAGATGCTGTCGTATCCGTTGCAGTCGATAATGTGTTGCCGACGATGGTGAAACTCTTCGACGGCTTTCAGTAATCTCCATCCACGAGCCAGACGATTGTGTTCATCGACGAGCACAACATCGAACTCTTCGCGTGATGCTGCCTTCATCAATGCACCGAAGCCGGGACGATGTTCTTCATCGGTTGAGCCGGAGATGCCTTCATCGGTGAACGTGGCAACAACATTCAAGCCTTCGCGCTTCGCCAGCGAGCGGCAGTTGCGAAGCTGTCCGTCGATTGACATCTTGTCTTGAAGGTCGGTGCTGTACCGGGCGTAAATTGCTGCGTTCGTCATTGCTTCTTACCTCTCTTCGGGTTCCGCTCAGTGCTGCGTTTTGAATCGCATTCTGGTCTCATGCAGTACACGCGGGGACGTTGCTTGCGAATTCGCAAAGCGAAATTCGGGCATCCTTCTCGCTTGCAGGGGAGGGCGGTCACTTCCGGATTGGTGCTCACCATCTCCGCCAACGTGATCGCGACGATGGCATCGGGACTTCTCAGGTGAACGTCGTGCAGTGTGAGTTTGCCTTCGCCATCGAACTCGATCACTGCGTCCATCGGTATGACATTCATGTGCGTGTTCGTGATTACTGCGTCGCTCGCGAGCCAGTCGTTAAACTCGTCTCGAAGCGTGCGTCGGGAAACGGAATGATCGGCGATCCGCTTCAGGTATCGCTTCGCACGATCCTGAAGGGCGATGACCTTTTTGCGTGACATTTGCGCAAAGGGCAGGGGATTCTTTTCACCATGCCCCAAGGTTGCGATCTCGTCGTACTGGCGACTGATGTCCAGCGGTACTTTCTGGGGCTTCACGTCCACTGATCCCCGGACCAGATAGCCGGTCGCGATCTTCGGATCAGCGTCAACGAAGGCGAGCAAGCGTTCAGCCCACGCCACAGATGTCTTTCGATCCAACATTACAAATCAACCACTTACGTCTAAAATAGACAGAAAGGTAGAGAAAAACGACCGTCTTGTTATGTCCTAACTAATTGTTTTTAATAACATCCTGTATCAACAAGCTGAGACAGATAGATGGAACATGAAACTAACACACCCATCGAGTACGGCACAAGTGCCTTTTGCCGCGCAGCGGGCATCAGCCAGACCCACGCAAGGAACCTCGAACTGCGAGGCGTCATCTCGCCACGTCGCACGGCTAGTGGCTGGCGAATTTACACCGAAGCTGAAGTCGAGGCTGTGAAGCGGTGGAAGAACAGCAAGTAACAAATCCGGATGCGGCCCTGACAGCACTTATCGAAGTGCTGTGCGATGCCGTACTGGATCAGTTGGATGATGAAGAAATCGACGCCGGAGACCAGTCTTGATCGTTTGCCGGGGAGATAAACGGGGCGGAGCGGCGTCCTGCCAACAAGGGACAACGCGTCCCCGGCTGGTCTGTCTTGACCACTTCAGCGCGCTGATCCATCCGCTCACTAATTCAACACAGGAGAACGAACATGAACAAGCTCAGAATTGAAGACGCTCTCGAACTCATCGAAGAATGGGGACTCGTGTCCTTTGATCGAATCTGTCGCGACTTCACAGAGAAGGACGCGACGGTCGAATATGTCGAACTTTATGATCTGGACAACGCTCCGAACGTGGACAAGATTCTGTCGCTCCCGTTCTTGACTGACTTCCTGATCACACACATCGAGATCGCGGATCATGGCGACATGACGATCATTCACCGCAACACGAAGGGCGGGATCGTTTCCTTCCCGTTCGTTTATGACGACGAACAACGCGTCGCGGGATGGGTTCCGACTCCTGTGTGTTCCCTGATCGCGGACCACGACATCATGACGAAGCCGTTCTTGCCGTGGCGACTGTCGGACGGCTACGCCCGCGGCGTCGAGGACTCGTCCGCTGAAGACATGCGCAGCTTCCTGTCGATGGTGATCGCTGCGTCGCTGTCCACGGCTCTCGATGCTGATCACGGAGCGACACACTGATGTTCACTATTCACGGAAACGGCTTCGTCGAACTCCGGTACAACCGGCTTCCCGGATGCGGACAGTCTGATCCGAGTCAGGAGTTCAAGTTCACGCTTAAATCGAACATCTCCACGCTGAAAATCGAACAACACGACGATCAGCAAGTGTCACTCGTGGTGAAGGGAACAGCCGAGTGTCTCGATCTGATCGAAGCGTTCGCGGTTCTGCTTTCCATTTCACAGGAGCAATCGAAGTGACGCCGCAAGAATTCATCGAGAAGTATATTCTCGCGGATTGCAATAACGACTCCCACAACATCGGCATATTGACCGGCGACCAGTGGGATCACTTCAAGGAGAACGGTCCGCCGACAGTGGCTCTCCTGAAGCATCATCTCGTCGGTGATGCGCCGCTCTCCATCCGTGTGCAGATGGACGCCGACTCGACTCGACTCGCCTGTCTGGACTTCGATCTCAAGCCAGACGATGACATCACGCTCGAAGCATTCAAGGACAAAGTGAACGCAATCGTCGCCAAGCTTCGAACGGAACGCTTGCGTCCGATGTTGTTCCGTTCTCGTGGCGGCAAAGGCGTGAACGTCTGGCTCCGCTGGCAAGCCGCGCAGTCTGTCCGTGATGTTCGCGGCGCACTGATCAACATCCTCGAAGCTTGTGGATTGAAGGAAGGGAACCGTCACGTCGCGAACAATGAAGTCGAAATATATCCGGCGGAGTGGCACACGACAGAAGACCAGACTCCCAGATGTATCGCCTTGCCGATGTTCAATGGCAATCCGTTGTTGAATGACATCCACGGCGACGCTCCACTTCCGGACACATGGCTTCGTTCGAATCCGGTTCCACACTATTCGATCCCGGTCGATGAAGTCGATCTCCCGGATCAACTCTACAGTGAGTCCGTCATCAAAGACGCGCTGACACATGTCCCACACAATGAAGACTTCGAACTGTGGCTGAAGGTCGGCTATGCACTGAAGCGAGCGTTCCACGATCTCGGCTTCGAACTGTGGGATGAATGGTCTTGTTCATCGGTTCAATACAAGGGGAGCGAATCCTTGCGGACTGTCTGGGATCGTCAACTTCGCGAGCGTCGAAAGGGGAAGCCGGTCACAGTCGGAACGATCATTCATCTGGCAAGAAAAACCGGCTGGACTCCGCCAGAAGGACTCGGATGTTCGTTCACTGATCTCGGCATGGCTCGCATGTTGGCGGAGAAGTATCACGACAAGATTCGATGGTGCTCCACGGACAGTGAATGGTATTACTACGCCGACAATCTGTGGCGGCTCGATGAAGGTCGCGTCATGGTGCGTCGCTTCCTGAATCACACGCTGATCGATCTCAATCAGAAGGCGACAGCATTGAAGCAAGCCGGGAACGATCTCGGCGACAAGATGGCGAAGTTCGCGCTGCGTTATGAGAAGTCCGCCGAAGTCGTCGGCGCATTGCGAGCGGCTGAGTCACTGTCTGACATCACGATCCGTCTGATCGAGTTCGACGCTGATCCGTCTCGTGTGCTGACGAAGAACGGAGTCGTGATCCACTTCACAAGAGACGGCGGCGTCGAGCTTGAAAACACTTCCCCGGAGCTATACTTCCGGCAGCAACTCGGCGTCTCCTTCAACAAGGACGCATCCTGTCCGCAGTGGCGAGCGTGGCTTGCCGAGATGTTCCCGGACAAGGATGTCGCGTACTTTATCAAGCGGATGTCTGGAGCCGCTATCGGTGGACGTGGCAACAAAGTGAAGCGCGTTCCGTTCCTGTTCGGTGAATCTGGCGACAATGGGAAGACGGCATTCTTGAAAGTTCTCCGGCTGGTGTTCGGTGATTACGGATCGACCGCTGATCCGAATCTGTTCGCCGATGGTGTTCGTCCGAATAACACAGGCGGTGCACGAGCCGATCTGGTCTCGCTGCGTGGCAAGCGGTTCGTGATGATGCCGGAAGTGAGTTCACAGATGCACCTTGACGAAGCCACGCTCCGCAACTTTACCGGCGGCGAGTATCGAAAAGCGCGGACACTGTATGACAAGAGCGAGACCGAGTGGGAACCGCTGGAGATGTACTGGCTCGCTGGCAACTCGAAGCCGCGCATCGTGTCGAACTTGAACGCCACGTTCAATCGCTTCGGACTGATCGAGATCGACTGGTCTTGTCCGCAGGATCAACAGCGTGATGACTTCGCTCGTGAGTTATTCGAAGACGAAGCACCAGGCATCCTTTCGTGGCTGATCACCGGATGGCGCGGCTATGTGAAAGACGGACGCGGCATCCCCGAAGCGATGACAGACTGGCTGAAGGGATACCAGAAGGAAGAAGACGCGATTGCATTGTATAAGGATCAGCAACTCATCAAAGATGACGCCGCTTCAGTTCCGCTGTCCGATCTCTGGGAGCACTTCACGCGCTGGCATCTGATGAAGTTCCGCGATGCTCCCGCGTATCAATCGAGAACACTGAAGAACCGGCTCGCCGAATATGACGTTCACTTCATCAATCCACAAAAGGAAGGCGTCGTCATGACCGGCTGGAGAATCAAGACGACAGTGGATGTGATGGAACAGGGTTCTGACATTCAGTGGCTGGACACGTTCATCCGCGCATCAATCGAGGATGATGACAGTCCGTCGAAGTACGCGGCGACGACGATCCTGAAGGAGTGCAAACGACTGGGACTTCCCTGTCTGGAGACGGAAGTTCAGCTTCTTGGCGGGAGACTTGCTTCGCTGTTCGCGGACCACGGATCGCAAGGAGACGCACTCGGACTGACGATCATCGAACTCGGCAAGGGGATCGAGTTCCACCGGATCGATCTTGACGGCGTGAAGAGGTACTACATCCTTGAGCCACTTCCGGCGGCTGAAGATGATAATTATTGATTCCCGCTGAACCGCTGAAAAAGTGTGTTTTGAGTAAACCCCTAATAGAGAGGTTTTGTTTATAAAGAAACACACTCTATAGGGACTTTATGAGAATCCATTATTTCAGCGGTTCAGCGGTGGTGTTATCGGACCGAGATCGTCGGACCTGATAATCGCGCCCAGAACGCCGTCTCACTGGCATCTGTACCCGTAAATGTCTCTGAGAACGCCACCGAAAGCCTTTATTCATACGGGTTTCGCCTTCAGTTTTAGGTGTACCCATAGACGGTCAATTACGGGTACACTGTGATTCCAAGAGTCATGCAAGGAGCAAGGCACATGAAGGTTGCGGTCTATTTACGCGTCTCCACGAAGGAGCAGAACGTCGAAGCACAACGCCGAGAGCTTACGGAGTGGGCTTCTCGCGCCGGACACGAGATCGTGGCGGAGTACAAGGATGAAGGCGTCAGTGGCACGAACCAGAAGCGTCCGGGCTTCAGGCGGATGCTCAAGGCCGCAGCAAAGCGCAAGTTCCATCTCGTCGCCGTGTGGGACATCGACCGTCTGGGACGCTCTGCTGCCGCCGTATTGAAAGCAATCGCCGATCTTCAGGGATACAAGATCGATGTCTTCATTTACAAGAAGGGAATCGACACCAGCACACCAGCCGGAGAGATGGTCGCCGCCGTCTCCGCTCTTGTAGCGAAGTGGGAACTGGAGCTTCTGAAGCAGCGCACGCGAGCCGGGATCGAGACCGCACGTCGCAAGGGGAAGCAGATCGGGCGACCGTTCGCGAACAAGACACGGGAAGGGAAGCGATGCGATATATTCATCCGGGATATGCTGCGTGACGAGAAGCCGATCCGTGAGATCAAGACACGACTGGGAGTCGGTCAGTCGCGCATCGAGCGTGTCCGCAACGGCATCGGCGCGTAGTCGATCTTGACTCAGCGATTGCTTTCATCAATAGCGGTCGTTCAGGAGACCAACTGCGACCGGCGGAAGACGGCCAGAAGCAGCCGTAGAGAATTGGTTCAATCGGCGGGTATAGACAGAATATTTTTTGGCATCATTTGATTTTTGTCTTTATCGGTCGCGGTGTTTAGTCCAGTCTGCATATGCTTCGAAAGCTGGCCTAATGTCAGACTCGCGCTCTTCCACTCTCTCAGCCAGCCACTGAACCCACTCTCCGAATCGCGGATTGCCTTGTTCTACGCGAGTCTCTTTTATCGGGTTTTCCATTTTTCTCCACATCATTAGTAAAAGTCCTCCGGCAAGTTCCTGGACGATCTTAAATGAGGCTATGTCTTTTTGGACGAGAATTCCCATGGTCTCAAAAGTCATGCCTACGATCTGAATGGCTTCTTCGTAATCTCTATCACGTGATCGGAGTTCTTTCAGGCTGATACCATCTGGAAGAGACTTTAAGAGATTGATTGCTTTTGCTAGTTCCGGATCGGTAAAACCGCGACATAAATCGGCGGCCACTTGATAGCTGCGCCGCCTTCTGAACTCGGCGAGTTGAAATACCGCAAATATCGCACCACCTATGATTGCGAATACACCGAGTATTTCTGCGATAGCTGCATAGAATGTCAGGGTTTCGATGTCACACCGTCCATAGCAAGCACAATTAATAACGGTATCAGTAGATCGCAGGATTGCAAAGCGTCGAAATTACAGAAACCCGTCTTTAGTGGCGCCAAACCGAGAATTATCGTCGGAAAGCGTGAAATGTCACCCGATCTACCGTAAAGCAGCGACGTCCGCTTTGGGTCATATCCAGTCGTTCGAAGCATAGCACTCGACCGGCTGCTATCGGAACTACTCCGGCCATTCAATACGCTTAAATCGCGCATCGCTTGAAAATCTAGCGGACAAGACCGACAATGTAACGAGTCACCGGGATGGTGACGGACAGCGGGATGCTTCCATTCGGGAGCGTCCCGTTTTTCGTTTCGGGAGTATGGAATGTCAAACGGAATCATGACCGCGCTTCGCAGCGCGAAGATGCCGACAACGAAACGCAAGAAGCCGCCGTCAATCCCGGCGATGCGAGAGTGCGCGAAAGTCTGTCGTGATCTCGGTGATGCTGCCGACTGGTTCCATGTCGAGCGATCCGTGTTCGACGACTGGCTGCGCACGAAGTCTGAACTCGCTCGTGAGTGGAGACGCGCCAAACTCGAAGACGTTCGCGAGATGCGACTGATCTTCAGGGAGAAAGCCGTTGCTGGTTCGATCCAAGCGGTCGAGAAGTATCTTCGCATGAGCTACCCAGACAGCTTCGGCGACAAGCCGCAACAACTAAACATCACCACTGAAGTCCGCGTCCTTCCACCACCACCGGATAAGCCGCAACTGATCATTGAAGGCGAATCAACACACGTCCCCAAAGAGAAGAAGATCGCCGACACGATCAAGATGCTCCAGCCACGGGAGAAGATCGATGCTCGCCGTAACTGATTTTCAAAACCGATGTCTGTCACAGCCACGACAGGCGAACTTGTTTCTCGGCGGCGGCAAGTCTGGCGGAAAATCCTTCGCCCTGGTTCTGCTCGCGATTCAACACTGTGAGACGTTCGGCAACAAAGCGAACGCGCTTGTCATTCGGCGGACATTTCAATCTCTGGAAGAACTTCGATATATGGCCGTTCAGATTCTGACGGACATGTATGGCAACGGAGTGCAAATGTGGAACGGCGGAAGGATGACGTTCACGCTTCCGAACGGCGGAAGGATCGAATTCGGATATTTGAATTGCGTCGATGACGTGCTTCGATACCGTGGACGAAGTTACACGATGCAAGCGTTCGATGAACTCGGCGACATGGAGCCGTCCCTGTTCATGAAACTTCGCGCCGAGATTCGCGCTCCAGAAGGCGTCACTCCGCGCATCATCGCAACGTCGAATCCCGGACTCCGTGCGCATGACTTCCTGTTGAAGAACTTCGCACGACATGCGCCGTGGAAGCCGTTCCGCGAAGACAAGACAGGACTTCTCTGGATTCACTGTCCGAGCACAATCCACGACAACAACATGATCGACGTCGCCGCCGGTATTCAACAGATCGAAGCACACGATCACGCCGAAGCTCTCATATCAGGCGACTGGACACTCCTGAGTGAAGGAAGCTTTTATCTGTCCGCGTATTCGGAGAAGCGATCCGTCATCGACGACTGGCCGTTCCTTCCGGAGTACGGATGGAAGCCGGAGATGTACATTGATCACGGCGGCGGCTCGTCTCCCACGGCTTGTGTGTTCACCGCGACCGCTCTCGAAGGAACGCAAGCTCCGGACGGAAGCTTCTTCCCAAAGGGATCAATTGTGATCTTCGACGAGTTCGACGATTCGGAAGGACAGACGACAGGGAATTGGAACGCGACATTCGGACTCAGCATCGCGAAAAATTGCGAGATGATCGACAAGATCGCGGAGAACTGGAACATGCGCTCCGTCGGACGCATCGATCCGCAAGTGACACAGGATCACGGCGACGACCGGCGACTCCTTGACGTGTATCAAGAGAACGGACTCCACGTCGAGCCGTGGAAGCGACACACAAGAGCGAACGCGAGTTCCATCGTCCGTGAATTATTTCATCACGCACAGCCACCGGAGCGACGCAAAAAAGCCGGACTGTATTTCACGCGACGCGCTGAAGGATGTATCGCGACGATCCCGACGCTCCCCAGATCGAAAAACGATCCGAATCTTCCGGAGACGAAAGGCGTTCCGGATCATCACTTCGACGCCGTGAAAGCTTGCGCCTTCGAGCGTTATCAGCCGGTGACGAGAACAGGACTCTATAGATGAAGAAGACACAGAACATGCGCAACGCTCCGCGACAGGGACACGCACAACTCGACGCCGTGGCGCGGAGACTCGGATTCGATACCGAACCACGCAATCACACAACGCGAAAGAGCGCGACGTTCTTTCCGTGGATCAAGACACAGGAGAAAAGAAAATGAGCACAGCCGCTGAAGCATTCGTCGAACAACGGAACAGGAACATCCGCGCAACGACGGCGGAGAAGGACTCCGTCGAAGCACAGATCAGCATCAACGAACAATGGGCGATTGATCAGGAGAAGGCGATCAACGCGGAGACATTGCTTCTTCAGGAAGAAGGCAAGCTCTCGGAACTTGGGATCGAAGAAGTCAGACAGAAGTCGATCTCGAAGTTCGAAGACGAAGCGAAGAAAAGAATCGAGAACGGACTGTCCGCACATCTCGACGCGTTGAAGAATACGTTCGTTCTCCCTGAACAGGCGACACACATCACGGAGATGTTGATCAATAAGTTCGTGACGTTGTCCGGCGACGAGCGCATGAAGTGGTTCAAGGATGCGCGAACAGGACAGAACGAAGAACTCGCGCTCGCGTTGCTTCGTGGTCCGGAGACGTTGACGAAGCTCTCGGACGACGCGAGAGAAGCGATGACTGATTTGTTCAGGACACAAGCGGAACAAGCCAAAGCCGAACGACATCGAGACATTCGATATAGAGCGGACGCCGTGATCACGACCTTCGATACAGTGAGAAGGAGACTCAGAACATGAAGATTGAATTCACAGACGAAGAAGTCGCCGCGCTTCCCGAAGAAGTCGTGACGAAGCTCAAGGACAACAAGTTCGACGGTGATCCGGGAGACTTCATCCCAGATGTGAACGGGCTCAAGTCCGCACTCGAAAAGACGCGAGACGAGAAGCGCGAACTTCACTCCACAGTGACGACGATTCGCGAGACGCTCGGACTTGAGAAGACAAACGACATCGCGGCGGCATTGAAGACGCTCGTCGATGGCAAGGACGCATCGAAGAAGCTCTCCGAAGCAAAAGCGGCGGCGAAGGACAAGCTTCTCGAATATCTTCGCGGCGCAGATGGCATCGCGGACAGATTGATCCATGAACTCCTGAGTGTGATCGATGTCGATCCGGAGAGCGGAGAGATCACTGTCCCCGGAGAAGACGGCGTCGCGCTTCTTCGTGAAGACGGAGAGAAGCAGGATCACACGGACATCGTCGCCGCGTGGAAGAAGAACGAGAACTTCGGCTCCCTGTTCCGTGGCACACGACACAGCGGCGGCGGAGCGGAACCGGGGAAAGGACTCGACGGTCCCGGACATCACAACAACACATCACTCGAAACAGACGCGCCGCCGAAGACGATGAAGATCAGCGACATGTCAACACGACAACGAATGCTCGCCGCGACTGTCGGCGGCGGACTTGAGGAGTACAGACCATGACACGATTCGCGAACGACACAACGAGACGAACGGTCTCGACACAGACATCGAACCCGACATCGAAAGGATTCGACATGGCATCAACACATCCGCATCCGTTCACAGGTACGCCGAGCGGAAAAGGATTCCCGGCTGGACGTAAGCCGATCAAGAGTCGTAAGCGTGGCTGACGAAAAGATTGTCCAATTCGAAGGAACACGGCTCGATCCGGAGACGATCCGCGCACTCGTGGCGGACACGCTTGTCGAGGGACAGCCGATCTCGAAATGGTGGCGACAACAGGCGGCGGAGTTTCAGAACCAGTTCATTCGCCAGATCAGGACATCAATGTCGAACGGCGAGAACTTGACGCAAGGGATCGTCCGCATTGTCGGCGGAACCGTGGACGGCGTGACCGTTCCCGGCATCATGAAGACATCGAAACGAAAAGCCGGAGCACTCGTCGCAACGTCACAGAACGCTGTGTCGAATTCCGCCGCGCTCGCATCCTATCAGGCGAACTTCGACGTCATCTCGAAGACGACGCAAGTCTCGACGCTCGACAATAAGACATCGGAAATTTGCATCGCATACTCTGGACAGACGTGGGACATCAAAACACTCACACCTGTTCCACCTTCGACGTTGCCGTTCAATGGTGGTCCGCCGCGACACTTCAACTGTCGCTCGCGACTTCGTCCTGTGACGATGTCGTTCAGAGAATTAGGAATTGACTCGGACGAGATTCCGCCGGGAACACGCGCTTCGATGGACGGTCAAGTTCCGGCGGACATCACGTTCGATGCGTGGCTCTCCGGAAAGTCGACGACATTTCAAGACAAGTTGCTCGGACCGGGACGCGCTCGACTATGGCGCGGGAACAAAATCAGCTTGACGCAACTTGTCGACTTTCGCGGACAGCCGTTGACGCTCGATCAACTAGAAAACCTTCTCAATGATTGATAACACTTGGACGGTGCATTAGAAATGTGGAAACTTGGCGCATGTGAAACAAGCTCAAAACACGTCCCATGGAATAAGGGAAAGTTAGTCGGACAAAAGCCGCCTCTCAAACTGAAGGACATATGGGCGATTCGGATTCGGCTTCAAATGGACGACCGTCGCCGTGATCTCGCGCTATTCAATCTCGCGCTCGACAGCAAGCTTCGAGCTTGCGACCTAGTGAAACTACGCGTTTCCGATGTTATGCATGGAAATAGTATTTCCAAGAGAGCCATGGTGCTACAGCAGAAAACTCGGCAACCAGTCCGGTTTGAGATCACTGATCAGACGCGATCCGCTGTATCAGTCTGGATTGACTGTGCTCAATTGCGATCTCAGGACTACTTGTTTCCGAGTCGGAGCAATTCATCCGACCACCTATCGACAAGACAGTATGCACGCCTTCTAGCAGGCTGGATCGCTGACATAGGTCTAGACCCCGCCGCGTATGGAACTCATTCGATGCGCCGGACCAAAGCGTCTATGATTTACCGTCGAACAAAGAATCTTCGCGCAGTGCAGCTTCTTTTGGGTCACACCAAGTTGGAGAGCACCGTTCGCTATCTCGGAATTGAGATCGACGACGCTCTGGAAATGGCAGAGCAGACCGAACTGTGATTATATACAGCCATATTTAATGTCTGCTACTGACCCAAAGCAGCCGTTCAGAATCTCCTCGGTAGAACCTGAAAATATGAAATTGGCACTGCGATCTCTCTCTCTGCTGGCGTTAGTGGTAATCGCCGCTTCTTGCTCCGAGTCCGGACCCGAAATTGAGATTTGGGCGAAATCTGCTCCGAATGGAGAATTGCAGTTCGAGCTAACTAATAACTCGGGGCGCGAGTTAGAAGTCTACGCATCATCACTACCGTGGTCCGACGATGTACCACACCCGCTTGTGTTTTCCGCACACGAAATTTCAGTAGAAGGGTGGGATCACGTTAGGGTGGGGGGCGCGGCCATACTCGCTCACGAGGGGACAGAGATAGTTCCCTTTGAGTCAGGGGCGTCAATTGCCGGGCAAGTCGACCCGATGCATCGACTGGATGGCCGAGAAATCAAAGACGAGAATGACTTGTACCTGTTTTGGACGTATCGCCTTAGAGTCTGCGAGCTAGATCAAGTTTTTGTTCATACCGGGGTAGCTCAAGAGTCAGACGACCAATGGATCGTGACTGCGCAGGCCACTACTGTTTACGACAGAATCTGCCCCTATAGCAAAGACAAGACATCGGATTGATTCCCGACTAAGTTTCTTTGCACCACCGGCTGCTTCTGGCCGAAAGCAGTCCTTAGAGGTAAACAGTATCGAGTGACTGCTCTTGGAAAGAGCTGACGCTCAGAACTCAACAATTGGATAATCTGCAAGCGAGCGGCTGGTAAGCATCCGGAAACGGTCCCTCAAGTGATAAACCCCCGGCAGGCTGCTGGTGACCCATTCCGGTCACGTGCCTGGATGAAACCAACAAGTACGCTGCTGGCCCAAACGCACTCCACAAGTCTGTCGGATTTTCTTACAAGCCTGCTCGAGAAACTGATCGTGATAATCGTAAGCATCAGAAATCGCAGATTATTCTGAAGTTGGCCTAGTTCGTGCATTTCTGAGGTGAAAGTGAACAATCATGAGATACGACGATGGGACATATCAAAATATTGATGGCGTTGCTCTTGCTGATCGCACCGTTCACGGCGAACGCAGATTTAATATCCTTCGATTTCAGGGGTACATGTCTAGTTGACTGCGCCAGATTGGGACTTTCTGACGGCGATACGTTCGAAGAGATTGGCGCCTTGGTCTTTGCCGATGGAACATTCCCGTCAGCTGGAACAAGCCTCACGGTGAGTGATATTGTCTCATTCAATCTATTCGGACTTGACTTCCTGACGGGGAACCAGTCGGACACCGATTCCGTTAGCTTTGTCGCAGACGATGTAATAGGCTTCGTTGCGTTGGTGGGTGGTGTTAACCAGTTTTGTTACAATGTTTCAGGCTCGACTTGCGCGGGCGGCGATTTCGATACTATTGTTGGAGAATCTGGAATAGCCACTGGAGCATCCGGTCACGGCCCTGCTGAATTTACACGATCAGTACCAGTATCAGTACCGGAACCTGGAACTCTCGCACTATTAGGCATTGGTCTTGCGGGAATGGGATTAGCGAGACGTAGAAAAGCAGCCTGAACCAATAACAAGATTCAAGAAGCCCCGCCTAGTGCGGGGTTTTTTGTGCTTGGCGAATGGCTGCTTGTGGCCGATTGCAGACATTCAGGTGATAGATTGATGGGACTGGTTGGATTGAATCTGTGCCATTCGACCAAAGATGCAGTGTATAATTACCCCTTCAGTCAACGGGCTTGACTGACTTCATTTGACGGCGGAGCCGTCACCCAAACTCGAACTCTCTCGGACGGCGTCCGAACAAAATCAAAGCGGGAAGCTTCTTCGATCACACGATCTTCGTGTGACGCTTTTTTGTATGCCTACTAGGGAGACATCATCATGGAAGGCACTAGACAAAACTGGGCGGCGGCTGGCCGTCTGCCTGAAGGACTGATCTATCCTGATCTCGTTCATTCAGGACTGAGCGAGACACTCGTTCAAAATACGGACGCATTCAACGCGGCATCGAACGGAGCGATCAGACTCGTCCCGGCTCGACGTCAAGGTGACTTTGCTCAAGAGAGTTTCTTCAAGAATGCGACAGGACTGATCAATCGACGCGATCAGACAGGTTCTCCACAGAATCCGGCTGTGAGTTCGAATCCGCTACCGGCGGACGAGTTCGTGTCTGTCAAATTGAGCCGACGGATCGGACCGATGGATCAGACGATGAACAGCTTCAGGAAGCTCGGCTCGACGCCTGATCTTGAGACACTGAGCTTCGCTCTCGGCGAACAGGTCGCGAAGGCGCAAATGGTTGACTGGCTCGACACTGCGCTTCTGTGTGGAGAGACGGCAATCGCGGCACAAGCATCCTTGCTCAACACGACATCACCGGAGACGACGCTCACGTCCGCTCGTCTGGTGGATGCTCTCGCGTTGTTCGGCGATGCCGCTTCTCGAATCGTCGTCTGGGTGATGCACAGCAAAGCCTATTATGATCTGGTGAAGGAGCAGTTCGCGGCGAACATCGACGGCGTCTCGAACTTCAACATCGCGACCGCGACTCCGGTCACGCTGAATCGTCCTGTGTTGATCACGGACTCGGCTGATCTTGTGAACGGTTCGATTTATACGTCACTCGGGCTCACAGCCGACTCTGTCGTTCTTGAAGAATCCGAGGAACCGTACATCCAGAACGAGATCATCACCGGACAAGAGAATCTGATCATCCGGACTCAGGGAGAGTACGCTTACAACGTCAAGGTGAAGGGACACGCGTGGGACGTTGCGAACGGCGGCGTGAATCCAGATGACACGGCTCTCGGCACTGGGACGAACTGGGACAGCGTGATGGACAACGTCAAGGACTTGGGCGGCGTAGCGATCCAGTCGCTCTAAAAGCAAGGCGGATGACAAGTCCACTTTCAGGTAGCCCCGTCCCCGTATATCGCTTCGGGGGCGGGGTTTTAAAGAGGGGAATGCTACTATCGGCGCATTAGGTGATACTGGGATTTGAAGCATGTGGTGGCAAATGCCGACCGGCGACAGGCCGTTGATCTGTGTTTATTGTGGCGTTGCGACTTCTTCTGAAGAGGATGAAGAGCACGTGCTACCCGAAAGTCTTGGGAGCAAAGAAACGCTCTACCGGGGTGCGGTCTGCAAAAAGTGTAATAACCGGTTAGGCAACAATGTTGACTCTAAGGTCTTCAACGAACCATTGGCCGCTGCGGGACAGGTCGCGCAAGATACCGAGGGAAAGAGAGGTACCCGTACTGCTATCGGAAAACACGTTCGTAAGAAAGGCGACGGCATCAGTGTTGTGGGTGGAGAATCAGGAAAGCCTCACGAATTTGTGATGTCACGTGCTATCGCAAAGTGTGGCGTCAATATCTTCACATTTCACTTTGGCTCGGACCGTGTTCGCGCAGAGTTCCCAGAACTCATCAACTATGTCTTGCAACCCAAGACCAAGGAGGACATCTGGCCGTATGCGTGCGTATATACGCCGGTCGGTGGGTTTGGAAATACGTTTGGAATTGAGCCGATGATTGTAGACGGCAGTCTGACCCCAATGATCACGTTTGCTTGTGCGTCTGGTGTGTTTGTCGCATTTCCAGATCGGGGTGTCGGGAATGCATCTGAGTTCGGTCACGAATTCATCAAGGAACTATTGGCGGCAAGGGAAGCAAAAACGGGGCAAAAGTTGATGTCCATGACCTACGCGACAAGGGAGAACAGGTAATCCAACTTCGTGATTCATGCCGTCGGAAGTCTCACTTCGACTCCTTTTAAATAGGGTTCAAATCCTGCCCCCGCTACCAGGAAACCAAGCCGGTCCCATTCGTGGGGCCGGCTTTTTTCGTTCCTATAATCGCCCAACCAATGTCTGCTTTAAGGTCTTACCCCACTTTGGTGGACACCTTGAATGTCCGCAATAATGCGGCAGGAGGTGCACCATGACGAAGAAGAAATATCAGCGCTACAGCTCTGAGTTCAAATGCCTTGCCTTGAAACG
>Ga0255052_10001023_pt1 | contig 21579 bp, 20 predicted proteins | sample JV7_2_21_MG_FD_188632 | JGI IMG/M metagenome (GOLD analysis project Ga0255052, IMG submission 188632) | Seawater microbial communities from Jervis Inlet, British Columbia, Canada - JV7_2_21 | ecosystem: Environmental > Aquatic > Marine > Inlet | place: Canada: British Columbia | collected... | reverse complement strand
CGACCCAGATCAGTGCCTCTGCAATGAATCATGTCGAGGTCATTCGGATCCAGCCCGGCATGGATCAGCAATCGTACGAATTGCTCCATGACGACACTTACCTTCGTCTCTGGTTTTACCAACGGCCTGTTGCCCATCGCCAGCGCGCCCATTAGCTGCAGAGCTGGTATTTCGAGTGGAAAGTTAAACGGGGCAATAATGACCACAGGGCCATAAGGCCACCGATAGCCTCGAGATTCCTGCCCATTATGGTTTCCCGGATTTGAAAAACCGCGTGCCAGAAAGCGAACACCATCGCCGGCCAGGTTTTCCAGGAACACTCGCGTAACCGTGGTCTCTCCCAGGCACTGATTCCAGCTCTTTGGCATTACACGCTGTGTCAGCTTAGTGAAGTAATCCTCGATCAATGGTTCCGCAAGCAGGGCGGCAGCGCGTGCACAAACCTGCCCGAGGTACACATATCTTTGCGGATTGTTCAGCGGATTGTGCAGACCGGATTTCGGACAACTTTTCAGCCCGTCCACGTAAGGTGAAAAATCGCTGGTGTGCGGTTCCCGGATGAAGGCTTCGCCATTCATTGGGTCGATGAGATCGTCATAGCCACCGTCACCATCGACCCATTTCCCACCAACGAGGTTTTGGAGGATTCCTGGATTCGCCGCCGTCATACCATCAAACGGATCAACGGTCGCAAATTCCGGCACTCGGGACATTCTTGTTCTCCTGGTTTTTATTGTATCTTTGGCCGCAGTGGGCGGCCTGCACAGAACGAGAGGATAGCAACCTTGACGTCGGATGTTGCAGCAGTTTTTACGATCTGTTGTTGACGCGTTGTGTCGGGCCGTCTATGGGGTGATAATCGCCGCCGGTCCGCGTCGGCTTCCCCGCGACGGCCATCCGTGAACCCCGTCAGGCCCGGAAGGGAGCAGCGGCAGCGGTGACGCCGGGTGCCGGGGTGTGGCTGGCGCGGGCCACTTCAGAAGTGCCGGATTCAAGATGAGGCTTCGTCCTTTGTGCCTCTTTGGTTACACTGTTCGATCTTACTGGATAACGACGATTTGCGGTCAACTAGTCTTCTATGAGCTACCTGGTACTCGCCCGGAAATGGCGCCCTAAGAACTTTGCGGAAACCGTAGGGCAGGAACACGTGCTCAGGGCGCTGACCAATGCGCTTAAATCCGAGCGCCTGCATCACGCGTATCTGTTTGCCGGCACGCGAGGAGTGGGCAAGACGACTATTGCCAGGATCCTTGCCAAGTCACTCAACTGTGACAACGGAATCACTGCTGAACCCTGCGGCGAGTGTGGTGCGTGCACGGAAATCGATGAGGGGCGCTTCGTCGACCTGATTGAAGTCGATGCTGCCTCAAGAACCAAGGTGGACGATACCCGTGATCTGCTGGACAACGTCCAATATGCGCCGGCGAGAGGGCGCTTCAAGGTATACCTGATTGATGAGGTGCACATGTTGTCCAAGAGTTCATTCAATGCGCTGTTGAAGACGCTTGAAGAGCCACCGCCGCATGTGAAGTTCCTCCTGGCCACAACCGACCCGCAGAAACTCCCCGTGACGGTTTTGTCCCGATGTCTGCAATTCAATCTGAAACGCCTCACACCATCGCTCATCCGCGAACGTCTTGAGCTGATTTGCGACAAAGAATCAGTTGGTTTCGAAACTGAGGCGCTGGCGATGATCTCCAGGGCTGCGGACGGCAGTTTGCGCGACGCGCTCAGCCTGCTTGATCAGGCGATCGCGTATTGTGGCGGAGAGGTGATAGAGACAGCCGTCGCATCAATGCTTGGCACCATCGATCGTCAGCATGTCAGTAAGATTGTCACATTGCTGGCGGAGGCTGATTCACAAGGGCTGATCGCGACCATTGCCGAGGTTGACGAACAATTTCCTGACTATGCGCAATTGCTCGACGATCTTGCGAGAATGCTGCAACGCATTGCTGTCTACCAGGCAGTGGGCGTCATAGACCAGGAAGATGACTGCGATGTGAAAGAAATCGCTGCGCTCGCTGGCGATCTGTCTGACGAGGACGTGCAGCTTTTTTACCAGATCGCGTTGCTCGGCCGCCGTGATCTGCACCTGGCGCCCGATCCTCGCAGCGGCGTCGAAATGACGCTGCTTAGAATGCTCACGTTTCAACCGGGTCGCGAGACAGGACAATCAGGAAACGGCAAGGTAACCCGAAGCGCACCGACTGCGTCTGCGCAAGAACCGGTTAAGGCGACCAAACAGGCGGCACCCGGCAAACATGCTGCCACTGCCAAATGGCAGGAACCCGAGTGGGCCGATCTGATTAATCAGGTCAACCTGTCCGGTGTCAACAAACAGCTTGCCAGTAACTGTGCCTACCTGCACCGCGACGGCAGCACCGTCTTTCTAAGCCTTGATAATCGCTCCGAGTCGTATCTCACGAGGTCCCGTCAGGCAGCATTGGCTGAAGCACTGAGCGCACATTTCGGCGAGGATCTGAAAGTCGATATCGCTATCGGCGCCGCAGAAGTGGAGACACCGACACAATTAGAAGCAAGGCAGGAAACGGAGGACATTGAAGCAGCTCGCGTCGGTCTGGAAGCCGATCCAAACGTCAAGGCGCTCAAGGATATGTTTGGTGCCGAATTGGTGCCGGACTCCGTCCAGCCATTAAGCAACAAATCTACAGCAAGCCAGGAGTAATGTGATGAAAGGCGGCATCGGTCAGTTGATGAAACAGGCCCAGCAAATGCAGGCCGATATGCAAAAGGCCCAGGAAGAAATGGCCAACCTGACGGTGACCGGTGAGTCTGGTGCCGGAATGGTGAAGATCACAATGACATGCAAGCACGAAGTGCGCGGCCTGGAGATTGACGATGCGCTTGTTGGTGATGATAAGGAAATGCTTGAAGACCTGATCATCGCTGCATTCAATGACGCGGTTCGTCGAGTTGAAAAGACCACTAAGGAAAGGTTCTCCGGCATGACCGCAGGTTTGAGTCTGCCGCCAGGAATGAAGCTTCCTTTCTAGAATGATTCGCCAATAGCCGTGTCATATTCCCCATTGCTCATGCGTTTGATCGACACCCTGCGGTGCATGCCAGGTGTCGGGCGAAAATCCGCACAGCGAATTGCGTTTTATTTACTGGAGCGTGACCGGAGCGGCGCCAGCGAACTTTCCCGGGCGTTGTCTGAGGCCGTAGAAGGGATCGGTCATTGCGTGCGTTGCCGAATGTTGACCGAACATGAAGCCTGCAATATTTGCTCAGCGACAGGTCGGGATTCCACGCTTCTGTGTGTCGTCGAATCGCCGGCGGACGTCATGGCGGTCGAGGATGCTACGGGTTATCGCGGCTTATACTTTGTTCTGATGGGGCACCTGTCGCCGCTGGACGGGATTGGGCCGGAAGAACTCGGCATGTCTGTTCTCGAAGCGCGCTTGCGAGAAGGTCAGGTTGAAGAGTTGATTATTGCGACGAATCCGACCGTCGAGGGTGACGCCACCGCCCACTATCTTGCTGATTTAGCTGGAAAAAATGAAGTTCAGGCAAGCCGAATCGCACACGGGGTCCCACTCGGTGGCGAGCTTGAATATGTGGACGGCGGCACTCTGTCACATGCGTTTTTCGGCCGCCGAATAGTTGACTGACTGAAAATCCCTCAGCCGGCCCGATACGTCGTAAAGAACCTCCTCGAAATACTCATGTACTTGCGTGTACACTCCGTTTCCTCGGCGATTCTTGCCTCGTCTCGCGCTCGCCTGAGAAATTTTCAGTGCATACCGGTACTTGATAAATTGAAGAGGTTTTCGAGATGACAGATTCAGATTGTCTATTCTGCAAAATTGCCGGCGGTGAAATCAACGCGGATGTCGTTTTCGAATCCGACGATGTGATCGGGTTTCGGGACATAAATCCACAAGCACCGACACATGTAGTAATTATTCCGAAGCGTCATGTCTCAACGATCAATGACCTTACGGATCTGGATGCCGACATCGTAGGCTTGCTTTACCTGGCAGCCAAAGACATTGCGAAACAGGAAGGTTTTGCCGATGCTGGTTATCGCGTTGTCATGAATTGTAATGCCGCTGCAGGACAGACCGTGTTCCACATTCACCTGCATTTGCTCGGCGGACGCCAGCTCACCTGGCCACCGGGCTAGCAGCCTATTGAAGACGAGAGCGGCGCTCGGCTCGTTTATTTCTTGCTTGGCACTAAAGATCACCGGTTTGCCGGGAGCGAACCGGGACGCGAATGCGCCTTCGCTTTTGCGAAGGTCGTGAACAGGGATGTTTACGATCAATCCGCACCAGTCATTGTACCGTTTTCGCGATGTCGGGCGGATTGCACACTCGCCTGAAACATTTTCGACGAACTGCTAACTGAATTTGTCAGCAAGTTTTTTCGAGCTCGACATCAGACGTTTGTAACTTTCGTATCGTCGCAGGCTGATTTCGTTGTCTTCGGCAGCATCCTTCACTGCACAATTGGGCTCCCGAAGGTGCACGCAGTCGGCGAAACGACATCGTTGACTAAGCTCAAATATTTCCCGAAAACCGCGATTGACATCCTGTGCATTTTCAATGGTTGGCGCGTAGTCGCGAACGCCGGGCGAGTCAATGACTGCGCCACCGTCCGGCAGATTCAGCATGACGGAATTAACGGTAGTATGTTTGCCTTCGCCCGTGCTGTCGGATAGCTCGCCTGTGCGCAGATCAGCTTCGGAAATCAGGTAATTGATGACGCTTGATTTTCCGACGCCGGACTGACCAACTATGATTGCCGTCTCTCCCTGCAACGCAGATAAAAGCGTATCCAGGTTCGCGCCGTCTTTGACGCTGCATTGCAAGATGGAATAACCCACTTTCTCATAATCGTCGAGAATAGGTTGCGTTTTTTCATTGGATTGCTGCAGGTCGGTCTTGTTGAAGACGACGATGCCTTCGGCGCCCATGATTTCTGCCGCGGCAAGATAGCGATCGACAACGAACCAGTCCGGTTTTGGTTCGGCCGCTGCCATAACAACAACGCAGGTCAGGTTGGCCGCCAGGATCTCCTTGCGACCACGGCTGTCAGGTCTCGTGAGCTCGTTTTTCCGCGGGCAGATGGAAGTGATCAACCATTCGGGTTCATTCTGAATCGGTTCTGCAATCACGTGGTCGCCGCAAACCGGACGAAGCTTCTTGCCTTTGATGCGAGCGCTGATCTCTGCGTGATTTTCGAGCTGCAGATTCATTCGGCGGCTAAAGGTGCCAACGACCAGGCACTCCTGCTGAAAGTCAACAGTCACAGTTGCAGACGGGGTTCGTAACGCGCGTTCATGACTCGCAGTATGCCGTTCGTCAGGGAGCCTTGCACCCCCCGACACTGCTACACTACGCGGCCATACGGCGAAACACTCTCCCGCAAGAGGAAGGCATGGCGACCGAAGAACAGGAATCACCTGGAAACAGGACAACGAACCTTATCTGGATTGATCTCGAAATGACCGGCCTGGATACCGCCAGCGACCAGATCATTGAAATCGCAACTATTGTCACAGATGACCAGCTGACTGAAATCGCTGTTGGCCCGGAACTCGTTATAGGCCAGTCGAAAGAAACACTTGATGGCATGGATGACTGGAACATCAGGCAGCACGGGGATTCGGGACTGAGTCAACGTGTGTTGGCAAGCGACCGTACCGCGAGTGATGCAGAGACTGAAACGCTGGATTTTCTAAGAAAACACGTCGATGCCGGTAAGTCGCCGATGTGCGGCAACAGCATTTGCCAGGATCGCCGATTCATGGCCAGGTTGATGCCTGAACTCGAGGCTTTTTTTCACTACCGGAATCTTGATGTCAGCACGCTAAAAATTCTGGCGAATACCTGGATGCCTGAAGTGGCGGCAGGATATTCGAAAGAGTCGTCACACCGTGCACTCGATGACATCAGGGACTCTATCGCAGAGCTCGCGTACTACCGCCGAACGATGTTCGTATCATAAGGGCAGCGCCGGTAGACCATGACTGACAAACCTGAAGCGCCTGCAACCGAGCGCAATCGCGACTCGATACTCGATGTGCTGCGAATCGAATTTGAGCAGTCACTCTCGGTACTGGAGATCGGATCCGGTACTGGTCAGCATGCCGTGTTCCTCGGTCGTGAATTGCCCTGGCTCAACTGGCAAACCAGCGACTGCCAAAAGAATCACGATGGCATCAATGCGTGGATTGCGGATGCGTCACTGGCAAACGTTCGCAGGCCGCTGGATCTCGATGTCGAACTGGTTGGCGATGTGCCGGGAGAATACGATGCTGTCTTTTCCGCCAATACGGCGCACATTATGAATTTCGATGCCGTTAAATGCATGTTTGAAATTGTCGGGAGTTGCTTACCTGCGAAGGGCAGATTTTGCTTGTATGGCCCGTTCAAACTGGACGGAGAATTCACCAGCCAGAGCAACAAAGAATTTGATGAGTCGCTCAAGGTGCGGGATCCGCAAATGGGAATTCGTGAACTGGACACGCTTTACGTGCTTGCTTCCGACAACCAGCTAACTCACGCAAGGTCTTACGCGATGCCGGCAAATAACATGCTGGTTGTCTGGAGCAGAGACTAACAACGATTAGGGGACGAGTGTGGTAGTGCACAAAGGTGGTTGTCATTGTGGTCGGGTTCAATTTGAAGTCGAGGTCCCGGATGACCCGCTGATCAGTGAATGCAACTGCAGCGTTTGCCGGATGACCGGCTACCTGCACCTGATCGTACCAAAGTCAGCATTTCGATTGCTTGAAGGCGACGACATGCTGACCACGTATGAGTTCAATACCGGTGTGGCAAAGCACTACTTCTGCAATCACTGTGGAATCAAGTCGTTTTACGTCCCGAGGTCGCACCCCGACGGCATAAGTGTCAATGCGAGATGTCTTCCGCCAGGCGCGATTTCGCCAGGCAAGATCGAGGCATTTGATGGCGCAAATTGGAAAAAGAACATTCACTCACTTCGCGAGAATGTTGAGTAAAGATCGATTCGTCGCCATACAGCGACAGTAAAGACTGAATCTGCAAATGCGCTGGTGTGCGAAATCGCCATGTCTTATAGTTGGCGCCAATGCCGCACAGCGAACCTTCCTAATGACGAAAAAACACATCTATTTGCAAGCAGTAGCGCTCTGCCTGAGCCTGGGATTGTCGCTATCGGCTGCCGCCGAATCCGGATGGGTGAGCGACCAGTTTGAGGTCATGCTGCGCACCGGGCCGAGTACGAACAATGCCATCGAGTTGATGGTGGACAGTGGCACCGAGCTCGAGATTCTCGAAGAAGACCCGGACGCTGGGTATACGCGTGTCAGAACTGGCGGTGGAACCGAGGGCTGGGTCCTGAGCAGGTACCTGATGACTGAACCCTCAGCACGCCAACAACTGGAAACGCTGACTCAGCAGCTGACAAGCGCGAACGCAGAAGGCAGCAGTATGGGTAGCCAGCTTAGTGCCATTCGCGGCGAATACGATAGCGCGATGCGCCAGATTCGTCAGTTGGAGGAGGACAAGTCCAGTCTTCAGGCGCAAATGGACGATGTAACGCAGAAGGCTGCCAACACGCTGGCAATTGACAGGCAGAATCAGAATCTGCAACAACAGCTGACGGATACTGAAATCAAGGTGAGCATGCTGGAGCAGGAAAACGAAAAGCTCAGCGGGCAAACGACACGCAACTGGTTTATTACCGGCGCGTTGGTTTTGTTCGGCGGTGTATTGCTTGGCCTGATCCTGCCGCGTATGAAGTTCCAGCGGCGGTCGCGTTACGACAGTTTCTAACGTCTGGTCAGATCTTCTCGCCAGCCAGGAACATCCAGGTTTCGACAACGGTATCGGGGTTTAGTGACATGCTTTCGATACCCTCATCCAGGAGCCAGCGCGCCAGATCGGGGTGATCCGACGGGCCCTGGCCACAAATACCGATATATTTTCCTTTGGCAATGCATGCCATGATGGTCATCGCCAGCATCGCCTTTACCGCATCATCACGTTCGTCGAACAGGTCAGCAATCAGCGCAGAGTCCCGATCAAGCCCCAGCGTGAGCTGCGTCATGTCATTTGAGCCGATCGACATTCCGTCGAAGTGTTCGAGATATTGATCGGCGAGCAATGCGTTGGTCGGCAACTCCGACATCATGATGATCTTCAGGTCATCCTTGCCGCGCTCCAGGCCGTTTTCCGCGAGAATGTCGATGACCTGTTTGGCCTGGGCTACGGTTCGTACAAATGGAATCATCAACTGAACGTTGGTCAGACCCATGTCATTGCGCACTTTTCTGATCGCGGCGCATTCGAGATCGAAGCATGGCCGGAAGCTGTCGGCCACATAGCGTGCTGCGCCTCTGAATCCGAGCATCGGATTTTCTTCGGCAGGCTCATATTTTTCGCCGCCGATCAGGTTGGCATATTCATTCGACTTGAAGTCGGACAGCCTGACGATGACAGGCTCGGGAGCGAATGCGGCAGCAATGGTCGCAACACCCTCGGCGAGCTTCTCGATGAAGAAGCCAACAGGATCATCGTAGCCGGCCATCTGATCGTGAACAGCATGCCTGGTATCGTCATCGAGCTGCTCGTATTCGAGCAACGCATTCGGGTGTACACCTATCATTCGGTTGATGATGAATTCCAGGCGAGCAAGGCCCACGCCATGATTGGGAATATTGGCGAAGTCGAACGCGCGATCAGGGTTGCCGACATTCATCATGATTTTTACGGGAATGTCCGGTAGTGAATCGAGCTCAATATGCGATTCTTCGAATTCCAGTTTGCCCTTGTAAACGAATCCTTCGTCACCCTCGGCGCAGCTTACGGTGACATCCGCGCCGTCGTTGATTGCCGTCGTCGCATCACCGCAACCGACAACTGCAGGTATGCCCAGTTCCCGGGCAATAATCGCTGCGTGGCAGGTCCGTCCCCCTCGATTGGTAACAATCGCGGATGCCCGCTTCATGACCGGCTCCCAGTCCGGATCAGTCATGTCAGAGACGAGGACGTCGCCGGCCTGGATGCGATTCATCTCAGAGACGTCCTTAATGACCTTTGCTGTGCCCTGGCCGATCTTGTGGCCGATACTGCGTCCGCTGGTCAATACGTCAGAGTGTGCTTTCAGTGTAAACCGGTCAATAGTCCGACCACTGCGGCTCTGAACGGTTTCCGGGCGGGCCTGCAAAATGTAAAGATGGCCATCCGTGCCATCCTTGCCCCATTCAATGTCCATCGGTCGATCATAGTGTTCTTCGATCGTGACGGCTGTTTTGGCGAGCGCCTTGACATCGTCGTCGTCCAAAGAAAAACGCACGCTATCTGACTCATTGACATCAACGGTAGCAACGGTCTTGCCCGGCTTCGGGTCATCGCTGAAGATCATCTTGATGGCCTTGCTACCAAGGTTCTTGCGGAGTATCGGGTGTTTCCCGCTCTTCAAAGCAGGCTTGTAAACATAGAATTCATCGGGATTAACGGCGCCCTGTACGACGGTTTCACCCAGGCCGTACGATGATGTGATAAACACTGCATCCCGAAAGCCCGTCTCTGTGTCCAAAGTGAAAATGACGCCGGCTGCACCGATGTCGCTTCGAACCATGTGTTGCACACCGACGGACAATGCGACGAGGGAATGATCAAATCCCTGGTGAACCCGATAGGCAATGGCGCGATCATTGAACAGTGAAGCGAAAACCTGGTGTAAGGCATCGATGAGGTGATCCAGCCCCCTGACATTCAGGAATGTTTCCTGTTGACCGGCAAATGAGGCGTCGGGCAGATCCTCGGCTGTTGCCGAAGATCGGACGGCAACTGAAATCTCGCGATCACCGGACATTTCTTCAAACGCGTGCTGAATATCTGTCACCAGGCGATCGGGCAGGGCGGTGTCCATTATCCAGCCTCGTATGGACTTGCCAGCCCTGGTCAATGCATCGATATCGTCGACATCGAGGTCCCTGAGCGTTCCGTCGATTCGTTCATCCAGCCCATCGGTGCGCAGAAAGTCACGGTAGGCAGCCGCGGTTGTTGCGAACCCGCCCGGCACATCAACGCCCAGACCGCCAAGATTGCTGATCATCTCTCCGAGCGAGGCATTTTTTCCGCCAACAATTTCAACATCTTGCATGCCCAGCTGATCGAGCTTGATGACGTATGGCTCCAAAACTAACTCCCTTGTGTTACTGCCGAGGAAATGGACAATCGGTTATTGAGAACAACACAAAACACCTCGCCACACGAAAAATAAGGCGAACAGAGGCTGTCTTCATAATGAGTGAACGTACCGTATTTTTTCTGTCTGATCAGACCGGGGTTACCGCTGAAACGTTGGGTCACAGTCTATTGACGCAGTTTGATGGTCGGGATTTCAAAAAAGTGACTTTGCCATTTATAGATAGCGATGACAAGGCGAATGAAGCAGTCAGCAAAATCAATGCAGCTGCGAAACAAGGTGGCCTCAAACCGATCGTTTTTTCGACCCTGGTTCAGGATGATTTTCGCTCCATAATTAGCGAGGCTGAAGGACTGCACCTTGATATATTTGACGCATTTCTTGCGCCGCTGGAAAAAGAGCTCAAACAGAAATCGACGCATGAGCCCGGTCGTGCCCATGGCATGAGTGACATTGACAGTTACATGAAACGAATCGAAGCGACCAATTTCGCGCTTGCTAATGATGACGGTGGCATGACGCGAAATTATGAAGAGGCCGAAATCATTCTGATTGGTGTATCGCGATCTGGAAAGACACCGACATGTTTGTACCTCGCCTTGCAATACGGAGTCTATGCGGCGAATTTTCCGTTGACGGATGAGGAATTCGACAGCGGTTCACTACCAGATTTCCTGGTGGGCAAGAAAGAGAAACTCGTCGGCCTGACAATTGCGCCGACGCGATTGCAACAGATCAGAAAGGAAAGGCGCGCCCTGGGCCAGTATTCATCGGCACAGCAAGTTCGCTACGAACTGAGAGAAGCGGAAAAGATCTTCCGTAAATACAACGTGCCACATATCGATACGACTGAATTATCGATTGAGGAAATCGCAAGCAGAATTCTTAATAGTACCGGTGTTGAGCGTCGCGTGCGACCCTGATTTTTTTGCCCGGACATACCATTTCGGAACCAATTTTGCATGGCTCACGTTGGCGAATTGCTGTGATATATTCGAGCTATGTTGCAAGACTGTCAACTTGTTCCGGAGACGATCGTCAGGCCCAAAAGTTTTGTTGGCCTGATGGCGCTCTATGAAAGCAACTATCTTCGACTACTGCGGCTGATCCCCGAGTTACATCGTCTTGATGGTTACTATCGCTCAACTGTTGCGGGGGACTGTGCTCTGCACGTCGAGATTCTTGAGCGAAGTCGATACACAGTCACGATGTCACTGTCGTATTTTTTTTACGAAGACAATGTTCGGATTGCTGATCCGGACATGAAGGTTCGCCTGTATCTCGACGGACAGCTGGCAGAATCAATGCGTTTCTCAGGCGATCATCGTCATGTCGAGATTCGACGACTCTCGAGAACGCATCGGCACGAGCTTGATTCTCGCTGGCGTCGTAATATCGTTTTGAATAAATGGCTGGAATACCTGATGGACCAGGGTCACCTGGTCCTCGAACGCTAAAAAGCAGGCAATCACTCGCGTTTAGAGCCAAAACTGTCGATTCAATCAAGGATTGACGCTCTCTCCCTTGTCATCATTCGAGACTGATATTGCACATATTCCAGCGTCTAACGGCGCATGATTATGTTAAAGGGGTCTGCATTGTCCAGTTTGACGGCAATTTTCGGCAATTCCGAGGATAAATCACAGGACAGCGATAAGCTGATGGACCTGTATTGGAACCGTGCGGAACTCAAAAAAGAATTTGCCGGGATGCGCAAGGAGCAATTTCGGCTGCAGGACGTCATCAAGCAGCAAGAGGGCGCCAAAGCCCGATTAAAGCAAAAACTCGAACACCTTGAAGATTTGCTGATTGATCCGCTGCTGGCACACAATGTGATCGTTTTCTATCAATTGCGCGGTCTTGGCCACAAGTGCGAGCGCAAGGTAGCCAAGTTTGCCGAGGAATTGAAGCAACAACGCGAACAGAAGCGCCACAACAGTATCGTTGCTGACTGGAATGAGGAACGCAAAGCCGAAGCTAAAGTTGTTGAGCTGCGACGACTCGAGAAACGCGATGCGGTGTTGCAGCTTGAAGATCAACTGCAATCAGAGCAGAGACGGCTGACATCCATGAGCGGTTTCAAGCGCCTGTTCAGTGGTCGATCTGCCATGAAGCTTATCGACGGTCTGGCAGCTCAACTGGAAATCGCGGTCCAGGAAGAGCATATGTTGAAGGAAGCAGTTGCCGAGATTAAGAATCGTGAGCCACCGGACCACCAGGGACTGGAGATTCCAGCCAAACGGTCGATCAATTTGATGATTCTTTCGTTCGGCCAGCAGCTCTACCTCCATTTCATGGAGTCCGATCTTGCAGAATCGATTAAGGAGTCCACTGAAAAAAGCGTTGGTGCGATCAATTATGGTACCCGCTACGAGTGTGATCAGCTCTTGGACCGAATACACAAAAGCATCGACAGCATGGAGAAAAGCACTGATTTTGCGGATGTTTTGCAGAAAAGAGCCAAAATGCTCGGTGAGATTGCCAAATTCCCGGGGGATAATGATGCCGTTCCTGTCGCTCGCACCGTCTCCACGTTATTTCAGATCGACGCCAATGGCGTGGTCAGGACAAGCGACGCAGATTTACTCGGCGTGAATTACTGGGGAATGTCCAAGATTTTCACTCGCTGAGGCCGGACTGGCCCGAGCTCAGATGTCTGTACGGAACATCCGCTGCTGAAAGAGTGGCAAGTCGATTTCACCATTCGCTGCGGCACCCGGGTCGGCATCATCGAGTGTTTCCAGAATTTCATAAACACGATCAAATTCGGCGATTGGTGAGGACGATATCTCACGGATGCCTTCCTGATCCCGGATCTCGTGACTCGCATCGAAAATATCGCGTAGCAGCGTTGCAACTCTCGGCGTCAGATAGAGGAAGGGTGCGGCTGTTTCACTTGAGGCGTCCTGTGCGTCCAGCAACTCGATGCCCGATGGATCGGGCCCAATGGAAACGTGGTCAACGTGGCTAACTGAAAGGGCCTCTACCGGTATTTCAAGACTTTTAAGGTTCTTGAAGGTGTCACACTCAATCTCTGTTGTAGTCGCGCTGAGAGCGCTTGCACTCCATCCGGCGCACAAGGTGGCGGTCGCTACAATCGCAACCCTGCATGTGACCCTCTTTATCGGATGTCTTGAATTCACGATGACCTCTACTGGGTATTAGTCAGGTATGCTGGTGTTGTACTGAAGTATAACACCAAATCTCGGTCTTGCAAGTTTCCAGTTGACACGCGCCTATTGTGTGTTTCGTGCGGTCTGTGTCGGCGCCGCCTCTATTTCACGTAATGCCGCCAAATCAGTAACGATTGCCGCCGCCTGGTCGAGGTGAATGTCCGGGCCGTCCAGTGCCTCCAGTTCCTCAACCGTTGCGAGGGGCTCCAGCTGCAAGGCTGCCCGTCGCAGGTTTTCACGCTCCAGCCGTCGCGCCATATTTTCTTCGCGCTCGACACGTCGTTGGTCTATGTTCAGCGACATCGAGGTTCGTGAGCGAGCTTCCTCAACATCCCGGATGCCCTCGAGCAGATACTGAAAATCAGGATCCTCTTTGGCGCGCGAAATGTGATTAGCAGTCAGGGAATCGATTGTCGTGTCGAGCGGCGCACCGGCACGGAATTCGGTTGTTCGAATCGTATCCCAGGGCAGGGCGCTGTCACGCACGCTCTCGCCAACGACAGTCGCGTCGATGGGTGACGGCAGCGCTATGTCAGGATCAACACCCCGATGCTGCGTGCTTTCGCCAGTGACCCGATAGTACTTGCCAATGGTCAGTGTCAGTTGGCCCAATCCTTCGTCATCCGGTCTGCGAACATACTGATCAAGCGAATAAAGGTTTTGCACCGTGCCCTTGCCAAAGGTTTGCTGTCCGATGATCACGCCGCGGGCGTAATCCTGGATGGCAGCTGCGAAAATCTCGGAGGCTGAGGCACTGTAACGGTTAACCAGGACTGCCATTGGTCCGTTATAGGCCACACGAGGCACCGGATCCGGGTCGTCGAGCCTGCTGATGCGACCGTTGGAGTTTCTGAGCTGTACGACCGGGCCGTTGTCGATGAACAGGCCGGACAACGCGGTGGCTTCCGTAAGGTGTCCGCCGCCGTTGTTGCGAAGATCGATTATCAGGCCATCGATGCCCTGTTGTTCCAGCTCGCCAATCAGGCGTTTTACGTCTTTCGTCGTGCTCGTGTAATCCTTGTCCCCGTTGCTCAATGCCCGGTAGTCGCGATAGAAACTGGGCACATCGATCACTCCGATCGTCCAGTCCCGACCATCTCTCGGAATGGTCATGACCTCGCTCTTAGCCGCCTGTTCTTCAAGTTTTACCTGGTTTCGGGTTAGCGTGATGATCTTCTCGCCAGCCCCTGGCAGGGCGCCGGCAGGCATAACCTGCAGGCGTACAACGGTTTCTGCAGGCCCGCGGATCAATTGAACGACGTCATCAAGGCGCCAGCCGATAACGTCGACAAGCTCGCCGTCGTCGCCCTGGGCGACCGCTGTAATTTTGTCTTTCGGCTGCAAAATACCATCGATCGCAGCAGGTCCGCCGGGAATGATGTTGATGACCATCACGTAGTCATCTTCGGTTTGCAGCGATGCGCCAATGCCGAAATATGACAGGCTCATCTGGATGCGATATTCCTCGGAATTTCGCGGTGACAGGTAACTTGAGTGCGGGTCGAGCGTGTGGGCGAACGCATTCATGAACATCTCGAATACGTCGTCGCTCTTCATCTGGTCCATACGCTTCAGGAATCGGGAGTACCGCTTGTCCAGTTTTTCCTGGATTTCCTCCCAATTCTGGTCAGCAAGCGCCAGGCTCAGTGCGTCGTTCTTGACTCGCTTGCGCCACAGCTCATCGAGATCATCTGTTGATGTTGCCCAGGGAATGTCCTCGCGATCGAACTGATAGTCCTCATCGATCGAAAAATCAGGCTCGCTTTCAAGTTGTGTCAGTGCAAATTTCAGTCGTTCGCGCACCCTGGTCCGATAAACGGCAAACATGTCGAAGACCGGGTTGAGCGGTTCGGACCGGACCATGTCATCCAGCAGAAAACGATACTGTTCGAACGCGGCAACGTCGGATTCGAGGAAGTACATGCGATTGTTGTCGAGGGCCTCGATGTAACGGTCAAGAACCTGGGAGGACAAATCATCATCTACTGAAGCGTGTCGATAGTGTGACTTCTGGATGAACTCTGTGACCAACTGGCCGATTTTTTCATGGCGGGCGACGGGCGCCAACTCTTCGCCGGTGGTGCTCGCGAAGATCGGTGCGGCAACAGGCACGAGTGCCGCTGCCAGTATGGCGATTCCAATCCGTTTCCGGGTGCCGGTCAGATATGTTCTCAAAGCTCTCTCCGTGGTCCACATGCAGAATTACAGCCTAACCCCAATGAGCAAGGCTAGATGGCATAAGCCCTTCAATCAAGGGCGAATTTGGCAAATTTGATGCTTTGTGGCGTTGTGGACTCTTTCCGTGAGTAAAATGCGCCCAATGCGCCCACTTACCGTCATCACAGGAATATTGCTAGGATCCTGCCTTTCAATCGCTTTCAGCCTGGCTGCCGTCCTCCTCATCTTCATTTTCCTTGGGGAAGACTACCCGAGGCTCCGTCACGAATATGGCCCGCTGTTGGCGAGTTTCTCCATATTTACAGCTATGACAGCGATAACTGCTGCGAGTTTCTACGCTCTTGTAAAACATCACCCGGCGCGATGGGCCGCGCAGGCGGTGATGTGGGCGGGGCTGCTCGGCGTGGGCTACTACTACTGGCCCTGAAATATAGCCGCAAAACCAGCTTCCGGCCAAGCTTATGTCAAAAAAGCATAACCGAATGACGGTCAGAGGAGCCGTGACCGCGGTCGTCCACCCAGGCCAGATTTTCTGCGGCGACGCATTCTTGCCTGCAGCGCTTTGCGTCGGCCTGTCAGCCATTGTTCCCTGGTCAGGTCAGAGGTCTTGCTTTTAATCCCTTTTGCGGTCGAGTGATTCTCCCGAAAATCGCAAAAATCAGCATATGCCTCAATCTCGTGTTTAAGGTCTCGAACGACCAGCTCAATCATTATCGCGTCATCAAGGAAGCCGAGGCCCGGAATGTGGTCGGGAATCAGATCTTCGGGCTCCGTGAAATAAGCTAATGCGTTCAGTACCCTGGCCGTGTCTTTTTGCGGCAGTCGCCATTCATGGTCTACCAGCATACGAATCATTACGTCGAGTTTGCCGAGGCGATCGCCAATGAATTGAGGGACTTTCTGTCGATCTACTTTTTGCAGCAGTGCTTCCGCGGCGGCGACTATGTCTTCAGGTTGCAGACAAGCAGCAGCCTTTCTTGCTTCGCGCATAATCAGACGAAAATGCTGAAGGTCGTCATCGTCCAGATCTATCGAGATTCGCAATCCCATCGCAGCCTGCTCCATCGGTACTGGCGTGCAGCCTACCCGCGGACCCAAAACGCGTCAATTTGTCGCACTTTTTTCGCGCCAGGGCCGGCTTATTTACGAGAGCGGGAAGAGTTCCAGGACCTCGATCGATCAAATCGACCGGTGTTATACGGGTCCAGCCCAAACTCATCGTCCGACTCGAGGATTGAGTCGTCAATAATTTTCAAAGTCTCATGTGTGCCGGAATCTTCACGAATATATTTGTTACGGATCAGCACGTTCTTGCCCGAACCGCCGGCGACGATTTTGCCACCGACGTCTGCAGAATATTGGACATCCTGCTGCATGGCGGGCTTCTTCGCGGCTGGTTTCTTTTTCTTCTTGACAGGTTTCGAAATCTGGCGAGCGCCTGTTTGTCGCAGCGAGTTCTCTGCGTCGGATTTTTCAGGGGCAAACTTGTCAGAGAGCCAGTTGATGAAGCGCTTCATTGTGGACTACCAGGGAGATCGGGTTATTTTGAGGACGGTATTTGTAAATATAGTCCGACACGTACCTGATGATGCGCTCTCCTTAACATAATTTCTACGAAAAACAGGATAATTCTCTGTTAATCAAGGAGAAAGTGTGACCAATCTCACAAAAATGGTGAAAATGCTTGTCTCAGGGTTCGATTTGTTGCTGAGGTTGTCGTGCGCGACGAAACGCAAAAAACGTCAGTCTCAGTAATTGCCATGCGATGTATGGCGACAGCACCAGGAACCACACGACAGGTTCACCGGATCGCAATTCACCATGCAGCCTCCCGTAAAAGTCGGAAAAACCGGTTCCGCCGTACTCACCAAACAGCGACCGACCGACCAAGTAAATAATTGTCGGCAGTATCGCCAGGCCGACAAACAAGAGGATGAGAAACAAGGCTGATTCTCTGGTTGCGAGTCTTTTCCGAATTTCGAAGCTTGCTGACATTTTCTTGCCAAATTCCGGGACCGGCCAATCGTTGACTAACGAGCCAGTAAGGTCAAGCTTGTCGGAGTCGGTCAGACGTCTGTGACGCTCGGAGCTGAGTTCCGGTTGCGTGGTGGTCCACCGGCCGATTGGTCGAAGACCAGGAATGGTCAGTCTGACTAGTGTCCTGTCCCGTAAATATCTTCAAGAATCTGCAAGGCCTTTTTGTCCCTGAAGGCGTTGCTCCTCCTCCCGTGGGGCCCGCCACTGTTCGTCGTCGCGCCTTTCCAGGAACAAGAATTCCCGCGCACCTTCCTAAACCTATTTACGGGGCAGGACACTAGCGCTTGGTGCGTTCTTGATACTTGAAGTCTGCCATTCCGATCGAGACCATGTCACCCGATTTGAGAATTTTTTCGGTGACCTTTTTATTGTTAACGAATACGCCATTCTTGCTGCCCCAATCGATAACGCGGGTCTTGCCTTGCTCGGTTGAAATAACCGCGTGCCTTCGGCTGACATATTGAATGTTCAGCTGAATGTCGTTGTGCGAGGTTCTGCCAATAGTCAAACGCTTTTTGAACAGGGGAAAGCGCAGCTCACGACCATCTGCCTTGCCAATCAATAGTCGGGCTACCCGATCACGGTCCTTCTGGTCGGCGGCATCACCCTTGGATGTTCTGAAACCGTCGATCTTCTGCAATACGCTGCTTATGTCCCCGGTAGATTCAATCGTGCTGGAGTGGTTTTCCAGTTCCTGCATAAGATCGGCAATGGCGCGGTCCTTGATGCGTAGTTTTCGTTCGTAGCCTTCAGCATCCTGCGTCGCGCTGCGCAACTGCGCAGTCAAATCCAGGATCGTCTTCTCCCTCTCTTGTTCCACTTCGCTGAGCTGGGATTCAAGCGCCTGGCGAAAGTCCTGGTTATCGATCAAGTCCGATGCCAGTTCTTCATTAAGCGATTCCTGGCCCGCAAGTGTTTCCTCTGCAGCCCCGAGCTCGAACCTGATCTGGCGAATTTCCCTTTCAAACTCCTTGTGCAGTTTTTCAACCGTATGGGCGTGAGTATTGTTGAGCCGTTGTGCTGTCTCTAATTCGTCGGTCAATTTATTAATCGTTGCGTTGGCAGCATCGAGCCCGTCTTCGAGTTTATGCCGCATGGCGACCGACACTTTGGAAATCGACACATGGTCCTGCAGCTGGATTCTCATTGCATCTGAATATCGCTCAATCCGGGCATTGTCCTTGCTAAGTCCCTTGAGTTCGTGGAGTCGGGCCGCCAGCTCTCCAGACTGTTCGGCGATGTGAGTCCGACAGGCAGCGATTTCATCCTCAGCGTCATGATGAAGTTTTCGATCGAGCTCGCGATTTATTTTGCCAAGTTTTCTGACTTTTGCTCTCTGCTGCGAGAGCTGTTCTGATGCGACGATATATTGCTCGCGACTACGCACCAACTGGGAATTTCTTTCGTGAAGTTCAAGCCCGAGCTGTTCCGTTTCCTTTCTTTGAATATCCAGCTGATCGCGGGTTTCAGCAAGTTCGGCTTCAAGCGATGCCCATTTGTCCTTTCGACCATCAACATAGTTGCGCAAGCCAGCAAGGTCTGCACGGGCAGAATCTAGTTCGGTTTTGAGTGCCGATATCTCTTTGTCACTGTCTTCACCAAGAGGTGCAGATTTGTCGATAAATCTCTGCTTGTTGCGTAATCTCGTTTCCAGAGCAATGACTTGTTTTTCGCTCGTCGTAAGAGTGGACTCGAGTGATTTGATTTTTCCTTTGAATTCTCTGGTTGCAATCTTCAGCCCGCTCGTCTGGTTGCTGAGTCGATCATTCGAACTGTTGGCCTTGTCAAGTGCCGCCTTCGTCGAGCGAAATTCCTCGCTACGTGATTCCAGAGCGCGGAGTGCTTTCCCGAGTTGAATTCGTAAATCCTTGACTTCACAGCTGATGTTTTCGGTAATTTCCTCCCGGGCCTTCAGCTCTTCTTCCAGACCGCGTCGACGACTGCGCAGCTGCTCAATCTCAAAATTGAGTTCCTCGATGAGCTTCGCCTGGTCACCCAGTGCGGTCTCCAGCTCAGCCCGAGATCTGCCTTTAGATTCTTGCTCCAGATCGTACATATCGAACGTCTGCGCATCTACTTCGACCTCTGGTTCAAATTTGTGGCGAGGCTCGCCGAGTGACTCTGGATTCTCGATTTCAACGCTGGGGTCGTCATCAGTTCGGGCGACTAATTTTTTCGTATTTTTTTTCTTATTAGTCATCACGAAATTCTAGCATGCGTCTTGCTGGAAATTCGGACCTCTGACCGACTAAATTCTGTATTTCGTTAAATAGAGTTTGAAGCAGCCCTAGTCACACGCAACTGTTCTTCCCGCGGCCCATTGCCGTAGCAAGGCCACCTTCTCTGACATAACCACGGACAGCGGCTTTGTGCGTTGGAGTTCGGCCAGCAAGTGCTCGCTCGCCAGGTTCGAGTTGTGCGCGTGGGCCGTATACAGTGCCGACACTATCGCTTGTTCAATTTCTGCGCCGGAAAATCCTTCCGCTGCGGCGGCGACATCAGGCAGATTCAACGACTGAGCGTGTTGTCCGCGCACTCGCAGGTGTATATCGAATATCTGTTCGCGAATTGCTGTTGAGGGCAAATCGACAAAAAATAACTCGTCGAACCGGCCTTTGCGAACCAGTTCAGGTGGCAGAGAGCTGATATCGTTGGCTGTCGCGACAACGAACACCTGGCTCCTCTTCTCCGCCATCCAGGTGAGAAAGCTGCCAAGCACCCTTTGAGTGGTTCCTGTTTCTCCGCCTCGACCTGCAAGACCTTTTTCAATTTCATCAATCCACAGCACACAAGGAGCCATTATGTCGGCGGTTTTCAGCGACTCTCTAAGATTCTTTTCTGTTTCTCCGTGAAACTTGTTGTACAGCGTCGCGAAATCCAGCCTTAACAATGGCAGGTCGAAAATGCCGGCAGTCGCTTTCGCCGCGAGGCTTTTTCCACAGCCCTGTACGCCAATCAGCAGAATGCCTTTCGGTGTATCCAGGTGCGTTGCGCCTGCATCATTCAGGAACGCAGGTTTTCGCAAAGTCAGCCAACGCTTCAGGTTCAGAAGCCCACCGACATCGCTAAATTTCGCAGTGTCATATTCGTAGTGAAGTATCCCGCCTCGATTGAGCAAGTCGTATTTGGCCTGCATGACGTTTGGCAAGTCACTTTTGGTGATTGCGCCATCGTGAAAAATCGCGTTCTTCGCCAGTTGTTCCGTGTCGTGATCGGTAAGGCCGGCAAGATTCTGAATAAGCAACTGATACGCTTTGGGGTCGTACTTCACGCGCGAACCAGGATTCTCGTTGGCGTATTCATTCGCGACACGTTTAATAATTCTTTCTCGCTCTTCCTCGGTCGGCAACGCCATATCGAAACGCGCAGTGAAGCCCTCAAGCTCGTTCGGTAATTCGACGTTGTGGCTGATGAGTATCAGCTGCCGCGAAATTTCGCCATAGCGCATGCAGATGTCCTTCATCAGGCGAATATTTACCGGATCCTGGAGATAAGGATGAAAGTCCAGCAACACATAGATACCCGGCTTCGTGACGGCCCGGATATGACGCAAGACCTCCGGCGGCTCGGAGTTGTGTAGTTGCGGCTCGAGCTCGATGTCCAGGCGCTGCAAGCCGTCCGTCACAGTCCAGCGAAATAGCGGCAAGTAATCGCTGCTGGCACCCGACAGTGTGATCGTACGCAAGAGGTGAAGCATGCGTTGTTCGTCGCGCGTTTCGATGACGACGATCGGCATGCGCGATCGAAGTATCAGCTCAAGGTCACGTTGTCTGTCCATCAGTCCCTAGGATTATCGCGCTCGTGGAAACCTTTTGCATTGCAAAGCTGCGATCCAGTTCATGTTGAATTCAGCCGCAACCGTGTAATTTTGAGCATTGTTGACCAGAGAGATGCACATGGGTACCCCTAATTACCTGTCGTGGCCGCGCCATAGGATTGTTGCCCGACTGGCGAGGCGGATACGCGAATACAGTATATGGATACGGAGAGCGGGTCCAACAAAGCCCAATCCGCCCTCAGA
>Ga0255052_10001022_pt1 | contig 21580 bp, 17 predicted proteins | sample JV7_2_21_MG_FD_188632 | JGI IMG/M metagenome (GOLD analysis project Ga0255052, IMG submission 188632) | Seawater microbial communities from Jervis Inlet, British Columbia, Canada - JV7_2_21 | ecosystem: Environmental > Aquatic > Marine > Inlet | place: Canada: British Columbia | collected... | reverse complement strand
GGGTCGGGTTCCAGGGCGCCGCCATTGTCCTGTTACTGATTGCGCTATTTTTGCACTAACCCGGACATTTCGCCAGGGGATTTATAAGAGATCTGTGATCAGTTGTTTGAAGTCCATACCAGCACTATCCCGGACCTTTGTCAGGTCATTCTCATACAACAGCGTGTAGTACAGTGTATCGCTGCTGCTACATCGAAAATCATCTGCGAAAACAGTGGCAGCATCGATCAACACGTTATAGGCGCCTCGCGTTTTCAGGTTCAGGGCCGCATAGCCCGGTGAAGCACTTTTCGACAGATCAACAGTTTCATTGCGGATGTTTTTGTACTTTGAACCTGCGATAACCTGGCAACCAGCCGACCAGTTGGTCGTACCTGCACCACCCCAGTGAATATTGATGGAGGAATTTGCCTGCGCCCCGTGCGCGTAGCTTGAAGGTGTCATTTGGCCATTCCTGGCTCGAACAACAAGTACACCGTTGCTGGATTTCGGTCTGAATGCCCGGTAGACCTTGACGGTATCACTACCAATTGTGCTGATCTTGTGCCAGCCGAATCGATATTCATGTTGACCCCGAATCAGAAAAGCGGCGTCCTCGCGATTTGCCATGCTCGGACTCGGATCAGTCGAGCCCTGGAAAACAAAGCGAACGCCGTTGACAAGCAACACGAAAATGTCGTCATTGCGACGTACGAATTTGCCATTTTTCAAAATGACACTGGTGTCGTCGCGACGGATGCCAATCAGGTGGATGTCGTTGGAATCGAATTTCCAATCGGCCACCTTGCGAGTACTGGATGGTGAGTTGTGGTTGTTTAAAACCTTGATGGCAGAATCCGCCGGGTGTTTCAGGAAATACTCACACAGTTGGTTCAGCCCGTCAAAGATCTTTGACTGCAGATTATCCGGGGGCTTCCAGGTAGCAACCTTTCCATCGGCAATCCACCGATCAAGTCGCGCCAGTGTTTTTGGTCCGGCGATGCCGTCGGCAGTACCTATTGTCGGGTCATGGTCATTCGTACGAACGTATTCCTGGAATAACCTTACTGCCGAATGTGTGCGGTAGCCGAATATACCGTCTATCGGACCTTTCGGATAAAAACCAATGGTTTGCAGATATAGCTGCAACACCGTGACGTCAAAACCACTTTTGGCGGCCAGCTTGTACCAGGTACTGTTCGAATCACCACGAAACCACGTGGGATTGATCGTCCAGTCATGAAAAGGAAGAATAAACCGGCGTTTGTCGGCAGGCATCCCGGATGAGTCAACATTTCCGATCCTAAGCGTTGATGAAGGCATGGTTTATCTCTATTAGATTGCATGGATTGATCATGGGATGGAAAAATCTTACTGAGAATTAATCTGTCGACTAGTTTACTACAGCGATTGCTTCTGGAAGCGGGGAAATCGAAATATTTATTTTCATTCATAGTAAGGTAGCGACTTCCTGAAGAGCCGCTGAAATACGGCTTACCAGCAGAATATCAAACAAAATCATTCTGTCTGAATTTGAACTTGTGAGCTACCCCGAATACGCCCCGGAACAAGACACATAAAACCGGCGAGGCCGCCTTCTGTTGCATAGGCAGGCAAGTTTGAGTGACTGGAGCAGATCTTGTCATCGCCGGTGAAGACAAGGTCGCGCAAAAAGCTGACACGTGTCGGTAAGGGATAGCTTGTGAATGTTTCTGTTTGCGGATCAAATGAGAAAATCCGGTCAGACATGTTGGATGTAAGCCACACAACACCTGTTTCGGAGTGCACATTCAGTGCATAGGGTGTTTCATATTCACCCGGTGCCAGCGTCGGTAAAGGATAGGTTCTGAACTCACTGCTTGCCGGATCAAAGCTCATCAATGCGCCGTCATCAAAAGCCGGAATCCACAGCATACCGTTCGGCGCGAAACGTGGGCGGCGGGGGCCACGCAACGGGCTGTCGAATTCCTCAACCTCGAATGTCTCCGCGTCAACACGTCCAATTTTATTGGCGTATAACTTCGCATACCAGATGCTGCCGTCCTGTGGGTTCACATCGATACCGTAGGGCATTTCCAAAATCTCACGCCCCAGCCTGGCCCACTTGTGGTGAGAGAGCTTGATGGGCAGATTTTCGCGCGGGTACAGGGTGCCGATGGCCATCAATGAGGGCATGAAAGCATCCACCAGCCAGCGTGATACACCGTTTGATGGCAGATCCAGCAAATCCAGTTGTCGCGTGGCAGGGTCAAAACGCCCAAGCTGGTTGGATGCCGCAAAAGTGAACCAGAGCCGCTCTTTGTGATCCAGCCGGATGGTATGCATATACAGAGAATCCGCACCGACATCGAAAGTTTCAAACCTGTGGCTTGCCGGTGTGTAGGCCATCAGTGTCGAGGACAGCGCATTGGTTATCCAGAACCGTCCGTCGGCACTCTCAGCCAAGCTGTGTGGTCCGTGTTTGCCAGTGAATATACCGATCGGCAGGGCCAGGCCGGAGAATTTCCCCCCAACAGGCAAATCCACATCCGGCAGAGCCACGCTCTCAATACGGCCGCTAACGCGGTCCAGCGTCCAAATCACGTCGTGGCCTTCATCAACCCCGTACAGGCGCCCGCCACGACCCACGTCCGCATCATGAATGAAAGACAGTCCGTCACCCGCGACCCATTCTTCCACGCGTGCATTAGCCAAAGCCGGTGACACATCCCAGGTTTGTATTGCCTCAATCGGTTCACCAGTAAATGATTCAGACAGGCGCTCGGTGATGCTTTCCTTCTCCTGATCGGTCACCATGGCCAGGTAACCTTCCATGCGATCCACCACCTCTTTCCATTGTTGTGTGTTGCGCGGACGCCGGGTCAGCGAATTTCCGATCTGGTGACAGAAAGTACACTGGCTGACAAAAGTGCTTCGATCCTCAACGGTGGGCCATTTGAGGGTGGCAGCGTGGGCGGATGCGGTCAGGCTGGCTGACAAATCCTCAGGGCTCGATAAGCTGGCCGCGGTAAAACTCAGTTCCGAGGTCTCTCCATCCGCCGCGTCGATGACATGTTCCACGTCTTCAAAATACGGCGTGCGTGCGCGCACCGGCAACTCACCAGCAAATGTCAGAGGAAGCTTATAAGAACCATCAGTATGGCTGTAGGCTGTAATCCGCCTTTTCCCGTCACTGCTAAAAGCCGTGATCATGGCCCCCGCGATTGGCAGGCCCCGGACAGTACGGACCTCACCCACCAGCGTGGCGTTCTGCAACTTTGCGGCGCCTTCGGTATAGACCTCCGCTACGCCGAAGAATATTTCACCCTCAAGCGTGATGGTGCGATGCCCGGAAAAAAATCCATTTGGCGCAAGCACGGCACCCACTACAGCCAGGATGGCCAAAATTGCCAGTTTGCGCCGGTTCAATAACTTTCTCATAGCAGAGATTCTAGCGAAAATCATGTTTCACTGCCCGCAGGCTCACCAGTGGGACTGATGGGCTTGCTCATCGGGAATGGTGGAGTAATCCGCATATTGCCCCGGTGGAAGGGGGGGAGCCCGCAACCCCGGATGATCTGATAGAGTAATGCCATCACAGGCGGGTAGCGTTAATATTCAGTATGTCAGGATTTTCCCTCATTACAACAAAGTTGCTGAGTTCCCCGGCAGGCCGGCTGATCGCCAGACCGTGGCTTGATCGCAGCGTTTTATACCTGCTCAGGCAATGGTATTTCCCGCTTTCCAGGTTGTGGGCGGCGGCGCGGGCCGCCGAAGGTGATGTCGACCGGTTTATTGCACAGGTGCCACTCGAGCAACCCAGCCTTTCCCAGCGCAAAATTATTGCCCGTGCCCTGAAGCAGTTCGAGCGGGCCCGCCTGAAGGCTTTTTCGATAGAGCAGTTATGGCATTACTATTTCTTTGGCGATGAGTCCGTGGCAGAGGACCGCTTGCCGATCATCGAAGAGATGCGCCTCGATTTTCGCACTGACTACAACCTGGCCAGAAAAAAATTTATGCGTCTGCGCCGGCTGGTCAAGACATCCGTTTCCATGAACCCGGCTACACCCGGGGATGTTGCCAGGCGATTTGGTAAAGAGGGTGAAAAACTGCCCGGGTATTTTGAATTGCCCGACGAGTTCCCGCATATACAGGTCTCTCGGTCAATAATTACCGCTTCCGGTAAAGACTACTGGTTGCGTTTCCCGTCGCCAAGCAAGCAAATGAAAGACCTGGTTTACGCCCGGGTGCATGAACCTGAAGGTGTGGATAATCCACCCACGCTGATCTTTGGTCACGGTATGAGCGTGGAATTTGACCATTATCACCAGCTTCTGGATGAAGTTACCCAGTTAACCAGCTCGGGTATCCGGGTCATCCGCCCGGAAGCACCCTGGCATGGCCGCCGCGTTTTACCCGGACATTATGGCGGGGAACAGTTTCTCTCCAAACTCCCGCTGAGCATGTTTGACTTCGTTGCGGCACAGCACAAGGAATGGGCAACGATCATCAACTGGTGCAGAAAAACCAGCAGCGGCCCCGTGGCAATCGGTGGCAGCAGCCTGGGCGCCCAAAGCGCAAAAGCCATCGCCATGAGTGCGGCCAACTGGCCCGAACACCTGCAACCGGATGCCCTGCTGGCCATCACCCACAGCCAGTACCTGGCCGAAGCAGCCCTGGAAGGTGTGTTTTCGGATATCTGGAACCTCGGTGATGCCATGCGCGCTGCGGGCTGGCACCAGGATACCGAGAAAACCTGGTTGCAACGGATCGACCCGCAGCGGCCAGCCTGCATACAGGGTGAAAATATCGTCACCGTTTGTGGCACCGAAGATACGGTGACACCGATCAAAACGGCGCTGGCGCAAATGGACGCCTGGGGTGTCCCACCGGAAAACCGTTTTAGCTACAAGCGCGGACATTTCTCCGTCCCCCTGGGTATGATTAACGATAAAGCGCCCCTGCTGAGATTTGCCGCGGTCATCAAAAAAATCGGACAACAAAGCCAAAACGACAGCAGCAAGTCGTCAACCTGAAAATGGCCCTGTCCCGGTAACATGATGGAAAACACGGTCACCCTGGCGAACTGGCAATTTCTTCTTTTGCTGCTATTGGCGGCTTATGCACTGTGGCGGTTGCTGGTTTTGCCATTGTTGCAGCGGCTTATTTACAACCGTTCCCAATCCACCGAACGTATCCTCGATGAAGAACTCAAATTTGGCTTGCCTTCCTACGCGCTTGCCAACCGGCAATTGTGGATAGACAGGATTATAAACGACCCCCAGGTCAGGGGGGCGATCGAACAGGCAGCCGAAACATCACAGTCGAATGAGGCTGCACTGGATGCCGCACGAAAGTTTGCCGCCGAGATCGTACCCACTTTCAATGCACTGTTCTATTTTCGTGTCGGTTACTGGGTGGCGCGAAAATGGTTACGCCTGTTCTACTGGATCCAGGTGGGTTTTTCAGCCCAAAGTGAATACAAGGATATCCCCAGCGACAGTTGTGTGGTGATGGTTTCCAACCACAGGTCTAACTTCGATCCGCTATTGCTGATCTACCTGACATCAAAGACCGCGCCTGTCTCCTATTCTGCCGGTGAATGGGCACTGGTCACGCCGTTCCAGCAGTTCCTTCACATGCTGGGGTTCTTTATCGTCCGCCGCGACCAGTCAGATAACCCGCTGTATCACAAAATACTGGAGCGTTATGTCTTTCTCGCCACCTCCCACTGTATCCCCCAGGGTGTCTTTGTCGAGGGCGGTTTATCCCGCGACGGGCGCATGCAGCCATTGAAACTCGGCCTGTTGAACTACCTGGTCAAAGCGCTTGATGCGGGCGACTGTAAAGACATCGTCTTTATCCCCTGTGCGTTGAATTACGACAAGATACCGGAAGACAAAACCCTGATCGCCCACCAGCGGGAAGGCTTCGGGGCGAAAGGACGTCTGTATTCCCTGGTTTCATTCCTGAAGTTCTTCGGCACCATCACCACCTATATGATTTCCCGCAAACACAAACCGTTTGGCTATGCCTGTGTAAATTTTGGCAAACCGGTGTCACTCAATGCCTGGCAACGGGAACGCGGTGTGATCATCAGCGAACAGGATCAGGCGGCCCGGAGACAGAGCATTACAGCGCTGGGCGACGAGCTGGCTGCGCGTATTGGTGACCTGCTGCCGGTGTTGCCGACCTACCTGCTGGCCAGCGTTTTGGGTAACAGTAACGACCTGCCGATATCCGAACTGAATTTGAAAGTCAGGGCCACAAAACTCATTGAAGACCTGACCGCTGCCGGGGTGCCCGTTTTCTTGCCCAATAACGATGGTGATTACGCGCTGAGCCAGGGGATCTATGTATTGCTCAGACGAAAAATTATCGAGCCCACCGGGGACGGCCGGTTTGACCTGGTGGAGAGCAAACGAAAACTGCTGGCATACTACTGCAATACCATTTCCCCGTTTGTCGGTCCGGTTTCCAGCGATGGTGATACGCAATGCCGGTAAGAAAACTCGCGTTGGCAGGGCTGATCGCCACGGTGGTCGTTCTTTATCTCGCGGGTGGCGGTGACCGCTATCTCAGCATCAACCTGTATCAGGATCTCTATGCTCGATCACCCGTGACCACAGCCGTTGTATTTTTTGCCATTTACCTGGTTGGAACCGCCTGTTCGTTGCCTGTCAGCGGTGCTTTGTCGGTTGCCAGCGGCATCATTTTTGGCTATTTCACCGGATTTTTTATTTCGCTTGCAGCGTGCACAATGGGCGGAACCCTGGCCCTGTTCAGCGTACGTTTTCTGTTTCATGATCTGATTAAAAGACGTTTTTCCAACCACCTTGATGTTATTGACAAGGGGGTTGAAAAAGAGGGCGCTTTCTACGTTTTCAGTCTGAGGATGGTGCCGGTAATCCCGTTCTGGCTGTTGAACCTGCTGCTGGGCCTGACCTCAATGCGGGCACCCGTTTTTTTTATCGCAACCTTGTTCGGTATGGTTCCATTGACACTGATTCTCGCTTACACCGGCAGCCAGTTGGGTGAAATAGAATCTTTCAGCGTGGCTGCGATTTTTTCTCCCGGCCTGATCGTGGCTTTATGCCTGCTGGCCGTGTTTCCCTTGCTGGCCAGGGCCATCGTCAAGTTTGCCCGGCGATATTCAAAGGTGTAGTTGCCTTCCACAAGCCATTTCAGGCCATCCGGGTCAGCTGCCAGACCCTGCGGGTGATACCCGTAGTACTTCGCCTTCTTCGCTGTCGGTCAGCAGATAAAGATTGCCGTCGGGTCCCGCCTGGACTTCGCGTATGCGCTGGCCGAGTTCGCTGAACAGGATTACCTGTGACAGCACCTTGCCCTGGTCCAACACAAGTCTGCGGACACTTCTTTCCGCCAGGGTGGCGATGAGCAGGTTACCGCGCCAGCCCTGGAATGCATCCCCCTGGTATTCGTAGAACCCCGATGGCGCAATTGAAGGTGTCCAGTACACGACCGGTTGTTCCATACCCGGTGCCTTGGTAAACGGTGAAACATACGCACCCGTGTAATCCATGCCGTGGGTAATCGCCGGCCAACCGTAGTTCTTTCCGGGATTGATTTCGTTTAACTCATCGCCGCCGCGCGGGCCGTGTTCATGCAACCAAACGGTGCCATCGCGGGATACCAGCAGGCCTTGTGGATTGCGGTGGCCATAACTCCATATTTCGGGGAGGGCATCGTCACGGCCTGTAAACGGATTGTTTTCAGGGACCGTGCCATCCTTGTTTACCCTGATCAGCTTGCCGAAATGGTTATCCAGAGACTGTGCCCTTTCGCGGTAATCAAAGCCTTCACCCACTGAAATCAGCAGGGTCTGGTCGGGCATCAGCGCCAAGCGTCCGCCATAATGGTTGGCGGTATCCCTTAACGGTATCGACGTGAACAGTGCGTGGATATTTTCCAGCCTGTTTCCTTCTAGACTGGCGGAAATGACCCGTAGTGCATTGGCGTTTTTTCTTCCAGATGAGTACGAAAGGTAAAGCCTGCGGTTGGTCTCAAACCCGGGATCCAGAATAATATCAAGCAAGCCACCCTGCCCGGCCACGTAAACCTCCGGCAAATTGGCTATGGGTTCCTGTTTGAGTTCACCATTTGTGATACGCCGCAGTTGTCCCGACCGTTCTGTCACCAGCATATCGCCATCCGGCAGAAATGCGATGGCCCATGGGTGGGACAAACCGGTGGCAATGGATTCGATTCTGTAATCAGCCGCGTACAGCGGGTTCAGCAGCAACAGCGGCAAGCACAGCCTGAGTATCGTCTTCATCTAGTTTAGTGCTCCCCTCTTTTGGGTCAGGCGGGCGAACAGCCACCCGCCGGCCATGCCGCATAACGCTATGAGCGACAAGCCGAACCCGGTTCGCGCTGCAGCATAGGGGGCGCCGCCCAGGACCAGTTCAAGCAGTATCAAGCCTGCCGGAAGCGAGGTCAGCCCGGCAGCCAGGTACCAGTAGGTCCGGTTGCCGCCCATGAACCGTTTGCCAAGCGCCGCAACGATGAACGCGACAAGCAAAGCTGGAACAATCAACCACGGCAGCATCTCCGCCAGGCCAACGATATCGTGAAGCGTGGCCGCGATCCGGTCCGACAACGATACGGCCAGACCAAAGCTTTTAACTTCGGCCAACACAATCTGTGTCCCGACGATACTGATCAGCAGATATACCGCAAACAGAACAGCAATAAATGCGGTAACCACCTTAATGAATTTCTTTATCTTCAAGCGTAGAGTGCACCGATATTAATGACAGACAGGGTAAAAGCCTACACCCGTAAAGTCCATGGCTGAAAACGTAGCGACATGATGCACCAGTCGGCAATATGCGGGCTAATGTTTCGACCTGATAATGCGATACAGACCGATGCTCAACAACGGGATGACATAGACCAGCAAAAAACCCCAGGCCATGGTTCCATAGCCCTGGGCAATCAGCCGGGTAATACCCCAGAGTGAAAGCAGTGCGCTGACGATAATCGCCGAAACAGCCAGCACCGCATGCGCAATACGGCTCAGACCGCTGCCTCTTTTTTCCACCAGGTAGGCATCAATACGCTCATTGATACCCTGCAGCATACCGGCACCGGTTTCGATAAAGGTTCCGAAAAGCATCACACTGTAGACCACCAGCAACATGGTCAGACCCAATTGTCCCATCATCCAATAGGTGGGAATGGCCTGTTCCAGGATTTCCGGATACACAGCAAAAAACGCGATCTGAAAGACCACGGCCGGCATCATCGCAATCGCCCCGGCAATCACCCCCGAGCGCAATGCTTCCCCACGTGTCTCAAATACACGGGCCACGTATAACAACAGGGGCGCCGCTGCAATGTTGTACAGGGCATATTTGAATCCGCTCTGCCACCAGCCTGGCAAAATTTCTGCGTGGGCAAAAGCATCGGTAATCGATGCCCAGTCACTAGTGAATACTGAAATGAAAAAAGTGAAAAAAACCGCGTAAAGGAAAAAAGACCAGAATGTCAGTACCTTCGCGATCACGTCCCGACCGAAAAACGTCAGGACACCGACCACCAGCAACATGATCGACAGACCGGCAGCGTAGGATATACCAAAATTATCACGCAGGATGTTACCTGCAGCCGAGGCTAAAACGGCAAGCACCAACAGAAATAACAGTATGATGAGCGCTTCAAAAGCGACCCATCCACGACCGAGCAATTGTTTGAAAAAGTTTCGATAGTCATAAACCTGGAAAAGACGTGCAAACTCGAAAGTCAGCGCGAGGATGACCGCCATTGCGGCAAAAGCGATTAACAACCCCAATAAACCACCGGCAAAGCCGTAACTGGTGAAAAACTCGACGATTTCCCGGCCTGTGCCATAGCCGCCACCGATCATCACCGACTGAAATACCGCGCCGGGGACGATGTAAACTTTAAAAAATCGGGAGTTAAGAAAACCGGCCACCGTGTTACTCCAGGAAAGTAGTTTCTTTCTTTGCTTCTCAGCTTTTATCAACCATCCCCGGAAATGGGGCTTGAATACCTTGACCTACATAGTGTACCAGTCGACCCCGGGTCACAATCCTGTTTGAATTATATTTATAGGTTTGCTATGTTATCTATAACATTAGATAAATTATTATGAACGAATAACTTTTTATCTTTACCCCACAAGAGGAATTCCGATGGATGCGATGGATGCAAAGGTGAACAAAGCAATGCCACAGACAGGTTTGGGCTTTGACGATATCAGGGATCAGTTAGGCCAGTTATCATTACCCGATCCCCATGCACATTTCGCCCGGGCATTTCGCCCACCGAAGGATGTGCAGGACGTCGGCAAATACGCCTTTGAAAAATTCATGTCCGACAATGGCTTTTTTTCCCTGTACCTGCCCTATATGCAGACCATAGAGCAGGAGGTAATCGCCATGGGCGTCAGTTTGCTCAACCCCGAAGAGAATTCAACCGGCAATTTCACCTCTGGCGGCACCGAGAGCAACTTCTCCGCAATGCACGCGGCCAAAAACTGGGCCAGGGTGAACAAACCGCAGGTGCGCAAGCCCAACGTGGTCGCACCCTACACGATCCATCCGTCGTTCCAAAAGGGTGCGCGTTACCTCGATATGGAAGTGATTACCACGGACCTGGACGAGAACGGCAGGGGTATTGCTGCAAACATTGCCGCCGCAATCAATGACGACACCATCATGGTCGCCGCGTCCGCACCGTCCTGGCACTACGCCAATATCGATCCGATACCAGAGATAGCGGCGGTGGCGGAAGACGCCGGACTGTGGATGCACGTTGACGGCTGCATCGGCGGCTACATCAACCCGTTCCTGGAAAAACTGGGAGAAAAGCTGACCCCGTGGGACTTCCGCGTCCCCGGTGTCACATCCATATCCGCCGACCTGCACAAATTCGGTTACTGCCAGAAACCCGCCTCCACCATTTACTGGCGTGATGCCGAGTTGCAGCAATACCACTACGTTACCGTCGAAGACCCGTTCCTCGGCCAGTACAAGTTGGCGGGATTTTCCGGTTCCCGGTCAGCGGGACCGATATTCGCGGCCTGGGCTGTGTTCAACTATCTCGGCGAAGCGGGTTACCTGCGTTTGACCCGGCGTGTGCTGGAACTCAAGAAGACGTTCACTAAAGGCGTCAATGCCATCGAGGGGCTGAAAACGTGGGACGTGGATGTCATGCCGATGCACTTCCATTCCGAAAAGGCCCCGACGTCGGCCGTCTACCAGGGCCTGTCCGACAAGGGCTGGCTGATGCTCGGCCTGGTCGCACCCGAGGCCATCACCATCTGTGTAGACCCCGCCCTGTCGGACCCGGACGCGGCGCTATTCCTTGCTGACCTGAGAGAGGTTACGGAGAAAATCATCGCCGGGGGCGAGGCCAAGGCAGGCCAAATCCGCTACAGTTAGACGGTCTGAATTTTACGTACAAAGCAATCAGGGACACACCCTTGAAACTGGCAACAAAAACCAGCCTCAGAGAACGGCAAAAAACCCGCCGTCGCTCGGACATACGCGCGGCGGGTACCCGCTTGTTTACAGAGAGAGGCTACGCCGCAACCAGTATGGAGGCGATTGCAGAACTGGCCGAAGTGGGTATTGCCACGGTGTACAACTACTTTGGCACCAAGGGCCGCTTGCTGGCCGACATCCTGCAGACCGATTTTGACCTGTTGTTCAAGCAGGGAGAGATTCTGCTCAACGAGCCGCCTGAGGACCCGGCTACCGGTGTGCTTTCGCTGATCGACATTTACCGGAGGTTCCAGGATAACTGGCAGCACAAGGATCTGCTGATCGCAGTTTTGGGCCCCGGTCTTTCCGCCGATGCTGCGCTGGATGAACTATCCGTGGATGCCGAACGCAGGGTCAAGCAGCAACTGGCCGACCTGCTGGCTCAATACCAGCATGCGGGCAGGATCAGGGCGGGCATCCATACCGAAGATGCGGCCCTGATCATCTTCTACATATTCAACCAGCATTTTATCCAGTTCGTTTCCCAGGAAACCCGAACATTCTCCAAAATGCGAGCAGCGATGGACCGGCAAATCCATTTTATCGTTTCGGCGATCCTGAGTTGAGCCTGGTACGGCAACAACCGGCATATGGGACCACCTCGTGTTCGGTCTGCTGCGACACTGAGGGGTGACTCAAAGCACCCGAATCCAATGGCAGAGCTAGCAATTGTTGGCCAAATGTTTCGTAGATCTTGTTGTGGCCTTCATCGATCACGATATTTGGATAATCGGCATCCATACGCACCATCCGCTCGGTTTCACCACTGCTCAGGTTTACCACAGCCAACACCACGTTGTCGGTCCCCTTGGGCCGGGTTACAAAATACTGAAAATTACCTGACAGGTTCAATTTGCCGACACCATTTTCCGGAGATCGTGTTTGATAGGTCATCCTCCGGCCGCTGCGGGCCAACGAGGTCGAGACAATCCTCTTGGTGTTGATGATTTTGAAATCCACGCTGCCAAGCGGCACCACGAGGGAGGGTAGCAGACCCACACCCTGAGAAAGAACAAAGGAACTGAACTTGAGAATGTTGCCGGAAGCATGCAACAGACCTGTCGAAAACCTACGCCATGCCCCCGGACCAACCGGCGCATGACGCACACGCCATATTTGTTCACCCTGGAAAGAATCAAATGCCGCGACCTCCCCTTCACCGACCAATACGATTTGCATGGCTTCATTGAGTGCGGCATACAGCGGTGGGTCCTTGAACTCGTGTTCGCGCTGGAATCGCACTGAACCATCGATTCGGTCGAGTGCAATCAGGTGATCCTCGTCGGCCAGCCAGACATTATCATCATAGACGAGCAAATTGGTTACCGAGTCATCAGCGTCCTCATATTTCCAGATGGTCTCACCTGTCTCGCGGTCAAGTGCGACCGCGCCAAAATCACCTTCCCATTCCCATTTTTCCTTGTCGATATCAAAAAAATGGCCACCCAGTTGTCCAAACACCGTGAACTCATCCACCAGTAACTCGGGAATGATGTCGAATCTCCTTGACCGCCACAGAACCTCACCACTGGTTTGATCAAAGGCACGTACCCGGTGGTCCCCGCTCGTGATGATGCTGGTGCGATGCAACACCGGGATGGCATAGGAAAGCGCCAATTCATCCTCAATCACTGAAAACCTGTCTTCCCAAGCAGGTTGCCCGGTGCCGGCCTCGTAACAATTTATTCCCTCGTAGGTTACACAAACCAGGTCGCCCACTGTTACCGGCGGATGGTACAGACCCAAGTCAAAAGGCCGCGTGTACACGTAATCCGACTTCTCATCCAATTGTGGCCTGTATACGGGGCGCATCATTACCGGTCTGGTAAAAGCCCGCGTCCACAGAAACCGCCCCGTCGAAACATCCATGGCACTGAGGTGAGGCTGTTGTTTGAATCCTGAACCAAGACCTTTTCTGCCAAAGGTGCCGCTCATGAATCCACGGTCATCACCATGCGCGTTGACCACACTGGTGATGAAAAGCACTTCTCGCGGCGCATCCAGCGTACCCTGCAATATCTTGCCTTCCAGCAACTTTGACTCCCAGACAATTGCCCCGCTTTGCTGATCAAGGGCAATTATGTTCGTATCCCGGTCGTCAAATGCACCACCCGCGGCATCATTAACGAGCAGGTAGGAACCCTTGCCCAGTGAAGTCAAGTCGTTACTGGTCACGGCAACATTGCGCTGACGCCACAACTCCTGCCCGCTGGTCGGGTCGATTCCGTATAAATGCCTTTGCGTCCCCACGACCAGCAAGCCATCATCCACCAACGATTGGAACTCGATCCAGTGATCAAATTTTATTTCCCAGTTGGGAGGTTCATCCTGTAATCCGGGCGGAGCTGAGGCACATGCAACGACCAGCATCAGCAGCGTTACACCCTTACACAAACGGGGTAAGTTGTCCTTTGCAGAAGTTGTCCGTTGGTCCATCACCACATCATATTACATTGATTTCTCAGCGTGTTTCCATGGCGAGGGCTGGTCACGCAGGGCAAAGAAGGAAAGGGCAAGGCTCCAGGGTCGGGATGGGGCTCGGGCCAATGACAAACTGCAATTTGGAAATGCCCTGCAAATATGCCATATCATTCTTGTAATTCAGTCGATTGCCTGGTGGTCCGGGGCCGACTGGTGCAATATGCGAGCGGTCTAACCCGAACATTTCACCAAGGCGGACGAAAAAATGATAAATTTATCACTGAATCAGACGAATATGAGTGTTTTGGATTGTTTCTGGCGGTTACAGTTTGTCCTATCCGGTTTTGCACAGCATCTGGCCTCACATTTCGGCCGATCCCTCTCAAACCATAGCTACCGCTATGCTTTTTCGAACGATCGACCAAACTGTTTCGCCAGCTACAGCGCAAATTCCGGATCCTTGATGAAATGTCCGGGCTAGCCGTTATCGTCGGTCCACGTCTTCTTGATCCTGTTCAGATTATGGGAAGGATGGGAAACGTGTATACCGAAGCCCTCGTGCGCAACGTGTGACTGGAAGTCGTTGAGAGACGCTGTTTCCAGGGACGCTTTAATAATAAGTGGAATGGGGTCACCCATTAGCCAGCCTGAGTCAATACCTTAAACAACTCCCTGCCAAAAACCAGCATTGAATATGTCATTGCCATCGTCATTAACGAACATCGCACCCGTTATGTCATAGTCTTTGGTGTCGGAGTCAAACCGCTCCGCACCAGTCACCCATCTGGATTAAGGCAGGAAGCTTCCTTTGCTTTCAAGCCCTTGGTACCCCACACAATCTTCGGTGCCAAACCGCGTCCAAAATGTTGTCACAGAATCTATGGTTCAGCCGTGGCTGTCCAGACCCGATAGAGCTCACGGTTTGGGCGAAACGTAAACCACGATGGTCAACCGGGACGTCCAATCAGAGTAGATGGTTATACCAGACCCCATGCTGGTTCATCCCGGTTGCCCAAACCTAAATCGGAAACATCAGTTTGGCATCATAAGGAACTTGATGCTTGAGCATCATCCAGGTGGCTCTCGCCAGTTTCCGGGCCACCGCCCGGATCGCGATGATGCCATTCGTCTTGGCTTTCTTGCGTTCATAGTAGCGTTGCGCCAATGGCTCAAAACGCACTGCCTCAGAGCAAGCCCATGAAAGATATTTATTGCCGGTTTTGGCATTGCCAGTGCCTTTGGTTTTACCATTGCTGGTGCGCGTGGCGTCAACACAGCGACAATACGAGGCAAAGTTACCCGCACCGGCAAAGCGATGGATATCGCCGGTTTCCAGCATGATGGTCAGTCCGAGTATTTTTCCGATACCTGTCACCGTTTGTAGAATTTTGAAAGCATCTGTGAGCTTCACCGCCTGGTGAGCTGATTGCTCAAGTACATTGATTTCCTGTTGAATGGCCTGATAAACCGTTAATCCTGCACCCACTGCCTGGAGCGTGTATTTATCCAAATGTGGCGGAGAAAAATCAGGCTTGCGTAGTTCCCCGGACTTCATTCGAATACCTGTTGAACGCCAAATCTGACTTTGCACACTGATAAGTTGCGTACTTGCAGACCTGACCAGTGACATTCTTCGTCGCAACAGATCTCTTATCGCTCTTTGTTCTTTGGGATAGATATACCCCGTTGGCAGAATGCCAAGCCGCATCAGATGTGCGAGATGGAAAGCTTCCTGATGATCCCCGCTGTATTTCAAACCATCATATTGTTTGACCGCAGCGGTATTGACCAGCTGCACACCGAAGCCATTGTCTTGTAATCCATCAACCAGCCAGTACCAGTTGAAGGTGGACTCTACCGCAGTGCCCTTCAACGTCTCTCGCTACGGTGCCAGCACATTAAGTGTTGCCGACAGATCGTTGTTCAGGCGTTTATCAAACACGCGCTTGTCCCTTTCATCTATCACTACCACAACGTGATTATTTGAATGTGGATCAATTCCGCAGTTAATGTGACATACCAGTCTCCTCATCTTTATGTGAGCAGTCAGTTTAACCACTGACTGCGAGGAGGCTGGCTAGAGGATTATCAGAGTAAAGTGCCAGAGTAACTGTGTCTATCATCAACCCGGTGTTTGGCTGGTTTACTCTGGCACTTTACTCTGACCCCCGCCATAAGTGGGGATCAACCAGGTGTCCGGGCCTCGAGAAACTTCCTGATTTCCTCCCAGGCTTCAACGGCCTGCGGCAAATCCGGATCAAAGATTTGCCAGACGTGCACCATGTCTGACCAAGTCTGCAATTTTGCAGGTGATCCCGAGGCCCACGCCTTGTAGACGTAACGGCGGGCGTCGTCCAGCAACATCTCGGCTTCGCTGGCCTGTACCAGGGTTGGAGGCAGGCCTGCAAGATCGCCAAACAACGGTGAAGCGATGGGGTTGGCCGGCCGTATTTTGTGCTTCCAGACCACCGACCAGCTCTTCATGGACCGCGGTAAACGGTTCAGTATCCGCAGCATGGGCGCCAGCATCACATCGGTGACTTCATTGGTCTGTATGCTGGCACCAGAGAAGGTGAGGTCGGTCAACGGCGACAATGCCACCACCGCCTCAGGCGTACGCAGCCCCTTGTCCCGCACCCAGGCGGCCAGCGATAAAGCAAGGTTGCCACCGGCGGAATCACCTCCGAAAAACAACTGCCGGACCGCTTCGGGGCCATCGGGACCGTTGTCGAGTAACCACACATAGGCCGTCCGGCAATCTTCAACGAAGTCCATGTGCTTGTGTTCCGGCATCAGCCGGTAATCGATGGCCAGCACTGCACATCCGCTGATTTCGGAGAATTTACTGGTCATCGTGCGATGGCTTTTCGCGCTGCCCATGATGAAGCCGCCACCATGGATATAAAGTACCCGCCGTGTACTATCGGCCCCCGGGGCGATGACCCACTCAGCCGGTATACCGCCCGCATCGACAGGAAAAAACCGGCTGATGTAATCATGCTCGTCGCTGATACTGTCAATGGCCGCACGTGCTGCGTGCAGATCACGTTTTCGCACTTCCCGTGATATCTGTGTGGTGAGCTCCCTGACTTTTTCGATCACTGCAAAGTGCTCGGGCCCCGGGCCACCCGGACTGGTAAAAGTAACCACTGCATCAGGGTCACCGGGCACCGGGTAATCACCGAGGCGGACACCACGCAGGTAAAGGCGTTCGAAAGCCCAAACAATCAGCACGATGAGGACTAAGCTGATCAACAGGTTCATTTGCTAGCCCCGAAAATGAAATAGTAATTTACAATCAATTAACGACCGGAAAGCCATATTGGTACACCTAGTGTACTGTCAACCCTATAAAGTAAGATCCTGCTTTATAGGGTTGACAGTACACCAGCCTGCATATTACCACCGGTCGGCCTTTTCCCCGGTGAAATATGCAGGCTGCCCAACAAAAATCAAGAAAAGTTTCGGTGCCGCAGGATTGACGCACCGGGGTGCGCGTGCTAGAAGATAATCCATACAGGGCGGTATTAACAAGTTTCAGGATTTCATTGAATTGACTACAAAACCACTCAGGGAACCGATCTCCAAAGTAGACACCGCCTGGTTGCGTATGGAACAACCTGCCAACCTGATGATGATCAATGGGGTTATCCTGTTTGACAATAATCTGGACTACTGGAAATTGCTTGAAACCATAGAACAGCGCTTCCTCACGTTCAGGCGTTTCCGGCAAAAAGCAGTGGACGGTGCCGCCGGCGCCCACTGGGTGTTGGATGAGGATTTTGATATCCGCTCACATGTCCGCCTTACCGCCCTTCCGGGGGCTGCGGACCAGGCGGAACTTGAAAGCCTGGTGTCGGAACTGGCCAGCACACCGCTGGATAAGTCGCGGCCGCTGTGGCAGTTTCACCTGGTCGAAAACTATGTCAACGGCCCGGTGCTGATCACCCGCATCCACCATTGCATCGCCGATGGGATAGCACTGGTTCAGGTGTTCCTGTCACTGACCGATCCTTCTCCGGAGGGCCGGCCCTCTGCAGCCAAACCACATGTATGGAAAAAACGCCGGGCGGATGAAGCCATGGTGTTCAAACGCCTGCTGGACCCGGCCCGTGAAGGCGTGGACTTTGCCCTGCACATGGGTCAGCGTCTGATGGATGAAGGCCGTAAAATATTGCAAAACCCGGCCGTCGCAGGCAACTATGCGAAGGAGGCGGGCGAGATCCTGGAAGAGTTGGTGCATTCCCTGACCCTTCCGGATGACCCTGTGACCCGTTTTAAGGGACGGCTGGGAGGCCGTAAACGGGTTGCATGGGCAAAGCCCCTGCCACTCGTCGAGGTCAAGGCCGTAAGTAAAGCCTTTGGATGCACGGTCAATGATGTGTTGATCGCTGCGGTAACAGGCGCCTTGAGACAGTACATGATTGCCGCCGGTGATAATCCCGGAGAACTGCAGGACGTACGCGCCACGGTGCCGGTCAATTTGCGTCCGCTGGAACACGCAAAGGAGCTTGGCAACCATTTCGGTCTCGTGTTCCTGTCGCTGCCGCTGAGCGCGAGTAATCCCCTGGAACGGCTGTACACCGTCAATGCGCGTATGGAGGAGTTGAAATCCTCAAAACAGGCCGCCGTAACGCTGGGGTTTCTTGCGGCACTGGGTATGGGGCCTCCGGTTGTGCAAAAACCGGTATTGGATATGCTTAGCCAAAAGGCCACTACCGTTCTCACCAATGTCCCCGGACCACAGCAGCCGATTTACCTGGCGGGGTCCAAACTAAGGGAAATGATGTTCTGGGTGCCTCAAAACGGCAATATCGGGCTGGGGATCAGCATACTCAGTTACGACGGCAAGGTGTTTTTTGGCCTGATCAGCGACCGCCGCCTGGTCGCGGACCCCTCAGCCATCATTTCCCGCTTCAGGGATGAGTTTGAGAAACTCCTGTACCTGGGTCTGATGTTGCCACTGGATGGCAGACCCAGCGTGCGGACGGCCCAGGAATTGCTGGAAAGTTCGCTGCACACCACAAATGGTGACAGCTGACTGGGAAGAACCTGACTTTGATGCGCTGTGCGTAATCGCCGCGGGACGCGCCTCCCACAAACCTGCTACAAACCCTGCCACAAACCTCATGCCTTAAAGATGGAGTCCGGATCAGGTCGGAAAGACAGTACTCCTATTAGCGTAATTGTTTGAACAGGCTCGCTGCCACCCAGACGGCAAGCAGAGATCCGGACGCAATGATATATTCAGGTGATACATACGCCTGCAACCAGGCCAGCACCAACAGGGCCAGACCAGTTACCAGTTGTAACAGCGCCCTTGGTTCACGGTTGTCAACGGCCAAACCAAGGAAAACAAGCCCCAACCCCCAGGAGCTTGCGCCGAGTATCCCGTTCATTTCCAGTCCCGCTGCCCAAACTGACAACATGACAACCGCTGCAGCGGTGGCGATAGCAGCCAACAAGGCCAGCGTAACGCGGATGGAAGCCGCCATGGCCGGAAAGAATTTTTCACCGGATGGGATTTGAATCTGCCGGCTGTGTGGTAATGGTGCGGTATATGTTTTCATTTCTATCTCCTTTTTTAATACTTACTAATAAGTAAGTTCAATAAGTAAATTTTTTTAGCTGTCTATTCCCAGGTCATCACGGGTTTGCTTGATGACATCGTTCAATATTCCAATTCCGTGAATACGCGACATCTGCCTGGCGCCCTGTAACCCGGCGAGGATAGAGACGGCTTTTTGCTTTGCTTCGCCGCTAAAACTGAATTCCTCCTGTTTCCTGCCCACTTCCAGCACCTGTGTAAACCACCTCACGGTTTCGTCCATAAAGTCCGAAGTGGCTGTACGTATGTCTTCTGGTAAATCCGTATAGTCAACTGAAAATGCGCCAAATGGGCAGATACAGCGCCCGATCTGGCATTGCTTGGCGGTATATGCGAAAAAACCTTCCAGTTGTTCAAGTGCCGGACCACCATAGGCCAGGAACCCGGACGTCCTGTCACGCAATACCTGCCGATATTCATCAACCAGCGCCAGCGCCAGGTCCGCCTTGGCCGGGAAGTGGTAATGCACCGCAGCATTCTTCACACCCAGGTGTGAGGAAATATCACGGTAGGAAAATCCATTAAAACCACGGCTCATCAGCAGTTGGGCTGCCCGGTTCAGGATCTGGTCGCGTGTGTTACTTACGTGTGTCATATTTAATTCACAACTTACTTATAGGTAAGTATAATGATAAAAAATCAAATTGCAAGTCTTTTTCCAATCTTGCTCCCTGTCGGTGCTAAACTTTGCCGGGTCTGGGAAATTGGATTACCCGTGTCAACCGTTTGCCCGTTTAAAAAATTGAGATCGCCAAGCTGATGCAGCCTCTCTCAGCACTGGATGCTTCTTTTATCTACCTCGAAAGCCAGCACACACCCATGCATGTCGGTGGCGTATATCTTATTGATGCGGCGGGTGCGCCCAATGACTATGGATACTCACGGTTTCGGACTCACATTCAGCAGCGCCTGGCCTGTTCCGCCATTTTTCGCCAGCGCCTGGTGGAAGTTCCATACAACCTGTCTCACCCGTGGTGGATCAACGACCCGGACTTCGACCTTGATACCCATCTGCCACGGCACAGGTTGCCGCAACCGGGTGGAATGGACGAATTGATGGAATTGGCCAGCCACATCTTTTCACAGGCGCTGGATCGCAGCAGGCCATTATGGGAGACCAGTTTCATCAGCGGGCTTGATAACATTGAAGGCCTGCAAACGGGGTCTTTTGCAATGATCTCAAAAGTGCACCACGCGGCCATCGATGGTGGTTCCGGGGCGGAGTTGATGGGTGCATTACTGGATACCTCGCCGTTGCCGCGGGTCATAACAGACCCGGACGACTGGCAGGCCGAAGAAATACCCAGCACCGCCTCCATGGTCAAGCGGGCTTACGCTCAACTCGGACGCAAATCCCTCGAACTCGGTAAATTTGTGGGTGAGGTGGCCGGTGGCATCGCACGTGTTTACGGCGTGCAAAAAATTGAAAAGCTTGACCCGCCGCCGATGCTGTTTTCCGCACCCAAAACAGTACTCAACCAGGAACTCACCCCGAAGCGCGCTTTCCGGGGAATTGATTTTGAATTCGAGCGTATCCGGGCCATTCGTCAACGGGTTCCCGGCGCCACGGTCAACGATGTGGTCCTGGCCGTGTGTTCCGGCGGTCTGCGAGACTACCTGCGTGCCAGGGAGGCGCTCCCGGATGCCCCGCTGGTCGCCATGACACCCATTTCGGTGCGCACCGAAGCGCAAAAAGGGAAAATGGGGAACCACGTATCGGCAATGCTGGTCGACCTGGGTACTGATGTGGACGACCCGCTGGCGAGGTTGCGGGGCATCATGCGAAACACCCGGGGGTCCAAGGTTTATGCAAGCGCTCTACCGGCCAACCGGATCACCGAGTTCATTCCATCGGAGACCGCCGCGCTGGCCACCCGACTCTACACCCGAACCCGTCTCGGCGGGCGGCACCGGCCGTTTTTTAACCTGGTGATCACCAATGTACCCGGCCCGCCGGTACCGTTGTACCTGGCGGGGGCCCGCATCACAAATCACTTCGGCATGGCACCGGTGCTGGACGGGCTGGGCTTGATCATGGTTATCTTCAGCTATGCAGGCAGGA
>Ga0255052_10001021_pt1 | contig 21586 bp, 22 predicted proteins | sample JV7_2_21_MG_FD_188632 | JGI IMG/M metagenome (GOLD analysis project Ga0255052, IMG submission 188632) | Seawater microbial communities from Jervis Inlet, British Columbia, Canada - JV7_2_21 | ecosystem: Environmental > Aquatic > Marine > Inlet | place: Canada: British Columbia | collected... | reverse complement strand
TCGAGCGGTGGTGGCCCGCTTTCACGCGCCGTTGCTTCAGCCTTGTCGACTCTCGCGGCTTGCTCGGCCTCGATTTCGGCGATGGCGGATTCGTCGACACCGTCCGCAAGCAAGCGAGCGCGGTAAAGCGTGATCGGATCACGTTCCATCCAGGCCGCGACTTCTTCGTCAGGACGGTACTTGCCGGGGTCCGCGCGCGAATGACCCCCGTGTCGGTAAGTCTGCACTTCGATCAGGCTGGGGCCGCCGCCACTGCGCGCCTTTTCAAGCGCGGCCGCCGCAACCACATACACAAGGTCGGCGTCATTGCCATCGATGACAACAGGTTCCAGTCCGTAAGCCGAAGCGCGATCGGCAGCGGGATGCTCGACTGCTGTCACCTCGGAGATGTGCGTGTATTCCATGTACAGGTTGTTTTCGCAGACGTACACGACCGGAAGATCCCAGATAGCTGCGAAATTTAATGACTCGTGGAACGCACCGATATTAGTTGTGCCGTCACCGAAGAAACACACAGCGACCTGGCCCGATTTTCGGTATTGCGCAGACCATGCCGCGCCTGCGGCGATCGGCATGTGCGCACCAATGATCGCGTAAGAGCCCATGGCACCCTTCTTGACGTCCATCAGGTGCATCGAGCCGCCCTTGCCACTCAACAAGCCGCATTCTCGTCCCATGAGCTCGCCGAGGATCCCGGTCATGGAAACACCGCGCACCAGCGTGTGGTTGTGCCCGCGATACGTGCAAAACGAATAGTCATCCTCACGCAAAGCCGCACCGAACCCTGCAGCAACCGCCTCCTGTCCCAGCGCCAGGTGCGACGTACCCTTGATCAGGTTCTGCATGAACAGATCATAAGCACGCTGCTCCATTACGCGGCAGGACTGCATAAGCCGGTAAAGCTCCAGGCGGGTTTCGGGTTCAGGTGTCCCGGCATTCTTGATGGCAGCTGCCAGCTGCCCGGTCGTGTCGTTCAAGTCAGTTACCCTGTTGGTCCGATTGTCATTAAATCGATAGACGGGGGATTTTACGGTATTTATCGATAATACGATAGCCTCCTGATCAGTCCGCTCTTGCAGAGCTAGGGCGCCAACGAAATTTGCCCCGGACCAACGGCTACCAGCAGCAGCAAACCGCCGATAATGGCCAGGTTGGCCGTCGTTATGCGGCTTCTCCCCAGTTGTTCTTCGTCAGGCAGCCGCCAGTAGGCGTGCACCTTGAGCGTTGCAAACACCGTAAACATGGCAAGGGCGAGAGCGGCTTCCTGCGCCCTGTAGCCAACAATCAGGCATATCGACGCAACGACGTGCAGGGCGATGGTCCCCGGCAATGTGAGCCAGATCAACGGAATGTTGTCCCGCTTGAACTCGGCGACGGCTTTTCGATACCAGACACCTTTGTGTACGCCGCTTACAAGGAAGACGACCGCGATACCGACACGCGCAACAAGCATCAGCCAGGCAGCCTGTTGATCATCAATTTGCATCGCCATTGCCTCCGATCCTGGAAACCAACACGGTTACGAGGACTCCCGAAATAGCGCCCATGGTTGCCGCCGAGTACGGGCTCCGGGCATGAAACGCGAACCACTCGCCAGCCGCTTCGAGCGAAGTGCCCGCGAGCCAATGACCCGAGACGATCTGGGCGTGGATGAGGATAAACACGATCGCCCCGGTCCAAAAGCCAGCCAACGCCCCACTCCTGGAGACGCCATTCCAGACGGACCCAAGCACGAGCGGCCCGGCAAGCGCCGCGATAAACCCGCCGACACCCGCCCAGATCAGGAGAACCACATTCATATCAATGACATACCAGGCGAGCACCGCCGAACCAAGCAGTACCAGCGCGGTGACAACGCGGCTGATAAGCAGCACATTACGATCCAGTTCTGCTCCCGAACGTTCATGGTGAATGCGCGGCGCGATACTGAGACGATAAACGTCGTTGGCGAAAACCTGCGACGTCGAAATAACCAGCCCGTCCGCCGTCGACATGACAGCGGCGAGTATTCCCACACCCAGCAATGCGGCCAACCAGGTCGGGAAAATCTCGATAAAGAGCGCCGGCAAGGCCGTATTGGCACCGCCACCGAGTAACGAATCGCCGAGCACCGCTCGGGCGGTCGCACCGCCAAGTGCAATTCCCGGCAAAACGAGCCCGAACGTAAACGCGAGAATCAGGAAACGGTTCCGGCTGCGCTCATCTTTCAGAGCCCATAGCTTATTGCCGATATGCGGCAGCAAACCCAGCGGAATGTGCGCCACGACCAGGGCGAACATAGACCAGGGCGAAGCCGTGATGGGCACATCCGAATTGAACAACTTGAGCAGACGCCCGTCCTGTCCCTGCAGATTATCCAGCAGAGCGTCCAGGCCACCGGCACCGACGCCCAGTAGGAACAGAACGATGATGGCGACAGCCAGTATCACCATCAGAAAACCCTGCACCCCGTCGGTCAGGATGTCGGCATGTGCACCGCCGATCGTCACATAGGCGAGCAGCACCAGCGTCGTAATTCCCAACGCAACTATTTTCGGGATGCCAAGCATTATTTCGAACATGACAAGACCGGCAACCAGCTGACCCGCAAGGTAAAATAGCAGCATCAACGAGAATACGGCCGCCGATACTCGCAGCGCCTCCGAGTCATAGCGTTCGCCTAGGTATTCGGGAATCGAGCGCGCCCCCGCCGCGTTGCCGCCGTCGGCAATCGTGCGCTGACAGATCAGCACACCAAGGTAGATACCGACCGGATACAGAAAAGCCAGCCAGATCGTGGATAGGCCGTAGCTGTACGTTAGTCCTGGCAACCCAAGAAACGTAGCACCGCTGGCCGCCGTCGATGCGAACGCCAGCGCCAACAGGAATGGGCCGTACCCGCGCCGGGCGACGGCGAAATCATCAGCGCCCGCGACTCGCCGGCTGCCAATGACACCGAATACGACCATCAGGGCGATATATCCCGTCAGGAACAGCCATGACCAACCTGTCAGATCCACAAAATGCCCTCAAATCGGCCTGTCAGTACTTTAATCGATTAAATCTGGAAAAACGGAATTTTAGCGATATAATGTCCGCAGGAGCAATCAAAGCGACCAAGTCGCTGTCTGATAAGAGTAAATTTTATGATCAATGCGGCCATTATAGGCCTTGGATGGTGGGGCAAGACCTTGGTCGAAGCCGTCTCCGGTGACAGCGACGATATTCGTTTCGTTGCCGGCACGACGCGCTCCCTGTCGGATGAGGCGCAAGCGTTTGCGAAAGAACACAACATGGAACTACGCGCGTCCTTTGAAGACATTATCGCGGACCCCGACATTGATGCTGTTGTGCTGGTCACACCGAACTCAATCCACAGCGTGCAGACAGTTGCCGCGGCGGAGGCCGGCAAACATGTCTTCTGCGAGAAGCCGTTTGCACTGACAGAGGCTGATGCGGCAGTCGCGGTGGCGGCCTGTGAAAAATCCGGGGTAACTTTGGGTGTCGGCTACAATCGCCGCTTCCATCCGGAAATCACCAAACTTCGCGAGATGATTGCTGCGGGCGAGCTCGGTACCATTTTGCATTGCGAAGCGACGATGACTTTTCCGAACGGCCTGTTCCTGAAACCCGATGCATGGCGAGCGAGTAAAGACGAAACGCCCTGCGGCGGACTGACGCCTTTGGGCGTTCACGCTGTTGACGGATTCATAGACCTTTGCGGTGAGATCGACCAGGTCTACGCACAAAGCTTTCGTCGCGCAGTAGAAGTCGACGCCGACGACACGACGTCAATCCTGTTTCGCATGAAAGATGGCATGTCCGGCTACCTTGCGACGATGACGGCAACGGGTGGTGGATTTAACTTCCAGGTTTACGGATCGAAAGGCTTTGTCAAACTTGAAGGTATGACGCACATTGCCGGCGCTCCTTCGGAAGAACGCAGATTCAAGCTGTTTGGCAATTGCACCTTCAAACCCGTCAAAGGCCCGGCCGAAACCTGGGACGCAGCCTCGTTTGACGTTGCACGCGCGGCACTCGCCGCCTTCGCACGAGCAGCCGAAGGTGGCGAGCCGTACATCATCTCCAACTCGGAGACGGTCCATTGCGCGGCGGTTACCGAGGCCATCGTCAAATCGGCGGACAGCGGCCTCCCAGAAAAAGTCTAGGGAACCACTGATCAGGTGAAACTCTTTATTCTGCGTCACGGGATGACCGCCGAATCGGATGCTGATGAGCGTCGCGAATTGAGCGAAAAAGGGGTCAAAGAGGTGGAAGATGTTGTGCACCTTCGGCGCGATGAGTTACTAGGTGTGACGCGAATCTACTCGAGCCCACATATTCGCGTAAAACAAACGCTGGAAATCGCTGCCAGAATCCTGGGCCTTCAAGGGCCGATAATCGAATCGCGATTCTTAACGACAGGCTCGCGATTGAATGAAATCGTCAGTTTTGTTGGTGATCTTGATTTCGATGCGGGCGACATCCTGGTGAGCAGTCACCAGTCGTGTACCAGTATCCTGGTCCTGTGGTTAACCGGAGAGGATATTCTGATACCAAATGGCAGTTTGTTGGCGATCGACGTCGAAAAGCCAGTACGAGGCGCCGGAATAATACTTTGGCAGGAAAGCCGCAATAGCAGCGACGTAAAACGGGCCACAGATTTTGTCGATCAGTTCTAGCTGCGGGCTTTCACGTTACGTCGTCTAACGTAAAGCTCCGTCTGTCGCCGGACTCATTCGCCTGCCATATTGTTCCGGACTCTGCGTCGAGGCATGTCAGCCAACCGCTCCCGTATGCCCACGTATCAATACAGATTGAATGACCGTTATTGATGGGCAATCCCGATCGTTGGGCCGTGTGGCCACAAACCATGATTTTACCGGAGCAATGTGGTTCCGGGTCGATGTATTTGCGCCAATAGATCGTAGAGTCTTTCTGATCCTCTAACGCCACATTGGCATCGGCGTTCGCGTGGATAAAAAAGTGCGACTCACACTCGTAGTAAGACGCAAGTTGCTTCTCGAGGAAGTCGATGTGCGCGTCCGGAATATCGGCGAACGATCCCGCCTCGTCTTCAGAAGGGGCATAGGAGAGAAGAGTCGCATCACCTCCATAACCCATCCAGGCGTGAAACCAGCTTTTTTTCTCACGTGAATCCAGCAGCATGATTTCATGGTTACCCCGCAGCGGCACCAGATCATGGGTCGTGTCCAACTCGATGATGAAATCCAAGACCGCGCGAGAATCGGGCCCGCGGTCAACGTAGTCACCCAGTGTGACGATGGTGTCATCAATCCGAAGCTCGACGAAGTCAACGAGAGACCGTAGGGCGCTGATGCAACCATGGATATCGCCTATTGCAAGATGCCTTTTCACCAAATATTCCTCAGCAGGCCGATCGAAACTGGGCGAGATGCCGTTTCACTCAATGAATCCTCTAAATGTCTGCTAGAATCAGTCAAATAGTCTAAAATAATCGAAATTAAGACAAAAATAGGCAATTTGACGATATAATTAGCGTGATAATGAGAATTAATCAAATTACCAAGACCAGAACCACGCACCCGGAATCAGGAGAAGAGTAGTGGCGTATCGACAGGGCACGCAAGGCATGATGCAGGTTGACTACGAGCAACGCATGGATATGGATCGCATGCGTGAGTATCGAGTCGGCCGTATCAAGCATTACATGGACGAGTTCGACATTGAATGTCTGTTGCTTTTCGATACGGGCAATAAGCGCTATTCGACGTCGACTGCCGTCTGCTCGCCTGAAATCGACAACATGGGCCGCTATGCGATCATTCCGCGGAATGGACCTCCCCATATTTTCGGTTTCGGCTCCGAAGTGGCGAGCGAAAAACTGAACTGCCCCTGGATCGCGGAGTACACCTTCCCCGCGCACGGCACGATGTTCGGGGCATTGCCAGAATCATGGGGTTGCTCTGCTGGCTTTTTGAAAGACCTGGACATGGTGCTCGGTAACTTCGGTCTGGATAAGAGCAAGATTCGTATTGGTGTCGACGTTATCGAATCTCAGATTCTTCTTGCCATGCAAGCCAACGGTTACACGATTGCCGACGGTCAGGGCGTCATGCAATACGCGCGATCCATCAAGAACGAAGACGAGATCATGATCCTGAAGCATGGTGCGGCGATCGTTGACGCGGCGTTCCACCGGATCGCGATGGAAATTCGCCCGGGCGCGAAAGAAAACGATCTGCAAGCGGTCGCATCGCATGAGATGCATCGACTGGGCGCACAGTGGATTCACAATGTGCAGGTGACATCAGGTAATCGCACCAACCCGCACCCACATCTGAGTTCGGACCGTCTGCTGCAACCCGGCGACATAATCTTCATGGACGTAGTTTGCTTGTTTAACGGCTATCACACGTGCGTGTATCGTTGTTTTACAGTCGGTCCACCTTCTCAGAAGCAAATCGACACGCATGCGCGTTGTCTTGAGATCCAGCTAGGTGGCATTGACGCGGTTAAACCGGGTTGTTCCACCGCAGACGTCGTGACCCGCTGGCCGGATTACCGCCAAATGGGCGCTCTGAACGAGCATGAAATATTTGGCCTGCAATACGGCCATGGCATCGGCGTTGGTCTGTGGGAGTTCCCGATCATTTCGCGCGCCTACAGCATCGAGCATCCAGTAGAAATTGAGCCCGGTATGGTGTTTGCGCTGGAGACCTATGCGGGTAACGAAGATGGTTCCGATGGCGTTCGGCTCGAAGATGAAGTCGTCGTGACCGATACCGGTATCGAGATAATCACCAAGTTCCCGACCGACAGAATTATTGGCTGTGGAATGAGCTACTGAGTACGACCATTAAAGTAGCGGTTATTCCCGGCGACGGTATCGGCCGGGAAGTCATGCCGGAAGGAATGCGTGCTCTCGAAGCGGCCGGATCCAAACACGGCATTGACTTCGAGTGGCAGGAATTCGACTGGTCCTGCGAGACCTATCTCAAGACCGGACGCATGATGCCGGAAGACGGCATCGATCAACTGCGACCATTTGATGCGGTCTATCTGGGCGCAGTCGGGTTTCCGGGTGTGCCGGACCACGAATCACTTTGGGGATTATTGATCCCGATCCGCCGCGAGTTCGACCAGCACATCAATTTGCGACCGGTACGTCTTTTCGACGGGGTGCCTTGCCCGCTGGCAGGCCGCCAACCCGGCGATATCGATATGATGATCGTCCGGGAAAATGTAGAAGGCGAATACTCCGCGATCGGCGGCATTCAATACGAAGGCACCGAACACGAGGTCGTAACACAGCAAAGCGTGTTTACGCGCCGTGGCGTGGACCGGGTTCTGAAGTACGCGTTCGATCTTGCGCAAAGTCGACCGGCGAAACACTTAAGCTCGGCGACAAAGTCCAACGGCATTATTCACTCGATGCCGTACTGGGATAAGCGCGTGGTCGAAATGGCGAAGAACTACCCCGATGTCGAGGTCGATCAGTATCACATCGATATTCTGACCGCGAACTTCGTACGCATGCCGGACCACTTCGATGTGGTTGTCGGCAGCAACCTGTTCGGCGACATTCTTTCGGACCTGGGTCCGGCGTGCACCGGCACAATCGCCATCGCCCCGTCAGCGAATCTCAATCCCGCCAAAGAATTTCCATCAATGTTTGAACCCGTACATGGGTCCGCACCTGATATTGCAGGAAAGGGAATAGCAAACCCTATCGGCACAATCTGGGCAGGCGCCATGATGCTCGACCATCTCGGCTACAGCGATGCACACGACAGCATTATGACGGCCATTGAAGGCACGCTGCGTAATGGCTCGAACCTGACGCCTGACATGGGTGGCAAAACAGATACCGCGGGACTCGGCAAAGCGATCGCTTCCGCGATTTAGATCCACTTTGGTAAATTCGCCAAGCAACAGGAGAGTGTCGCAATGAATATTTTCGCAAAGCTTGGTGCAGTGACGTATGTATTGTGGGGCCTGATGCACATTCAGGCTGCGCGCTTTGTCTTCATGCTCGGACAGACGTTAGAACCCGGAATGGTTCAGGGGCGTATATACCAGGATGCCTGGAACCTACTGTTTTTCGCCTTGTTCGGGATCGTCGTTGCTGTGACCCTTAATTGGAAAAACAGCCGTCTCGGTTATTGGCTCAATTTGGTTGTAGTAAGTGCCGGCGATATCGGATTTATCATCACCATTCTCGTACCAGGATATATCCCGCTCTTGCCCGGAGGTCTTGGGCCAGTTCTCTGGGTAATCGCACTGATCTTTTCAACCTTGGGGATAATGGCCGCCGCGAGTAATACGTCTCGCCCTTGAAGACTCGAATTATCGGCCGCACCACCCTTTTGGGAGAACATCCATTATCAATATCTACACGACATGTTCGATCTGCAATACTAGCTCATTCGCGTAGATTCAATCGCTGCCGGTAAGATCAAAATTCATTCATCTAGCAATTCTTGGGGGGCAAATGAGCGAAGAAAAACAGCGTGATTTTGGTCTACTTATCTTGCGCGTTTCATTGGGAGTCACATTTATTGCCCACGGCTATCTGAAGGTATTCACCTTTGGAATCAAACACGCCATGGAAGTATTCGAAGCACACACGGTTTGGCATACCAATATGATTCCAGGCTGGTTCGCGCCACCCGCTGCCGTAATTGAATGGGCCGGCGGAATACTACTTATTCTCGGTGTTAAAACCCGGCTGATTACTCCACTTCTGGGCGCAGTGGCCTTCGGTGCCGGTGCCGTACATTTTGAGAACGGTTGGAATTACACCAGCAAACCCGACGGCGGCTGGGAATACGGCATCTTCCTCTTCCTCTGCTGCATCGTTGTTTATCTGGTCGGACCTGGAAAGTATACGCTGACGCACTTTATGGATAATCGAAAGTAACGCGATCGTTCGCGATTTTGTTGCGTGTCAAATTCGGTCTCCTGCCACGTTCTCTTCGGTTCAAACAAGCATCAAGCTCAATGACGGGAACGCGATCAGTAGAATTAGCACCAGAAACATAATGACCGCGAATGGGAATGCGCCAGCGAAGATGTCGTAGAGACTGATTCGATCATCGCCCAGCGTCGACTTAATGACGTAACACGAGATGCCGAGTGGTGGAGTCAAAAGGCCGATTTCGGCTCCCACGATCGTGACGATTCCGAACCAGACAAGGTCAATGTTGTACGGCGCCAGGATCGGTATGAACAAAGGCACCATGATCAGGATAATCGACGTTGTGTCCAGCAGCGTTCCGAGGATGATCAGCAATGCAACGTACACCGACAGGATGCCGTAGAAGCCGATATCCGCAGACGTAATCCACTCACCGAGTTCATTTGGCAGGCCCGAAATTCCGAGCATGCGACTGTACATCGTTGCTGCAACGATCAGCATCAAGATGGACGCGACGATGTGCCCTGTCTCGACCAGCACATCCCAGAGAACCGTGCGATCAAGTCGCTTCTTCAGCGTCGCTATTATCAGTGCGCCAAGGGCGCCAACGGCGCCTGCCTCAGTCGGCGTGAATACACCGCCGTAAATTCCGCCGAGAACAAGCAAAATCAGCACAACGAGTGGCGAGGTTTTACCGAATAACTGTTTGGTGGACAGTTTTTCCACGCCAGGCAATTCACCGTCTCCCTTTTCCTGACCACCAACGTATTTCTTGAAGAATGTAGCCATAGCGACAATTGCAATGACGTACGCAAAGGCGAGCAATAACCCGGGAATAATTCCGGCCTTGAATAGCGCAGCAACCGATTGCTCTGTAATAATCGCGTAGATGATCAGCATGACGCTGGGAGGTATTAGCATTCCCAGTACCGAACTTCCGGCGACAACGCCAACGGCAAAACGTGGCGTATAGCCGAACCGCATCATCTCCGGCACGGCAATACGCGTAAATACTGAAGCCGACGCAATGCTGACACCCGTAATCGCTGCAAAGACCGCATTGGCCGCTACGGTTGCAACACCAAGGCCACCACGAATTTTGTTCAGCAACTGGTTGGCAACCTGGTAAATGTCGCGGCCCATCTCCGCATGACTAACCAGCAAACCCATCAATACGAACAATGGAATGACACCGAAGATGTAGTCTTCGAGGCCGTTAGAGGCTGCGAGCGTCACCAGGTAAACAGGCGCCTCAAGACCATCGCGCAGGTACCAAACCGCGGAGAATGAAACGAGCCCGAGCGCGACAGGCACATACATGCCCGCGTAGATGAGGATGAGAATTGCGAGGACAGACAGAAGCCCAATCTCAAAACCTGTCATGACTCGGGTCCGCCAGTCTTTCCCAGCAACGCGACCAGATGTCGTCTGACGAGTCCGAGGAAGACGAAGACTACAGTGACGGCGCCGATTACTATGATCAGTCGAACGGGCCATACAGGGATAACGATGATGCCCTTGTTGCCTGAGTAGTAGCCACGCTCCCACGCGTCGATGAACCGTGGAATCGAACCCGCGATGAGCGTCATGAAAAACGCAGCGCCTGCTAGATCGAAGAACGCGCCAAGTATATGGCCGAGACGCGGATTCCTGGCCTTGATTTTAGTGTAGAGACCGTCAGATCGGGTTAGTCGGCCATTGCGCACCGCATCCGCCAGTTGCAAAAAGACGATCGCGACAATCGACAACTCGACCAGCTCTGTAACGCCGTCAATTGGTGCGTTAAACAGGAAACGCGAAAAGATATCGAGATTGATCATGATGACCAAACCGAAAATCAGCACTCCGCCAACACTATTCAGGCCGGCGACGAAACGTGAGAACGCGCGGTTGAATATGTTGGTGCCGTCGCTCACGGTCACTCCCGGTCCCAATGCCGCATGATCGGTTGATCGTTGGCGCGCATTACATCCATGTAATCGCGCAAGATGGCGTTACCGGGCAAGCCGCGCTGCTCCATATCTTTTGCCCAGTCCATCGCGATATTCGGCAAGCCCATGGCCCATTCGCGCCGCTGCTTATCGGTCAGTACAAGTATCTGGCCACCCTCTTCCTCATAACGGCTACGACTCACCGCCGCGCGGCGATCGGTTTCGCGTGCCAGTTCGTCACGATAATCTTCCGCCGTTTCGACCAGCACCGACCGTACCTCATCGGGCAATCGGTCCCAGGTTCGTTGATTGACTGTTATGGCCTTAGTTGCGACTGCACCGAGGCGCACATCGACCATGTAGGGCGCAACTTCGTACAGTCGATAAGCAATACTGCCTTCGATCCAGCCGATCACGCCGTCAACAAGACCCGTCGCCAGATTGTTGTACCAGTCACTGATGCCGCTATTGACCGGTGCTGCGTCGAGCCCCGTCAGGAAGCGAAGATTGAGTCCAACGCCCGCAATCTTGCGTCCCTTGAAGTCGTCCAGGGTCTTAACTTCATAGTTGGTCAATACCTGGTACGTATCGATCGAGCCGGCCGTCGTCAGAAACACGAGTTTATGATTGGCCCATTGCTCCGACAGCACCGGGTATTTTTTCACCAGGTCGGACATGGTGCGTGCTACCAAACCGATATCCGAGGTTACGAGCGGCGTTGCGTAAGGAAGGTTGTGGAACGGCACCTTATCCGGGTGATAAGGCGTTGTGATAATGCCGATATCGGCAAGGTCGTGTTCGAGTGAGTCCAGCACTCCCCTAGTCTTGGCGATGGTGCCGCCGAACGCCTTGTTCCAGCGAATCCTGTAATTGCCCTTTTCGGCCAGCCGCCGGTCAACCTCCGGAATGAAATACTCAACGAATACCAGCGTCCAGAGTGCTGTTGTCGCATAGGAATCCACCGCAATCAGCGGTATGACTTCAGGTTTCTTGTCCTGACCACTGGCGGGGTAAGCACCGACAAGCAAAAATAGTGCGGCCAGCGTGGCGTGTAGCAGTCGTTTCGGCATGAATTCGCTGTTTTTAAGCCAATCGGAATAGTAACGGGACAGCTACGGCTATACAAATAATATCGATGAAAGTAAGATAACGCCCAACAAATCGAAAATATTGCGTTGTCACAATTTATGCCCAAAACTGAGACAGAAGCACCGAAAGGCGACGGAAACGGCGGCATATCCACGCAGGCGTCGTCCGTTTTCGACCGGCTGCAAGCCGATATTCTGACTGGCAAACTCAAGCCAGGTCTCAAGTTGCGTCTCAAAGACCTGATCGAGCAGTACGACACGGGCAACAGCCCGCTGCGCGAGGCGCTGAACCGCCTGTCAGCCAACGGCATGGTCCTGCGTGAGGAAAATCGCGGCTTTCGGGTGCCACCGGCCAGCAACCAGGAACTTGCCGAGTTAACGCGTACACGCTGTTGGCTCGAGGAAATCGCACTCCGCGAGTCAATCGCCAACGGCGACACGGCTTGGGAGGAGCGCATCGTTCTCGCCTTTCACTGGCTCAATCGTGCAGCGCGCAGCGGTGGCGAGGACGTCAGATACACGTCGCCGGAGTGGGAAGACCATCACCGTGAATTTCACCTGGCGCTCATCTCGGCCTGTAATTCGAGCATTCTCATGGATTTCTGCTCAGAACTGAGCAAGCGATCGTTTCGTTACCGAAATCTCGCCGAGGTTGTCGAGTATCGCGACCGACACGAACTCGACGAACATGATGAACTACAAAAAGCGGCTCTTGGCCGCGACGCCGATCTCGCCGTAGACCTGTTGAAGAAACATTACACCATCACGTCGGAGAGATTGCTCGCCCGCGGCCGTTTCGAATAGGAAGGACCAATATGAAGGTTGGATTCATTGGCCTCGGTCGTATGGGTCAGGGGATGGCGGGCCGTCTGCAGTCGGCCGGACACGACTTGCTCGTGTCAGATCCGGTTCCCGGGCAGACCGACGAACTCGTCAAGGGCGGTGCTGTTGCCGCCGATTCCCCCGCTGCCGCGACCGAAGGACGCGACGTAGTCATCTCAATGCTGCCGAGTGACCCGATTTTGAGCGCGGTGCTAGACGGTGACGGCGGCCTCATCGCCGGTATGTCCGGCGACTGCATACATATGGCGATGGGCACTCACGGCGTTCCGGCTATCAACCGCGCCAACAAGCTGCACCAAGACGCAGGCCAAACGTTCATTGCGTGCCCGGTGCTCGGCCGTCCGGACCTGGCCGCACAAGGGTTGCTAAACCTCGTTCCAGGCGGACCGGCGGATGCAGTGGACAAGGTGCGCCCACTTCTCGATGTTCTCGGGCAACGCAACATCGAGGTCGGCGAGGATCCCCAGGCATCAACCGCTGTGAAAATCGCTAATAACTTCGTGCTGGGTTGTGCCATCGAAACGATGGGTGAGGCGTTCAGCCTGGTCGAAAAACTCGGCGTCGAACCGGCGCAGTTTCTCGATGTCATGTTGCAGGGTTTATTTGGCGCCCCGGCCTACGAGGTGTACGGGAAAATGATTGTCGACAAAGCCTGGGAAGGTCATGGTGCGACCGCGGTCATTGGACTCAAGGATGCGGATCTGGCTCTGGAAGCTGCGGAATCGGCCGACATGCCATTACCCAGCACCCATATCTGGCGCGACTACCTGATCAAGGCGATCGAACGTGGCGAAGGACATCTCGATTGGGCAGTAATGGCGCGGGAACAAGCTCGCGCCAGCGGACTGGAAGAATAATATGGCGATCAAAATGAAACCCTATGTGCGTCAGGTGGTTACCGGCACGGCGGAATCACACAGCCTGACGCTGCTGAAAACTCGCGACCTGGTCGACGTCTCCGACGAGCCCGAGGAGCGCGGCGGCACCAACGAAGGCATGTCGCCAACGGAGTTTTTTGAAGGCTCACTCGTTGCTTGCACGAACGTAATTTCGCACAAGGTCGCGAAGAAACATGGCATCAACCTCATATCTTACGAAATAAAGCTGGACGCCGGATTTAATCGGCACGGAGTTATGCTTAAAGAAGAAGTCGATCTGCCGTTCGAGGACATGATTTTGACGATCGACGTGACGACCGACGCGTCAGATGACGAAATGGAGCTGCTTGCGAAGGAACTCGCGATGTTCTGCCCAATCTCCAAAATGATTATTGCCGCCGGAACCAGGCTGGAAACGGTCTGGAATATCACACGTCCCGGAGACGCATAGATGCCGATTATTGAGGCGGGCCGCCCGGACCTGAAAGAACTCAATGGGTTGCATCTATGGCACGCTGGCATGTCAAATTGCTCGCAACGTTGTCGTATCACTCTGAGCGAACTCGGTCAGAGCTTTGAAAGCCACATCGTCGATCTTCGCATGGCTGAAAATGCGACCGAGGAATTTCAACAGATCAACCCCAACGGCGTCGTGCCGGCACTGGTGCACGACGGCACAGTAATCGTCAACTCAGTCGATATCCTCGCCTACCTCGACAAGACGTTCGGTGACGGATCATTACGTCCGGCTGAGTTCGAAGATCAGATCGCACTCGTTCTCGATCGAGCAGACAAGTCACAGGCCGGGCTTAAGTACTGTACCTTCGAGTTCTTCTTTAAGCACGGTCCCCGACAATCCGAAGAAGTTTATCAGCGACTCGTAACCGGACTTAAGAGCGAATGGTTGCGGAATTTTCATGCTGAAGCCAGGGCAGGTATCTCACGCGAACGACTGGACGAGATGGTCGGCAAGGTGCATGAAGACATTCTCTGGCTGGAAGATATCCAGCAAGATGGGCGCAAATGGCTCGCCGGTGATCAGTTTACAATTGCGGACATTGCCTGGATGCCGAACGTGCACCGATACGACATACTGCGCTGGCCGCTGGAGCGCTATCCGCTGGTCAGTAAATGGTTCAAGGCGGCCTCAGCCCGGAATAGCTACAAAGAAGGGCTCGAAGGCTGGGAACCCAGGAAACTGTTCGACATGGCATTGGCCGGCCTGGACGACCGGCGCGCAAAAGGTGACGGTATCGAAACCTATGGGCCGCTCGCTAACGGCTAACGCCACGCGTACTTGTATTCAATCCCGGCGGCGAGATTATGCTCGTCACCCAGTCGAAACTGATTGACCCGGTATTCGGTGATCACATAGAAGTCCTTCCAGATGCGGGCGCCGGCCTGGATCTCCGTGACGATCGGACTTTCGGGAAAAGCGGCGGGCCGCTTGAGGTCGAAGGTTTGATCCAGGAAACCGCTGAGATACAGACGATCCGATATGCCGGGGAAACGCATCTTGAAGAAATGCTCCATCTGCCAGCCCTTGTCATTACTGCTCGAGAATCGCTTCAGTTGAAACGTGAGGCGATAAATCAGGTTGATACGATCGAAGAGAGCGGCGAAGGCCGGCGTATCGTGGACACGCCAGCTGACGCCCACTTGCGTGAAATCATTGCCTGACCCGTCAACAATGACTGCCTGTGCGCTCAGGTCCAGAGGCAAATCGGCTGACATCCGCCACCGTACCGTCTGTTCCGAACGAACGAAGTCAACATCGCCGTCGGAAACAACGCCACTGAAGTTCAAATAGCTAAAGTAAGAGATTCGAGCCGGAAAGCGTGCGTTAGCTGTTAGCGTCAGGTCAGTACCGGTTTCTATCCGATCAAGGTATGGATACAGGCTTGTGTCCAGGGAGAACCTTGGTGGGTCGTCCGCACAGGCAACTGTCGGGACCGCCAGAAAAGCAACAAGCACCGCCAGCCTGGCATTCATAACACCACCCGATTTAGTGGCAGACGTTATTGCTCAATCCCACCGTGAAAGCGCCGCTGCCATTATTCGTGGCGGGTACATACGTTATCGTCTGCTCTTCCAGGTCTACCGCCGCTACCTCGGCGGCATCGGAAAACGCGACATAAGCCATCTTGCCGTCGGCAGAGCCGAGTGCGTCGATAGGCGTACCGTTAAACCTGCCAGTCGCAACGATCGATTTCTTTACATTATCAAAAATCGACCATTGCTTACTCGATGAACTCAAAAACAGATTCATTCGATCAAAGCGACCTACAGTCACCAAGTCAACCCCGTGATCAAAGTTCGTCTCTGCATACTCAGTGAAACCTCGTTGCTCCACGCTCACGAAGCGACCACTTTTCTCATCCAGCATGTACAGGAAGGCCCCCTGCGGCGTGGTGTAGGGTCGCGCCGGTACACCACCGAGCTCGAATGAATTAAAGATCAGCCGGGAATACGCGTTTAGACTGTATACCTCGCCGGTCGTAATATTCGAGACATATACGTAGCGGGCGTCGAGACTGCGACTCGGGGCCGATAGTACGTCGCGCTCTCCTTCGGTCAGCGACATCTCGTAAATGCGTTGCGTATTGACGTCGAGCAATCCGATCGACCCAGTCGACTGGTTGCTGAAATAAATATCCACGTCATTGGGATCGAACAGAACATCAGGCGTTGCGGGGAAGTCAGGAAGAGCAAACTCGATAGCCATTTTGTAGGCGTGAATCAGAACGAAACCTCCATCGAGGCTGTCGCTAATTCCTACTTTCGCGCCCGTCGTATCGAGGACGACATGACGAGGAGTTACCGGTAAATTGATCGTAACTACTTCTTTTCTTTCCTTGAGATTATAGAACACCACCTTTTTCGCTTCAGTGTCCGCGTACATGAGAATCGGTGCGAACGGCGTCGCGATGATGTGGTCCGCATGAATGCTCGTCCTGACTCGGTGCACGACTTCGGCGTCGGCGAGCGAAATCACGTCGATAACGTCGTCATCGCGGTCTCCAACGAACATGAACTGAGTAGGGTCGCTGATATCCACGGCTTGCGCGGATGCAGTGAGCAAGATACCGACGAATACAAACAGCCAACGCTGCATCTTAGCGCAGCCCCAGGTACGGGTAGATCGCGTCGCTAACGACGTGAAAGTTGTCGGTGATCAGAATAATGCCGAAGGCAATAATCAGTACCATGCTGACGAGGCTAATTACACGGGCTTTACTGGCCAGGAATACGAGCAGGCTGTCCATACGTGACATGTACCAGGCCGCCAGCAAGAATGGAATCGCGACACCGATCGAAAACGTAAGCATTATGCCCGCACCTACCGCCACACTGCCGATCGCCCCCACGTAGATGATCAAGGTAGCGACAATCGCCCCACCAAAACATGCGGTGCACCCCAACGCGTAGCCCATTGAGACGAGCAGAGAACCCGCGGCGTCACGCGCGTTGCTGTTTCTCATCGCATTTCGGTCCGGAATCCGGCAAGCGACGTTCTGGCCACCACGGATGCCGATCCAGACGCCCATGAGAATAACGATAACGCCAGATACAATTGCGACATTGCGGCTGTGCTCGGCAAACATCAATTGCGCCGTGTGACCGACATAACCAATCAATGCGCCTGCCAATGTATAGAGCAACGTGAATCCGACAACGAAGGCCACCGCGATCTGCATAACCTTGCGGCGTATATGCGGCGTTAGCTGTCTTGTGCTAAAGCCCGCCTCACCCGGCACCGTCGCAAACGAACTGATAATGGAGCCAAATATGACGACGAGTTGTAAGAGACAAGGTGTCAGTACGGATGACAACAGCCCGGCTCCCAGCGCCAACATCGCGATCGGCGTGATATCGGCGCGCGACTTCAGCTCCTCGGGCAAGCCGAACGGCGCATCCCAGCGACCAATAAATGTAAGAGGTTCTTCGCTTTCCAGGTAGCGATTCGAAACGTACAGCCGAACGCTGTCCTGCTCGGCGAGATTTACAATGCTCCCGTCAGGCGCACGCTTTGGAATGCTATAAACGGTAACCCGGTGATGCTCGGCGACGTTCGGCCCTATTGACTGATTCGGCTCGTAGACTTGCTTACCGATATGCAGCCTGACCTCCGGAAGATCGAACGCGAGCTTTCCTTCGTGGATATTTTCACTGACGAAGAAAATAAAGTTTCGGTCGGGGCGCAAGTTGCCAATCGTCGCCGCCTGATCGACATACTGAAAGAACTCGATAGTCGCGAACGTCGCGGTTAGCTCGAGTTTTGGGTGATCGACAAGGTAGCGCGTCAGATACATCGACACATGCCCTGCCTTGGTCATCCGGGCGTTGTCTCCAACGTCACCCAGCAGCTTTTTCCCCTGAACAAGGTACGGAAATACCAACCAGGCAGAAGCAATTAACAAACTGACAAACAGCACGAGGCTTACCCGCGCGTAATTGTTGCGAACGACCGTTGTCATATCGCCAGAATCCCTAGCGCATTGCTCGCACTATCGAATCAACGGGCGTATTGATCGCAAATACATCGACCAACTTGCCGTCGGGGTCGATGAGGAAAATACTGGGTGTATGCTGAACGGTGTAACTGTCCTCTGACTTCGTCACAACGAAAGTAACATTGAAGTTTTTCGCCGCGTTCGCCACCTGCTGGTGGCTGCCACTCAGCCCCACCATCGACTCACCGAACTTGCGTGCGTAGCCATCGGTAATCTCGTGCGTGTCCCGTTCCGTGTCCACACTGACGAAAATGCCGGTCGCGCTGTTGCCCGATTCCTTGATAGCACGCGCCATATTGGCCGCGATCATCGGGCAGATGTGATGGCAATGGGTAAAGCCAAATGCCAACAGCACATACTTGCCATGAAAATCACTGTACCTGACGACGTTGCCGTTACCATCAACCAGTTCAAACGCCACATCGACGTCCGCCAGGACATCCTCGCCGGCAAATGCCGGTGGACCAAGGAAAAATATGAATATCGCGGCGAACGCTGCGATTCTCTTGAATAAGATAAACAAGCACCTCATACCAAATCCATGACGACCTTACGCATCTTCTTACGGGTTGCCGCGTCAGGCATATGCCCAATGCCACCACCGAGGTTGTCAAGCAAGTGTTTCGGATTTTCTGTTTCCGTGAGTACACAGTTCACGGCGGGATGCGACAGGATGTACTTGATCGAAAATTGTGCCCAGGTCGTGCAGTCGAACTCAACGGCCCAGGCCGGCAGCGCGTGTCCTTTGACGACCGAAAAGTAGCGTCCGTTTATAAAGGGTCGGTTAGTCGTGACCGCAACGCCTTTGTCCATCGCCATTGGCAGAATGCGATCTTCTGCCTCGGTCTCGAGGGGCGACAAATTGACCTGAACGAAATCCATAGTACCGGTCGCCATTACCTTCATCATTGAATCGTAGTAACGAGCGTTATGCCGCGCCAGACCTATGTGTCGAGTTAGTCCCGTATCTTTCCATCCGCGGAACACGTCCCAGTTGGGAACACCGTCTTCCGGAACTCCGTGCATCAGATCCAATGAATCGGCTCCCCGAATTGCGCGCAGCCGTTGCGCCGATGTTTCGGATTTTGTCGCATCTGCGCCGCTGAAATAGCTGCCGAGAAAGACAGCTTCATTGCCACCCAAAGTCTTCGATACGCTCGCTACGTGGTACCTGCTGTCGCCACGACAGTCAACGTAGCCGCCGCCGTAGTCGAAGAACGTGTTCAGGAGCAGTTTGGATGTCTCGGCATCGCCCTCTCGAAAAGCCCTCGATTGACCGAGGCCGACGACCGCCAGACTTTCATCCGTTCCCGGGATTCGCCGAGTGGCCAGCCTTCTCTGCCCGGCCTGCGATATCGGCGTGGCCAATGCTGCCAGCGCTGCGGTACCCGTGTATTGAAGAAATTTCCGACGATCTGTCATTATTGTACCTCTTGCGAGAAGGTTAAATGGCCGGTCCGATTGTAATACAGACCCGCATAACTCGTTCCTGAATACGGCAATGATGAGCGGGGTCTGTCGCTGCACCGAGCCTGTGTCATACCGTGTGGAATAGCATTGATTATCCACTATTCGGCTTCGCTGAAGAGGTTGGTGCGCTTGGGACACCTGAGACCTCTGATCTACGGCCTAGGGGTCGGAATCCTCGGAATTGGGCTGAATTTGGTGTTTTTTACCTACTTATGGCGCAAATTTGTGACTCAAGACGCTGAAATTTCATCGAATATCCATTGACTTGGGCTTTTCCGGAGATATACTGCGCCCAGCTAGATTGATCGGCTGATATTTGTGTTTTCCATTTCGAAGTTCCTTAGTAGTACTCCGTCCTGTTTTTCATAAGTACCAAGCATCACTTCTTGCGAGCCGGTCTTCGAAAGAAGGCCAATATTACTTTTGTTTAAATAGGAAATTACTATGTCTACTACAACCGGAACCGTCAAATGGTTTAACGAAGCCAAAGGCTTTGGCTTCATTGAGCAGGAATCAGGTCCTGATGTATTTGCTCATTTCAGCAACATCCAGGGCGATGGATTCAAGACGCTGGCCGAAGGCCAGAAAGTCGAGTTCACAGTAACGCAGGGCCAGAAAGGTCCGCAAGCTGAGAACATCGTACCGGTCTAAGCTTTTACTGGTTTAGAAAGAGAGGGCGAGACCTTTTGGGTCTCGCCCTTTTTTTTGTTTTATTAAATGACTAGCTGGCGCTTTCGAATTGCGTCGGCTCCTGTTCCGACAGGTGCTCGTAGGTTTGCCAACGCCGATTTACCGTTTCCTGCGCCATTTGCATGAGCCGTTCAGCTTCATCGGGATTCGTCTTGGTCAACACCTTGTAGCGATTCTCGTTGTAAGCGTATTCCCTGAGCGAAATGGTTGGGCGCGGTGAATCCAGTACAAACGGTTTCTTGCCGGCCGCTCGCAATTCAGGGTTGAATCGAATTAGCGGCCAATAGCCGCTCGCCGTTGCGAGTGCTTGTTGCCTTAGACCATCCTTGAGATCGTAGCCGTGGGCTATGCAGTGGCTGTAGGCGAGTATCAATGACGGGCCGCTATATTCTTCGGCTTCCCGCATCGCCAAAAGCGTCTGTTGTGGATTGGCGCCCATCGCGACCTGGGCGACGTAGACGTTACCACTGGAGATGGCCTGCAGTGCGAGGTCTTTCTTGCCGATGCGTTTGCCTGCAGTCGCGAACTTGGCGGACGCGCCGAGCGGCGTCGCTTTGGACATCTGTCCGCCCGTGTTCGAGTAGACCTCGGTATCCATCACCAGCACATTGACGTTACGACCACTCGCCAGAACGTGGTCAAGACCCCCGGAACCGATGTCGTACGCCCAACCGTCACCACCAACGAGCCAGATACTTCGTCGAATGAGATGATCGATGATCGACAGCAACGCCTTGGCCTTCTCATTACTCTCGGCGACCGCTTGCAGGCGCTTTTTGAGGTCCTTCACACGACTCCGCTGCGCCCGAATCTCGCTGCCAACCGTTTGTCCGCTGTTTACCAATATGTCGGCCAGTTCTTCGCCTACGTCGGATGCGAGTTCGGTGACCATTTGCTTGGCAATCGCCATGTGATGGTCGGCGGCGATACGCATCCCGAGCCCAAATTCGGCATTGTCTTCGAACAAGGAATTCGACCATGCCGGACCACTACCCTCTGCATTTTTTGCCCACGGCGTCGTTGGCAAGTTGCCGCCGTAAATAGACGAACATCCCGTGGCGTTCGCCACCAACAAACGTGGACCAAACAACTGCGACAACAACTTGACGTACGGCGTCTCACCGCAGCCGGCACACGCGCCCGCGAATTCGAACAACGGTTGCAAGAACTGCGCACCACGTACGGAGGAAAACTCGACAGCCGCCCGATCATTGAATGCCAGGGTTTCGAAAAATTCGATGTCGGTCTTGCCCTGCTCCAGGATTGGCGCCTTATCCGTCATATTAATCGC